>Ga0247765_1000880_pt1 | contig 18768 bp, 8 predicted proteins | sample UWRJL106311C6_FD_179949 | JGI IMG/M metagenome (GOLD analysis project Ga0247765, IMG submission 179949) | Plant litter microbial communities from Arlington Agricultural Research Station in Wisconsin, United States - UWRJ-L106-311C-6 | ecosystem: Environmental > Terrestrial > Plant litter >... | reverse complement strand
ATTGGTTTTATTTTTTTTTTTTTTTTTTCCAAGTCAGATTCTTTACCTAGGTGGTGGTGTGGCCGCCTGGCTCTCTGGATCGCATTTTTGTGGCTGGCTTTCTACAGGGGTTTTTTAATCGAGTCTGCAGGGATAAAAAAGCTTATTTGCATAGAGGACCCCAAACCTCAAGATACCCTTATATCTGCGCGGGATTGTACTAAATCAAATCGAACCTTTCTCTAGTACTACGTATTATATAGTAAATTGAAAACGTACGTTTTAATCGCTAGAAACTGGCGATTCGATATATGTCGGTTTTATTTATTTTGGTTAAGTGGCCAAATGTGCATTATACTAATTGTATAGCAGGTTCAGACCTTTTACCCCTAACATTTTCTCACCCCTATATCTTAACAATTAGATATTGTACAGGAAATTTGAAGAGATAGAAGTTTTAGTTTTCTTCTTGCGATTCGAACGGTACTATTTTTATAACTGTATACCTTTGGGAATAAATTCGCGTCTACCCCCTGTACAGTAATCGAGTCTACCCCCTGTTTCCTAGAAAAAGTGGGGCAAAAGAAACCGAGTCTAGTAGACTGCCGCGTGGACTATAGTTATACCCCTTAAAGGATTAGTAATTAATAGTATATTTTAAAAAGATATAGTAATTATTAATTATTAAAACCTTTTATTTTATTAAGCAATCTAAAGCCAAAAAGTTACCTATTATTACTAAACCAATTACTAAATTAAAAAAGAATACTTAGAATAGGATTATTAAATTTAAGGTTTAATTAGTAGCTAGGAGGTTTTAATAAGTTTTTAAAATCGATTTTAGGGAAACCTTTATAGCTACTACAATACTGTTAACCTAGCGAATTATACTAGTACTAGCTATTATTGAAAATTGGGAAATTAAATAAGTAGATTTTATAGGAGCTTTTTTAAATAATAAGTTAAATATAAAGTTTTATATTAAGGTCCCTAAAGGCTTATATAAATTCAATCTTAGCAGTTCTAAAATATTAAACCTTTTGAAACGGTATAATTAAAACCCCTTTAAAGATTAAATTATATTACTAGGTAAGGGATTTTACAATTTAAAACAAGCCTCCTACCTTTGGTAATAAAAGGTTGAAAAATTACTAAAAACGCTAGATTATAGCCCTCTTATTAGTAACGTAGCCACTTATTATAATACGGTTTATAAAATTATAGTAATTACCTATGTTAATAATTATCTCCTTATTAGGCCTTTTATAATTAAGATTAAGGTATTAAAGGTCTAATTTAATTAGGTATACGATATAAAAAACCTAAACCTTACCCGCTACTTCCTAGGGGTTAAAATCCACTGCAATAAGGCATACCACCTTTTATAAATTAATTAAAAGGCTTATATTGAATAAGTTATTTAGTATTTTAAACTTAGCTATAATAGACCAGCTACCCCTTTTTCTCCAGAATTTATAAAACCTAATTCCTCTTCCAAGCCCCTAAATACTATTAAGATCTAGCTATTTTAGCAACTTATTAATATTATTATATACGTTATAATTTAAATTAGGTTAAATATAACGTTTATAATATAATAGCTTTCCCGTTAATTACAATAGCCTATTATTACCTACCTTAAAGTAGTAAAAAAGCTCTTTAGCTACTTATTTTCCAACGTAAACCAAGGTATTTATTTTGGTACCTCTACTAATCTTACCCTTATAGAATATATTAATAGCGATTTTGCAAAGTGTAAAACCATTATAAAATTTACTTATAATTATTTATTTATAATAAGTAAAGGATTAATTAATTAGAAGTTAAAGAAGTTGTTTATAATAACCTACTTGACCTTAGAAGTTATGTTTATAGGGTTTATAAAGGGTAATAGAAAGGTAATCTGGTTATAGGGGTTATTCTCTAAACTAAAGCGCCTTATATAGGGACTTATTCTATTAATAGGAGACAATAAGGGCGTTATAGATATAGTATATAATTTAAAATACTACAATTGTACGAAGTATACCCTTTTAAAATACTAGGGGGTAAAAAAAAACGTTATAAAAGGTAATATTACTATAACGTACGTATTTATAGGGGAGATATTAGTAAATAAGTTAATAAAAACCCTAACTTTAGTTAAATATAAGTAATTCCTTAAGTTATTAAACCTTTTTAAGCCCTATAGATTCCAAAGGGGGTTTATCTAAAATTAAAAGGCGTATTAGGGCTTAGGGCTATAAAGGGGGTGTTGAAATTACAACCCAGCTACCCTATAGCTATAATACCTTTAGGTGCTGTAGCCTAGTTAATCTACTACCCTGGGAGTACTATTAATTATATTATGGTAAAATGTAGTTACTATAACTACGGGGAGTTGGTATTGTGGTTTAAGGGGGCTACTAAGCCCCCTGGACCTACTGAAACCTACTAAAACCGACGGGGAGTTCCGAGGACCCACTACTTGTAGGCTTGGCCTATAGGAGTAAATTTACTACTAATATTATATTAGTATAGCTAATTTGTTATTTTGGAATCCTTTGGATTTTAATGTTAATGTAAGCACTTTTCCCTTTATAATATAAGCTTTTTTTTTATATTTTAGGGCCCTTACCCCCTGTAAAGTTGACCTATACCTACTAAGGGCCTTATGAAGAACCATCTCCCCTTTTATATTTCTAATATCTAATTCTTTTCCTTTCTTCTACCTTAAGCAAAATAGTTTATATATAGCCTTAGGGCAACCTTTTGACCTTTGTGATCTCTATGTAAAGCCTACTATAGTCACCCTGTTATAGGGTATAAACCCCTGTATTTCTACTTGTTACAGCAGGTTAGTCTGCTGATCTTAGTTTCCTTTAACCCCGTTTCGGGTAGTTATCGTACCCTTAAAGCCTTCCACTACGCTCGTTACAGGGGACTCACCCCCTGTAACCTCCTGTACTAGACCTTACTGAGACCAGTCAGGCCACACAAATTAACAAATATAATATTATAGCCCCCTTTTAATAATAAAGCCTACTCCAAAACGTTCTTCCACTTATCCCACTACTACGCTAATACTACCACCCTTTCAACGCTACCTTCTATTAATACTATATTATAAACTTAGATAAGAAGCTGGCAATTCTCTTTAATTAAAAAGTTAAGTAAGATACAATATAGTATAAAGTTTTATAAATCCAAAATATTTTATAATTCATTAGTATTATTCTTATATAAGAACCGTTTTTAAACCTTACTTATAATCCGAATTTTAAATAAGCTAATTATAATTTTATAAAACGGTATTTATACTAAAATAAACTTTTTAAAGGTTCCTATACGTTAAAATAGTTAAATAATTAATTAATTACCTTTACCTTACTAAAATTGCTACTAACCTTTAGTAATAATTAAAATATCCCTAGAAGATACAAACTTAACTAGTATTGCCGCTTTATTACCAATATAAAATAACATCTTAATTATACCCCGTTTACTATTTATATTAGGTTACTTAATATTTTCTAATAATTTGCAAATAAAATTATTAGTTTCGTTACTATAAAAACCTAATAACTTTGCGTTTTAGAACTTCTCTTCTAACTTAATTAAAATTTATTTCTAATAATTATTATTATTAATACAGTTATAAATTAACCAAGTAATTATATTAGTAAAAAGGGATAGGGGCTTATAAAGGCGTAGCTACTTTAATAGGATATTTAGAAGCGAGATATCTAGTAGCAAGGAGGTACATTAGCGAATAGGGCGGTTAGTACTAATACTAATTAAAATTGCAGTTAAAGTCTTTTAGTATCCAATAACAGCCTTTTTAATAAACGCAATAGCTAAGGTTTATACAATAAAGGCTTAAAGGTATAAACGGCAAAGTTTTTCGATAAAAGGAGAGAATTACACCGCTACTTTCAGCCCAAATATCAACGGGTTATCCAGGCCTAATAAAAGTATTAATAGTACTTTAGCTGGATAGCACTATAGCGGGAACTTCGGGACTTTAACTGGTTAAAATCTGGATTATTTAAGCTTAAAGTACCCTCTACCTAAAGGCTCCCAGTAGGATGCTTCTAGGCGTATACGAAGTATCATTCCAATAGGTACAAGGCTATATAATATAGGATTTATCTCCGGGGGCGCATTAGGGTAATAATTTATTTTGAACCCCTACAGTACGATAATTATATCCTCTACCGACTTAGCACCAAGTTAATAATAATTATAGCCGATAACTAATCTAAACCCCTTTAAAGGTACTGCTATATCTTCTGGTATATCTAAATTCGTCCGTAGCTCCGAGGCACTGGCCCGTTCTTACAAGTCAATAGGCCTAGTCCCGTCTAGTAGCGACGGCGTAATAGCATTATCAGTTTTAGCTCCTCCCTATTATATCAGCATTTCCGTTTTAGCGGGCTCGGGTAAGATAGCAGTATATTTTTTACAAACCATAAGGCCGAACTTGTCGAAACCAAATCCATTAGGTAATTTAATAGCAAGCTTATCTTCCGGGGGATGCTGGTATAAATAGTTAAAATCGCTTTGCTTAATGGGGTTTAGTAAGGTACGAATGGGGCGCCGCTTTAGAGTTAGTCCTTCCTAAGACCTTTTAAGTATTAACAAGCTTAGTCCCTTTGCGGCTATTTTATAAATAGGGACCTTTCTTAAAATAGTACGAAGCGTATTATAGTATTTCGGCCCCTTAGAAGCCTATAAATAGTACTAGACGATATCTAATCCCCAATAACGTATTACGGTCTCTAGAGCAAAAATATATCTCAATTTAAACTTACGGCTATTGTTAGCAATAGCTAGGAATTTATCCCATTTCGGGTCCAGCTGCTTAGCTAATACCTCCACCCTAGCCTTCTTAAAATTTTTATACTTAGTATAATATATAAATATAACGTACTTATAGGCAGCGATAAAAAGCTGAACTTTAATATACTATTTAAATAAATCATTGCGTATTTATACGTATAGCTTGTATTTCTCCGGCTTAGCTTTGCGTTAAATATTATCGCAAAACTAGGCGACTTATTGGGTATAATTAGGGTTTAGAATAAGTAAATCGTTTATTATCTCGTCTAAAATAATCTCTAACGGCGCGTAAGGATTAGAAGGTATATTTAAATAGCTGCGGCTTTTCAAAGGACGATATGGTCGAATTAATATAATCGCGATTAAAAAATTATATAAAAATCCAAATAAGCGTTTGTAAATAAGGGAAGAGTAATTAAAAACCGAAACACCCTACCAACTAATGGACCTACTTAGGTGGTGCAATTTATACCACTTAAGTAGGTTCGTATTAGCAGGTCCCATTGGCTTAGGCGGAGTATTGCAGTTTTGCGCCGCTATTTAATTATTTTGGTAGATTTCTCCCCTATACCGGGCTGAGAGAATATCTGTAAACGAATCCGACTTAGTAGTGCGTAGTATTGAGATATTTGCTATAGAAATGTAAATATATATAAGGAAAATGCAAATAAATTCCCTCCTAATCTAAAAGAATTCTTATAATTTAAAATAAAGTATAGTAAAGTAAGCCTCCCCTAGCAGCGTCTTAATCTAACCTTAAAAATAATAATAACTCCCCCTACCTAAGAATAATACGCCCCCGCCGCTATTCCCGGCTATAGGTAAGAATATTAATTTTCTACTGCCCTATCCCCGTAGTAATTTAAATAGATAACCTTCTTCGCCTTTATAACTGCCTTTAGCTATTTCTCGCTTATTATTTCCTTTTTATACTTAGCTATAAACTGAGTAAAGAATATAATATTTTTTTATCTACGCAGATTATTAGCGTGGCTTAAGTATAAAAGCAGGTCTCTTTACCTTTTGGCCATTTATCTCTTATTTCGCTAGGCTGGTTACCAAGTCTTTTCTAAAAGCGGAATATTTGTATCTAGCCTGGATTTAATTAAAAAAGTACTTTTAAATAGCTTTACGTACCTCCTGCTTTAGCGGTTTATACCTTAAGGCTAAATAAACCTAACTAAGCACCGCCTTATTAAATACCTATAATTAATTAGTAGTAAGAAATAGGATGCTATTATAATATTTTAGCTTCCGTAAGAATATTGAGATTAAAGTATTAAATTATATATTATTTAAGCGCTAAGCCAGGAATATATCCGCTTCGTTAAAAAGCAGGAGGGCTTTTTAGCAGCTAGCGATTTTAAAAACGGTTTTTAAGATTAGTTCCACCTTTACCAGATCTACTTTAATCTGGCTAGCAGGAACCTATTCGGTCAGTAAGGAATAAAAATATTACTAGGGATTATATACTATATATAGTGGAATTCGAGAACTCTTAGCCAGCGTTTCTACTATTAGGGTTTTACCTACGCCCGGCAGTTTACTATTATATATATTAGCAGTAACTCTTATTAGCTAAAAAGATAATATATTAAAGCAGGAAGTTAATTCTACGCCCTTTCCCCTAAATAAGGTCTTTAAAGCCATTTTCCGGAGCACGCTATAAATACGTTTTAGTAAAGGCTAGAATAGGCATCTTTTAGCTTTCTGAAATTTTTACGTCGTTAAATAAAAAGGGGGCCCATTTAATATCGTAAAGGTTAGTAATGGTAAATTCAACTATACCTAATTAGCTAATAATTGCCGCTATAATAAGGGAGAGCTACGAACGGAATATTTTACCCGTTAAGCAGAAGCTTAATAGTAGTATACAGCCTAAAAATAGAGTATTTTAACCGGACCTTGTAGACTTGCAGGCATAAGTAGTTGGGCTTATTATCCTAAAAGCTAATAGCATTTACTATAACCCTGCCCTTAACGTATTAACGGATAATATTACCCTTATTATTAATATAAAACGCCTTACCCTTATACTATTAGTAGTAAATACCCATTAAAGACGTAAATTTGCAACTATATATTATAAGCTTTTTTCTAATTTTAATAGTTTTAAGGTAATATTAGAAAAGGTATATAGAAAGGTTATTAATTTACTTGGCTTTTTAGAAGTAATTAATCTTAAGGCCTATAGTAGTTTCCCTAAAAATTATACTATTTGTATTTAAGTAGTAAGCGTAAATATAGAGGCATCTTAAACCATCCCGCCTCTACTTCTCTTTATAATAATTATAAAAGATGTACTTGGGGGCGCTAATACCTTAGTAGCTATTATATACCTTAGCGTTTAGTTGGAATAGAAATTTTAGCAGATTATATGTAATTTCCTATTATATGCGAAGTTTAGTAAGGTATTACTAAATTAGGGTATAAGTAAACTTAACGTAATTTATTAAAATTTTAAGATGCTTTATAGCTATAGCGGCTAATAAATCGGTTTTTATACGTTAATAATATAACTCTAACTTTTTTTAAACGTAGAAAAGAATATACCGTTCTATTTATATAAATTAGTAACTTTATACTAAAACGTCTCACAATTTACATTAAAGAAGTAAAATTAGTAAGAGAAATACTATATATATTTTAGCAGATTTTACGTAAAGTGATATATATGAATATAAATTTAATATTAATAAATGATATCGTTTTATAAGTGGTTTTATTTATAGCTATATTAGTAATAGTAAGTTTGTTGGATAGTTACTATACCAATTCTATTACAAATAATAAATAAGTATTAATTAAATTCGTTAAAGTTTAAGCTGGATGATTTAGTAATTTTGTACTTATTAGATTACTTATTCCAGCTACTATAATTAGCTATACTTTTCAAATATTATATTGGTATTTATATTTTATTTATACGCTTATACTCCAGTTTTAATACTTATCTAGCTGGCTGCTATTTCTTATTTGGGGCTTTCTTCGATATAGCCAAGGTATTTAGTATAATTTTTAAAGTTACAAGTATATTAATAGCTGCTATAACCTGATTTACTAGGTATAATACTCTATTTTAATCTATGGAGCTAGGAGCAGATGTAAAAGGAGCTTTCGCTTCTAACCTGGTATTTTAGAAAACCCCTTTCGCTAAGGCTATTACAAGAAGCGGCTAGTATTTAACGGGATTGCTAAAAGGATATAGCTAAGCTTAATTATTTATATGGGAGAATTTTTGGGTAAAGTGAAAGTTGACCTTAAATTGTCTCGTATAATGTTTTAAGGTTAAGCGGATAATAATACGTTTAACTACTACGTAAGGACTATACCAATTCTTATATTATTTATTCTTTTCCTCCAACATTGCGAATACTTAGATATTATACAACTATACGAAGTTCTCACATAACTAGTAGATTTCTCCTACCCTACTTACTTATACTATACGATTTTAAGGGTGTTAATAACGCATCGTGCTTATTTTAGGTAACTACGCAGATATTTGTCTATTAAACCCGATATAGGAATAATTTATATATTTATAATACCTATCTACTTTAAAGATTACAAAAGTATTTCTCCTTTTATATAACGTATATGATAAGCGAATGGTACAGACAAGCAAACGGTACACTTTCTTAGCATAATACAACCTTCCCACTTCTTTTACCAATCCTACTACTAATTCACAATGGATTCGCTTCCAAAAGAATCAAGGCTTACTTTTACAATTAAGGCTCTTAAAAACAATCCAAAGCTTACTTTTCAATACGCAGCTACAATTTACAACGTACCTTTAATAACACTTTCCACCCAACGCGATAACCAGTTTGCACAACGCAATATTCCAGCCAACTCACGTAAGTTTACGGATTTGGAAGAGAAAATAATTATTTAATATATTATTAAGTTATATATACGCGTAACGTGCATGATAAGCGAGTGCACCAGATAAGCGAGTGCACCACTTTCCACGCGACGCACCACCTCCACCTTTAATCCTCAATTATTCCACAACCCAATATGTCTTTTACTTTAAAAGAGGCACAGATAATCTTGGCCCTTGAGGCTATTCAACGTGATAAAAACCTTACCCTACGAGCCGCAAGTAAGATCTACGATATTTACTATATAATACTTATGCGACGACGCGACGGTAAACCTGCACGATACGATATTCCAGCCAACTCGCGCAAGCTTACGGATTTAGAAGAGAAAACGATTGTTTAATACATTATTGAGCTATGTACATGCGTATTTTACCCCCGGTTTTCGTACGTGGAAGATATGGCCAATCGATTGCTATACGAACGCGACGCGCCTAAAGTGGGCGTACGATGGGCTTACAACTTCGTCAAGCGCTAACCAGAACTTCGGACGCGTTTTACGCGTAAATACGACTACTAGAGGGCCAAATGCGAAGATTTAAAAGTTATTCGCGAGTGGTTTGCGTTTATGTATAATATAAAGGTTAAATACGGGATCCTTGATAACGATATATATAACTTCGACGAGACCGGTTTTATGATGGGTATTATTATCGCTACTATGGTAGTTACTACCTCGGACGGCCGCAGCAGGGCCAAACAGGCCCAGCCTGGCAATCGAGAGTGGGCTACAGTTATCCAAGGAGTAAACGCCTTGGGCTGGGCCATTTCGCCATTTATTATCTTGGCCGGGTAATATCACCTTGCCAATTGGTATCGAGAGTGTAACCTTCCGGTTAATTGGCGCATTGTAATAACCGATAATGGCTGGACTACTAATGAGAAAGGCATGGATTGGATTCGGTATTTTAATTTCTATACAGTATCTCGTACGAAGGGTAAATATCGGCTGCTTATCCTTAACGGCCACGATAGCCACTACTCCGAAGAATTCGAAACCTACTGCCAGGAGTATAATATTATTACACTCTATATACCTTCGTACTCTTCTTACCTACTTTAGCTATTGGATATTGGCTATTTTGGGCCGTTAAAGAAGGCGTATAGCTGCCAAATTGAGTAGTTGATGCGAATGAACATTACATATATTAGCAAGCTGGAATTTCTCTGTGCGTTCAGAGAGGCGTTTTTTACTTCGATTACAGAAAAAAATATCCAGGGGGGGTTTACCGGAGCTGGCCTTATACCGTACAACCCAGAGAGGGTAATATCTAAGTTAGATATGCGCATTCGGACCCTAATACCCCCAGCCTTAAGCCCAGGTACAGTACTACCTTGGGTCTCCCAAACGCTACATAACCCTCGAGAGGCCACCTTACAATTAATACTTATAAAAACTCGAATTTCCAACCATTAGGACAGCTCTCCAACCTTAATGCTAATTGCTGTAGATCGATTGGCTAAAGGTACGATGGCTGTGATGCACGAGGTGGCTCTCCTACGTACGGAGGTCTCTGTACTACGAAAGGCCAATAAGGGGCTTAGTAAGCGACGGAGAGCTAAAAAAATACGTATACGGCTTGGAGGGTCATTTACTGTATAAGAGGCACAGGATCTACTGGATTAAAAGGCTGTGGGTAAGCAGGTAGCCCAGGAAATACGATAAAATGGTGGTGGTGCAGGGGGGTTTCGTACGAAGATTCGGTGCTGTAGCGTATGCGGTAAGCCTGGCCATAATGCACGCACGTGTAAGGAGGCTGCAGAATCGTCTGATTTATCCGTTTCTGATTCAGTTATTATTATTTCCTAGTGCTGTGGTTGTGTAATTGAGGATAGTTGTGGTGGGGTGGTGGAAAGTGGTGCACTCGCTTGTCTGGTGCACTCGCTTATTATGTACGTTATTCCATTCTCGGCTTTTATATATGGAAGATATAGCCAACTAATTACTACGTAAACGCAACGCGCCGCCTGTTAGCGTATAATAGGCTTACAACTTCGTTAAGCGCTAACTAGAACTTTAAACGTAATTTATACGTAAATACAATTATTAAAGGGCTAAATACGAAGATCTAATAATTATTCGTAAGTGGTTTGTACTTATATATAATATTAAGGTTAAATACGGTATTTTTAACAACGATTCGTATAACTTTAATAAGATTAGGTTTATAATAGGTATTATTATTACCTTTATAATAATTACTACTTTAAATAACCGTAATAGGGTTAAATAGGCCTAACCTAGTAATTAAAAGTAGGTTATAATTATCTAAAAAGTTAATACCTTAGGCTAGACTATCTTACCATTTATTATCTTAGCTAGGTAATACTACTTTACTAATTAGTATTAAGAATATAACCTTCCAACCTCCTAGCGTATTATAATAACCGATAACGAGTAAACTACTAATAAGAAAAGTATAGATTAAATTCGGCATTTTAATTTCCACACAGCATCTCGTATAAAGGGCAAATATCGGTTACTTATTCTTAATAACTATAATAACCACTACTCCGAAAAATTCAAAACCTATTACTAAGAGTATAATATTATTATACTTTATATACCTCCGTACTCCTCATACCTACTTTAGCCATTAAATATTAATTATTTTAAGCCGTTAAAAAAGGCGTATAGTTGCTAAATTTAGCAATTAATACGGATAAATATTATATATATTAGCAAGTTGGAATTTCTCTATATGTTTAAAAAGGCGTTTTTTGCTTTAATTACAGAAAAGAATATCCAGGGGGGTTTTACCGGAACTAATTTTATACTATACAATTTAAAAAGGGTGATATTTAAGTTAGATATACGCATTTAGACCCCAATACCCCCAGCCTTAAACCTAGGTATAGTACTACTTTGGGTCTCCTAAACGCCACATAACCCTCGAAAGGCTACCTCGTAGTTAATATTTATCAAAACTCAAATTTCCAACTATCAGGGTAGCTTTTTAACCTTAATACTAACTGCTGTAAATTAACTAGTTAAAGGTACGATAGCTATTATATATAAGGTGGCCCTTTTACGTACGGAGGTCTCAATATTATAAAAGGTTAATAAGGAGCTTAGTAAGTAACGGAGAGCTAAAAAAATACATATACGGCTTAAAGGGTCACTTACTGTATAAAAGGCACAAGATCTACTGGATCAGAAGGCTGTAGGTAAGCAGTTGGTCCAGGAAATACAACAAAATAGTAGTAGTACAGGGGGGTCTCGTACGAAGATTCGGTACTGTGGCGTATACGGCAAGCCTAGCCATAATACACGTACGTACAAGGAGGCTGCAGAATCATCTGATTCATCTGTTTCTGATTCAGTTATTATAATTTCCTAATATAGTGGTTGTTTAATTAAGGATAGTTCTGGTAGGGTGGTGGAAAGTGTACCGTTCGCTTATCTATACCGTTCGCTTATCATGCACGTTATATTAAATATATTAAAAAATACTACATTTATCCCAAACGTTATACTTTTTATATTAACAATTACAAATTTAACTAACGCAGGTAATTTCATTAGATTCCATATTTTAACAATATCCTTCCTCCTAAATACAAATATAATAGTAATACCCTTTAAAACTTTAAATACGGTTTAGTTATTTAAAATAACGCTATATTTATTTTAAATAAATTGCTTGGAAAATAAGGGAAAGGAGACTTATAAGTTACCTTTCTCGAAATTCTTTAAAGTAGGTTTAAAATTAAGCTAACGGAAATAAGCCCTAGTAACCCGTAGGAGATTATTATCTACTTTAATAAGGTCTAACTAGTATTTATATAAACCCTTCCAATAATTTACTTTAAATTTAATACTTTATAATATAACTATAAGGATTTTTATTAAGGAATTTAAGTTACTTTTAAAAGTATAAATACTAGAGAATTTAGCGTTAATAAACTTATAAAATCCAAAGCTAAAGGATTTAAAAAAAAACGTAAGAATTAGTTAAATAAGTTAAAACGTTAGATCTAATTATACAAAAACCATAATTTTAACTAATTAGGTTATTAAGGATATTGGTTTTATAAAAGTATAAATTATTAGTAAATGCAAAAGGGATAGTATTATATATATTGTCTTACGCCGTGCATAGGGTGGGTGCCACCCACCGGCCCTAATGGCCACGCGGAACTTCTACCGTAACTACCTAGGTGGAAAACGCTGCTCCTGCGTTGCGAGGTATCCTGTCAACCGGTGCTACGTATAAAAACCCCCTAGTCCTGATCAGGCCTTGGCCTCTGGTTTCCCAGGGGGGGCTGGCCATCGGTTATCGATTTGTATACTTCCGTTCTGCCAATTGGTGAGGTCCCCCTGCGAGGGCGTACCGCCCTCGCTGGTATCTATCTCCTAGGGCTAGTTATTATCCAAGACCATTGCTGTTTCCACTGACTGGTGCGCTAGGGCCGTAAGTATCTGTGAGATGTTTTTGGAGCCGTGGTTAGTTCGTACCGGGGTTGAGGAGGCCGGGGGGCGACCCCTTGGCCTACGGGGCCGGTTCGCCTCGGTCGGTTCTGCCTGTCTTTTCCTCGTAGCGGCGCCGTTGCGAAGTCCAACCGAAGTTGGACTTGCCGCTGTTGTTGCGTTTTCCTGAGTTATTTTCTTCGAATAGTTAGGGGAAATAAAATACCGGGGTCTATCCGCCTATCGCTTCTTAGCCTAAGCAATCTACTTTGCCCTTACCAGGTACTATTTGGATTATACTGGGTGTTTCTTAGCGCAATTAACGTAGCGCGTTCGGGCCGTATACGATCCTCCAAGCGTCGCCTCCTCCAGATTATCCTTCTTCGCCTGGTACTTGGTTTCCTTATGGGTCGAGCTGTAGTACCTACAACGTACCGTTTTAGCAGCGTATATTTTTGCCACCTGGCCAAAGCCGTAGTAACGATAGTACTACCGCAGGGCGGCACCATCGGCAAAGGGCTCGTAAGGATACCAGGTACCCTCCACGACCACGCCCCGGGTGCAAAGGGTATTCGCTTTGTCTACGGTACTAGTAGTAACGTAGAGGGGTGTTCTTGTTTTCTTCTTGGCCGTCTTGGGCATTACTACCCGTACGATTTCAACCTTATTCTTATCTTTAATTTTCTCCAGCAGGTACTGTGGTATTGCTGCTCCGCGTACTCGCTACGAGCTCAGCCCGTAGGCGACTACGGTATAGCCTTTGCGGGCTACGGTTGCTGCCTGGGTAAATACCCTTTTTACCTAGCCCGTGTTGGTTTCCGCGAATTTTCGGGCCTCCTCCGTATTGAATATAATCTTTTAGTCGCTACTAGGCAAGTGGCGCGCTGCGCGCGCCTTGACCGAGGCCGAGGCGTCGCCGCTGCGACCGCTGCCGATGACGCGGTTGATTAAATCTACTATATCTCTATTACTCCTACGGTCGTCGTCCTTCTTTTGGCCCGTCTGTACTATTACTTCCAAAGTATATACCTTAGGGACATATTTGGCCGGTACCGAGGCAGCTACCTAGGCCCAAGACTTGCCGGCCGTAGCCGGGGTCTAAGGCCCTGTAGCGACTTCGGTACAGGCGCTTAGTTTATTTTTAATAGCGTCTAGTCTGTTAAGGACTTTTTGCATTGGGTCGGGCCCAACAGGCGTAGGCTTCTCTACTAAGAACTCGATAGCGATAGCTACCAGCTCTGCCAGGCAAGTAATAACCTTACTCGCTTCCGGGTCCCCGTTACCGGTACGATTTCGTACGTAGCTCGTTGCTCTGCGTAAAAACATAGGAGCAGTAGCTAGCCACCCCTAAGGTGTAGTCGGTACGGGTTCTTCGAGGATATCGTCGTCTTTATCGTTAGGAACCTCTTCGATCCTGCTCTCGCTAAGGGCTCGCCCCGTACGCGGGGTGAACTCTCTACTACTATTAGCTATCGCAGGGCGGTAAGGGTATTCTGCCGGCCCCACCCTACGAGAAAACTCGGGGGCGGAGGAGGCAATCGCCCGGTTTCCCTCGAGCGACCCAGCTGCGCCAGCGCCGCGATTACGCTTCTTCTTCGATCCTATAGGGACCGAATGGTCGTCGTTATCGATTGATTCCAGGTGGTTGCGTCGTTTTTGGCCGTGTGCGCGAGCAGATGCGCCGGTCCTGGGTTCTCACGAAGTTTTTTCCTTTTAAAGGGATAGTATTCTTATTTATTTACTTAAATTTTATTAGTAACTTTTTAACAATAAAAAAACCGCTTTCTAATATAGCATTTTGCGGATCCTTTACGGGAGATAGCGGATTTAATTCCATAAAGATTTAAAGCTACGGATAATAAGTAATATGCGAAGACAAGTTCTCGCCTAACTAGGCTAAAACACCCCACCCAAAACACCCCACCTAAAGCACCCCACCTTAAAAAACAGCTATATTATTATACATTATACCAAGGCCGGTTTGCTAAGACCTATAAATATTCTTATATCCGTAAAATCTTTAATATAAATTTAAAAACGACTTATCCTATATTATAAAGTTGTATATTTTATAAACTAACCGTAACGTGCATGATAAGCGAACGGTACAGATAAGCGAACGGTACACTTTCCACCACCCTACCAGAACTATCCTCAATTAAACAACCACTATACTAGGAAATTACAATAACTAAATTAGAAATAAATAAATCAGATAATTCTGCAGCCTCCTTATATATACGTATATTATAGCCAGGCTTACCGCACACGCTACAGTACTGAATCTTCGTACGAAACCCCCCTATACTACTACTATTTTATCGCATTTCCTAGATTAACTACTCACCCATAGCCTTCTAATCCAGTAGATCCTATACCTTTTATACAATAAGTAACCCTTTAAGCCGCATATGTGTTTTTTTAGCTTTCCATCGCTTATTAAGCTCCTTATTAACCTTTTGTAATACTAAGACCTCCGTACGTAAAAGGGCCACCTCGTATATAATAACTATTATACCTTTAACTAATCAATCTACAGTAATTAGTATTAAGGTTAAAAAGCTACCCTAATAGTTGGAAATTTGAGTTTTAATAAATATTAACTGCGAAGTAGCTTTTTAAGGGTTATATAATATTTGGGAAACCTAAGGTAGTACTATACCTGGGTTTAAGGTTGGGGGTATTAAGGTCCGAATACGTATATTTAGCTTAGATATCACCCTTTCTAGGTCATACGGTATAAAACCGGCTCCGGCAAAACCCTTCTAGATATTTTTTTCTGTAATCGAAGTAAAAAACGCCTCTTTAAACGTATAGAAAAATTCCAACTTGCTAATATATATAATGTTTATTCGCATTAACTGCTTAATTTAGTAATTATACACCTTTTTTAACAACCTAAAATAATTAACATTTAATAGCTAAAGTAGGTACGAGGAGTACGGAGATATATAAAGTATAATAATATTATACTCCTAGTAATAGGTTTTAAATTCTTCGGAGTAGTAGCTATTGTAACTATTAAGGATAAGCAACTAATATTTACCCTTCGTATAAAATACTATATAAAAATCGAAATACTAAATCCAATCTATACCTTTCTTATTAGTAATTTACCCGTTATTAGTTATTATAATACGCTAAAAGGCTGGAAAATTATACTTTTAATACTAATTAGCAAAGTAGTATTACCTAGTTAAGATAATAAATGGTAGGATGGCCCAGTTTAAGGTATTAACTCCTTAAATAACTATAACCTACTTTCGATTACTAGGTTAGGTTTATTTAGCCCTATTACGGCTATTTAAGGTAGTAATTACTATAAAGGTAATAATAATACCTATTATAAACCCAGTTTTATTAAAGTTATATAAATCGTCGTTAAAAATACCGTATTTAACCTTAATATTATATATAAGTATAAATTACTCGTAAATAATTATTAAATCTTCGTATTTGGCCCTTTAATAGTTGTATTTACGTATAAATTACGTTTAAAGTTTTAATTAGCGCTTAACGAAGTTGTAAGCCTATTATACGCCAATAGGTAGCGCGTTGCGTTTGCGTAGTAATTGGTTGGTTATATTTTCTACGTACGAAAGCCGAGGATAAAATACGCATATACATAGCTTAATAATATATTAAATAATCGTTTTTTCTTCCAAATCCGTAAGTTTACGCGAGTTAGCTGGAATATCGCGTCGTACAGGCCGGCCATCGCGTCGAGCGAAAAGTATTATTGGAAGTATATTATAAATTGTAACTACGTATCGAAAAGTAAGCTTTGGATTATTTTTAAAAGCCTCAATTGCAAGAATAAGCCTTGATTCTTTTAGAAGCAAATCTATTGTAAATTGGTAGTAGAATTGATAAAAGAAGTGGGAAGGTCGTATTGTACCAAGAAAGTATACCGTTCGCTTGTCTGTACCGTTCACTTATCATGCACGTTATCGCGATATATTTAATAATAAATAAAGCCTAGTTTAATACCCGGGTCTTTCGCCTATTTATTTAAACCCTATGCCATTTTTTATACCGAAATTTATATTATTAAAGGTAGAAAGTTAACTGGCCTTTAAATAAGCCCTATGCGTTGGTGTGAAGAATATTTACATCTAATAGTTATATATTAATGGGATGGTAATACCCTAGAATATAGGTGTTTGTATGGATATAAATAAGAGGTTTATATTAGGTAAGTGGTTTGGTTACGTTATAAATCCGTAATAATTATTTGAGAATAATAATATAAAGGTCGGCTTTATAAAGTATAAATTGTTAAAGGGGGGTAATGAGATAAATAATAGTAGTTTACCTTAAAGTAATAAAGTTACTATACGTCTTTTTGGAGCTAGTTTGCGGCGCCTATTCTTTAGTAGTAGCCGTTTTCCATTAGCCTCTTAGCCTTTAACTCCTATTAGGTAAGCAGTATATTTAGCTTTTAATTGGAAAATTCTTATAGTTACGCAACTTGCTCTTTTTTATAAAACTCTTTAATTTTATTATTTCGCTGCCTCTTAGTTTTGTACCTATACCTAATATACTTTTGTACCTGGGAGAATAACTTGCGGTAGGAGATGTAAATTTTATGGTAATGGGCATTTGTAATATTATTAACGTTGCCTTAAAGGAATTTAAAACGGTAGGGAAAGATATGTATTTAGTAATAGACTAAAAGACCCCATTTTGTTTTAAATAGCCTCTTCTAGCGGCATTTTAGGTTAGGATATTGATGCCTAATGCTGCCTACATCGTTGCAATCGCTATTATTATTATCGTCATTATCTTTCTTATTATCGTTATTATTATCATCCTCATCGTCTTTACAATTATTATTATCGGCATTTAGCCAAGGTAAATATGCTTAGACCTTTAATAGTCTAGTTAGTAGTTATTGTATTTTAAACTATTTAATTATTAAAATTGTAAAATTAATAGTTTTGAACGCGCTAATTTGGAATAATTTAATATAGTTATGTAGATCTTTGGGTGTGCGGAATTATTTGAAATATATTTAATATTAAAACGCTTTATCGTATTTATTCGTTATTTTAAAGTTAAATAATAAAGGATGGATTTGGAATTATTACTAATTGCTTATTATAATTAAATAGCTACTTAAGAAAATAGAAAGGAAGGAATTTTAAAAGCAGTAGGGAATTTTTGGGCAAATATAAGGGAGCCTTACAGGATATAATTGGATGGAATATTACACTAGTAAGCCAGCTGCCTTCGCAAAGCCAAGCGGGATTACTATATTAAATATATAAAATGGCGATAAGCCCGTCTTTTATATACTAATTAAAGTTTTAATATCTCCTTAAACATATTAATTACTAATTTAAATAAATTTATTAATATAGGGTTCCGGTATAGGCTAAGGGTATTTTTAAGAAGATGATTAAATGTTAAAAATATAGTGGAGAGGGAAAACTGGGCGGGGCTATTTATACGAAATAAAGCAACGACGGCGAAGAACCTAAAAAGACATCTTAAAGGAGTAATAATTAGTTTAGTATACCTCCTTTATTAAATTACTATTTATTTTATAATATTATTATTATTATATATTAATCTTACACCGCAGAGGACCTCTGGTCCTCGCCCCAGTGGGCAAGCGGTCCCTCTATCTATCTGTTTAGGCACCGTGGGTGCTTCTATAGTACA
>Ga0247765_1000879_pt1 | contig 18771 bp, 12 predicted proteins | sample UWRJL106311C6_FD_179949 | JGI IMG/M metagenome (GOLD analysis project Ga0247765, IMG submission 179949) | Plant litter microbial communities from Arlington Agricultural Research Station in Wisconsin, United States - UWRJ-L106-311C-6 | ecosystem: Environmental > Terrestrial > Plant litter >... | reverse complement strand
TGCTCCTAGAGCAAAAAAAAAAAAAACCCCTACCTACTACCTAGATAATTATGTTTGCTACCTACCTACCCAAAATGGGGAACCAAACTAGACCACGAGGTATTAACAAAGGCCTTCGGGGGTAGGAAAAACATGGCCCGGAACATTTCCACCATCAAAAACATGCGCAGGGTAACATAGGGAAAGATGAAGCCTAGAGTGAGTATGAGTCCCACCGTTTTCGCCTTCCAGTCCCACTTTGGAACTCTTACCCATTTGTTTATCCTCACCCAAAGAGCCATTGGTACCATAGCGGCAACAGGCAATGCCGTAATCAAAACCGAGCACACGCGCCACGCAACACGCTCGATATCTGTGGGGAAGTGGGAATTCCACGCAAGACAGTGTAAAGCGCCAAAGAGAGCACCGCCAAAGATAGCCCCAAAGGCAAGCACGGAATTCTCACGACCCCCGAGATGCCGGCCATAGTTCCAGACTTGTGCGGGGATGGCGACAATATCGATGCCATCGTTCGGAATCGGGACAGGGCCGAGGTCCGGGTCAAAGCTAGGCTGAAGGCGATAGCCAAGCCAGAGAGGTAGTTTGACTCGTATCCCGCAATTTGCCACACATGTTCTTCCAGGGACGCCGCCGCGCCGAAACTTTCCTCTAGTGCGAGGCGCGTCACAGAGCTTACAGAGAGCCGTCGCGCTAAGAGAATAAGCAACGCCAGCAATATTTACTTACTTTTAAAACAAAACCTTATTGATATTTATAAATTATTAATGGTCACGGCGATGGCGCCAAAACGATCGTAGGATCGAAGACGTGGCAATCATCATATAAAATTACAAGGTAAAGAAGAAGAAGGAGAGGAATCGCTGCGGAGCAGCGATGCCAAAGATCTATCTGCGTGAGTGGGGCCCAGTGGGCACAGCGCTAGCAACAGAGTGGTTCAGCCCAAGGGCTAACTAATCACACCACGGCTGTAGGGCATCTAGGGCACCTGCCGTGATTTTAATCATAAAAGCGTAGTTAAATATAATTATCATTATATTTCTTAATACTTAACTAAGCTTATTACTTTTAAATCCGGGATTATATAATTTAAAAAAAAAAATTTTTTAGTTATTTCCAAAAGTTTTACTGTTTTTTTTTTCTTAGGCAATCTTTGCTGCATATTTGATCCTGCATAATATTCCTTCACGTGGATTGGGTTGGGCTGGGCCGGGTGGGGCTGCTAATTGGTAGTTAGGACATATACGCGTATTGGATAGAAGTTACCCCTCACTAACTCCGTGATTTCACCTTACCTTCATGTTGAGTGCCTACCTATTTATCTTCTCTTTTCCTTTTTTTCCTCTTTGCAGTATTCTATTCCTTCTTTCTTACGCCCTGTAATAATTCCTTACCTAAGTACCTAAGACACTACAATACTTCAAGAAAACATAACACTGCGCAATATCGACCCGTCGAGAATGACTTGATGTTAAACCTGGCAGCAAGGTCATGTCTCTTTTCGGCAATCTGTGCTGCATGTTAGGGCGAATTAATTCCTGCTTCCCGTTCACATGAGTTGGGCCGCCAGTTGGCAGCAAAAAAGTTTACCCCTCACGACACACATGCTCCTCGATTTTACCTAGAACTCAACTGTTTATTTCTTTCCTTGGTTGCAGTATTTCTTATTTCTTCTTTTTCGCACGCTATAACGACTCCCCCATCTACATACCTGCCTTGGGTACTTTATAGTTCAGATACTAGAATATTTCCAGAGAGAACATGTCACTGCGCAACATTGACCCCGTCGAGAATCGCCGCCGGATGCGCGCTGGGGAGATGTACTATGCCTTCACGCCAGACCTTGCTGTGGCCCGTCAGCGCTGCAAGGTCGCCAGTCTGGAATATAGCCAGCATTCTCTCAGTGGGATAGCGTCGCGGCGGAGGCTGATTGAGTTGTGGAAAAAGTATTTCCCCCGCAATAGCCACTGACTGACTGATTTGCAATGTCCATGTTAACTTGAAAATAGACTCACTGTCGATGATACCCCCCTTCCGGTTCCACCCCTCGGAGCTACGCCAGAGGAAGACGAGGATTTGCTGGCAGAGTACCCGTGGGTTGACGGGCCTGTCAAGATGGATTACGGATACAATGTTCGGTGTGTCTCTCACGTTTACTACCCCAGCCGGCTACCTTTTTGCCTACATAGGTGGGTGCTTGACTAAATTCTGGTCTGGCTGTAGACTAGGTCTCGGCGTCTACTGCAACTCCAACAGCACGTGGATCGACACCTCTCCCATCGTCGTCGGCGCTCGCACCATCATCGGACCCAATTGCTCTTTTTATAGCGGTGGACACCCAACGGACCCCGTCCTTCGGAATGGCTTAAAGGGTCCGGAGTTTGGCAAGCCCATTACTATTGGTGAGGATTGTTGGCTTGGTGGGAATTGTGTTGTCTTGCCGGGTGTGACGATTGGTAAAGGCGTGACTGTCGGAGCAGGCAGTGTGGTCACCAAGGATGTGCCAGATGATGTGGTGGTTGTGGGTAATCCGGCTAGGGTGATCAAGAAGGTTGAGAGAGTTGGTGAAGAATGTTTGTAGGTTTGGCAACGAAAGCCGTCATTCATCTCCGGATTAAACCGCGCCACCAAAAATTTCAAGATTGTGTGTTCTGGGCTGCAGACAAATACAACTATTCAAGTATTGCGTAGGAAGAACAAAACTGACTATTTAACCAAAGCAAAGAACGCCACAGTTCATAACATCCCACGTCAAAAACGTCAGCCCTCACTAATCAGACACGATTTCCAACTCAGTAACCGTCACAACCGGCTGGACCTTGAGACCATTCCCAACCACCGTGACTACTTCCCCGTTCGTCTCAGTGCCGTTCATCTCCTCACCCGCATTGGACTCGACACTCTTCACCGATGGCTCCTGAACTTCCGCAGACTGGGAAACCCCCTCCAATCTCCCCAGAATATCCTTTGGCAACTTGCTCAGAATCGAATCCACCAAATCCGCCATACTCGCCCCGCCCAAGATTGTCATAACCGGCACATCGACATTCAACTCCTTCTGGAACCACGAGCGCACATTCACTGCCACCAAACTATCCACGCCCAAATCCACCAACGGCGTGGAGTCGTGCTGCGCATCCCGATCTGGCAGGAATTTGCTCGCCGCCAGCTTGTCGCGAATCGCTCCTAGAATAACTTCTCTTGCCTCCGCCACCGTCTTGGCGCTCTCCAATAGCTTTCGCACGGGCACAGTGGCGCCGCCGGCATTATCGGCATCCGCCGAGCGAGTTCCCACCTCCCGAATCATCATCGCCAAACGGGGGTTCTTGGCCCAGAATGTCCCATCTGCCTTCTCTCCACCTTCTTGCACGCCTATACCTGCCATTAGTCCCGGATCGGCCACGCCACTATCGGGACGTCCCGCCACCACGGCCTCGGCAAAGAGCTGATGCAAATCCGACTCGCTCAGCGGGATTGTGCCACTCTGTTGACGCAGCCGTTCTTGGCTATCGCGCGATAACTCTCGCTCGATATAGCCTACACCAGAAACGCGTCCAATATCGATACTGGACCCGGCAAGACCGGAATCGCGACGCGACTTGGTGAGCGCTTTAAGGAAACAGTTCCCCGCGCCGTATGGGGCCTGGCCGGGGTTACCAGTGCTGGCCATCAGGGATGAAAATGCCAAGAAAAAGTCGAGCGAAGCGGCAGAATCGTCTGGAAGGAGATCTGTGGAGTCACAGGAGAAGAGAGAGGACATGTTGAGGGTGCCGTGAACTTTGGGACGCATGACGGACTGGAAGTCCTCAAAACGCTGCTCCATAAAGGTGCTGTCAATTAGGACCATGGCACCAATAGCGACGCCAGCGATGGGCGGCAGGGTTCTGCGAATGGATTTGTAAGTTTTGACCAGTGAGGGGAGCTTGGTCATGTCGCCGGAGAAAAGGGAGACGGTGACGCCGCGTTTTCTGTGCCAGGACACCCAAGCCGGGTCGATGGCTGTGGAGGCGGATCGGCTGCTGATGGCGATGTGCTTAGCGTTGTGTGCAGCGAGGAAGTCGACAAGGGAGAGACCGAGTGTCCCGGAAAGTCCGGCGAGCCAGTAGGTCTTGTCAGGGCGGAAGAGGTCGCGACGCATGAAGACGGGCTCGATGGAAACAGGGACAGGGTAACCTTCGACCTGCCAGTAAATGACTGAGGCGGCCTTGGCGGGGATAGGCGAGGCCAACAGCTTCGGGAGGGGAATGATCTCGAGAGGGGCACCTCCAGCGATGGGCATGGGCCCCATTTGTGAGAACATGGTGGCGAAGGATGCCGCACTGCGAAGGGCGGTGACGATGCTCTCGGGAGCAACGGCGGACAACCCAGACGCTTCGCGGCTCATCATGGCCGAGAGTTTGACTCGATCGCAAACTGCAGGTAGCGAGGCTTCAATCCGAGCAGCCAGTTTCGCCGACCCTTTGAGGTCGCTGGTCGGCGAGGCATCAATGAAAATTGATACATCGGGTGGCAGGGCAGCATCAATTGCCCGTTGAGGACTCTGCGGGTGGAGGCAAACACTCGAAGCCGAGTTAATGCCGCCAAGCTTGGAGGAGATGAAAACGGCTTTCCTGCCTGCATCGGCAAGCTGCTTGTAGAGAAGGGCCCCGGCAACTGGGTTGGCGTCAAAGACGACAACACTACCGTTGGTCGGGATCAGCCGTACAAGGCCCTTGGCAAGGAGGTCGACAACGGCGAGAGACATGAAGCCGACGTCTTCAGTGCCGAGAGACGTACCGTCTAAGGCCACCACCCAAGAAGAAGGCACAGTGATGATGGAAGCCTGGCGGTCCGAAAAGCAAAGCATCTTATTGCCCGTCGTGGTGTCGATTCCGAGACATAGGAAGTGGAAGCCAGCGGGAGACTTGAGCGACGACAAGAATGAGCAGGACACCTTGACTGTTACAGTCTTTTCTCCACCGTAGGTTTGGGGGAATTCGTGTTGCTCTCGCAGAATGTAGCGGCTGGTTGTCTTATTCCAGGCGAGGCAGCGGGGAGTGGCGGATGTATCGGTGGCGAGGTCGACATCGCGTGTAATGGCCCGTTTGGAGGCGTTGTATCGGAGGTTGAGCTCGTCGGCACACCGGAGGCGAGGGACATAGAGATGGCCGTCAATCTCTTCAAGGTACAGCTCAGGCTCGACGCTCCACAGAATATGCGACAGCTTCCCGCTGGCTTCTAGCTCGGCGCCCTGGGTGAGCTTGAGAAGACACTCGGCCACAATCTGCGCTGTCTGCGGCATACAACTGCCACTCTGGAGCCCAGAGCTGCCAATGTCGAGCGTCTGCAACATTGTGTCTGGTAGCTCGTACCGCACCGTCCGGAGAAAGCCCAGGGTGGCGCCAGCATAAGGGTTCTTGTCGAGGCAATCCTGCAGAAGCCACAGCATGCTCGCTGCCTCACCGACCACCTTCTTGAGGTTCTCAAAGGATGCCTCAGTAACATCCTCCCAAAAGTGGGAATCAACGTCGCTGAGATTGAGAACATGCCGCCCCTTGACCAAGGCCGCATCAGGTAACAAATCCGCCAGACTGTCGACGTGGGAAACGGTTTCATAGTGAGGCGCAACCAAGCCTGTCACCTGCTCGCACAGCGACAACGACCCATTTCCGGCATTCTTCCCTCCCACGACCAAAAGATTCTTGGCCTTCACATTTGGCGTGATATCCAACGGTTGCATCAACGGCGGGACAACCTCCGCCGCATCATCCACCGCTCGTGCCGACAAGACAGCCCAAATATCCTCCTGGTCCAGCACCTCCGACACGGTATCCACTGCAAACCCTGTCTCCGACAAGATGGCCTTCCACTCATCAGGTGTCAACAACGGACCACCTTGGCCCTTGCGCTCGTCCTCCTCTCCAACCCACCAGCCAGGAAGACAACCCACGACCAGCCCAAAACGCATGGAATCACTCCTCAACAACTCCAACAACATCAGATACCCTCCCGGCCGTAGTAACTCACGTGCATACTTCAATGATTCTCTCAGGGGTGCTGTAGCATGCAAGACGTTCTGTGCAATCACCACGTCATAGCTCTTTCTGGCGAAACCTTGCTTCACCGGGTCCTTGCTGATATCCAACGTCTTAAACACCATCTTATGCGAACTTCCTCGGAACCGCTCTTGTGCGCGCTCAAAGAATGCACTGCTGATGTCCGTGTACGTGTAGGACCGGAAACTCTCCCCAATTTGGCCCAGGATGGATGCGGTAGAGCCGCCCGTCCCGGCGCCGATTTCGAGCATGTTCATGCGAGGATGTTTCTGGCAGAGCTGCGCAATGAGGTTTGTTGCGACAGAGTTGAGAATCGGGTAGCCGACACCCTCGGTGTAGGTGCGCTCCAGCATGTTGTTGACGACCATGAATTGAAGGATGTTGGTTTCGCCAGAGAGAACACTGGGGGAAAGGAGGTTGGTTCCAACGGTGGTGGCGAGGATGAAGTCGATGGCGTCAGGAGGATGGCGCGCACATACAGAAGCGATGGTCTCAGCGGTGTCCTCGGCCCAGGATGGGGGAGCAAATGAGTGTGCTCCTGAGGATACGCGATGGTAGACGCGGGAGCATTCGGCAAGGAAAGCTTGCCGGTATGGGGGAAGGGTGGCGCGTACTGAGGAGGGAGTATTAAGATGGAGCTGGGCGATGTAGTAGAAGGCTACCCGCTCGGCGTCGAGTGCCTTGGCTTTTTCCGAGGGGGAGAAGCGAAGATTGCCGCGGGCTACCTTGGCGTTGAGCGTGTCAAGACACATGAGAGATTCTTGGAAGAGGGGACGGTCGTTCTCCGCAGAAGGAGGGGCAACAGGCGAGATTTTGATGCCTTCCATTTCAATGAGCTTGACCCCGGCTTTGTCGGACGCAGGGTTGGAGGCGTACACCTCGACATCGCCAGTGAGGGAAATCTTGGCGAGGGCGTCGGTCGGGCTAACGGTAGAGGTGCAGTCAATCATGACATGCTCATCTTCCTGGTGACGTCTCAGGAGTTCGGGGATGATGGTCACACGTTTGATCAGGGTTGGCGCAACGAGGCCATCCACGCTACCATCTCCGGGGGCAGCAAGTGCGGCATTGAGGCCTTGTAGGGCACAGTCGAGCATGGCAGGGTGGAAGAGCAGCTTGGTCTCTGTCGCTGAAAAGGGAGGGTTCTTCGCCGTGACGGTCGAGTAACCGGCCTTGCGTGTAATGTCTGTCAAGCCCCTGAAGGCACCATCCCACCCGAGACCAACTTCGTCGCGCATGGTCTCGTAGAAACGGTCAATGTCGACTTTGTTCATGCCTGGGACGATGGGGCGCCGTGCTGGCAAGATGGACTCGTAGTCGAACTTCTTCTCCGCCTCTTCATTTCCACCAAAATCAGGAAGAAGTGTCATGCGAAGATTTCCGCAGCAGTGTAGCGCCATGCGGGTCGACTCCCGGCTCGGGGCGGAAAAGATATTGAAGCTTGCCGTCATAGTCTCCGTCATAGCATCGGGCTGGACAGGAAACAGATTGGAGAAGGAAATCATAACCTCGACCCCAAACTCTTGATGCACCGCAATTGCCTTGCGGATCTCCATGTCCAAAACATCTAGGTGGGCAATTTTGACATTGCTAGACTCAGCGATTTGCAAGGCTGCCTCGGCGACCATGCAAATGTAGCCCGTGGCTGGAAAGATGACCTGGCCTTGGAGGGTGTGTCCGGCAACCCACTTCAGGTCGTTGGAGCTCAGCGTATGACGCCAGCGACGTTCATCGACGAGACCATCCGGTTCAGGCAGGCCAAGCAGATCGTGGAACTTGCCGGGTGTGTTGGTGTGCAGCTTGGTTTTGCGAGACTCAGCCCAGTATTCGGTCTCGTGGGTCCACGGATAGCTAGGCATCTGGGAGGCGTAGAAACTGTCGAGCTTGACGTCCACGTCTGGAAGGCTAGTTTTCTGGAGCCGGCCTAGGTCGATGTGATTCGGCCCGAAACGCGCCCACAGGCTTCCCAGAGCGTCGGCGAAGGCCTCGACGTCGTCGCCACCGCGCTTGAGCGTGCCGGCGTAAGCAATGTCTTGGCCGGTGACCTCCTGAATACACTCCTTCGCCGGTCCCTGAAGAGCAGGATGAGGTCCAATCTCCAGAGCAAAGTTAAAAGCGATCTCGGAAGTGGTGAGACATGCCTTGAGCGCAGGGTAGAACAAGACCGGACGAACCATATTGTCGATCCAATACTGGCCGTCTACACCCCTCTTTGCGGCCATATCAGGCGTCATCTCGATATTGTGCACACTCGAGAACCACCTCGGCAGATTTGCGTCCGGCACTAACAATCGCACCTCAGCCTCCCTCAATGCCTTCAGGTACGGTCCCGAACATGGCTGCATGTGGGCTGAGTGATACGCCGTATCCACCTTGAGGATCCGTGCAAATTTGGCCTCATCTTCAAACACCGCTTGCGCAAGGTTTACCGCATCCACATCCCCCGAAAGCGTCACGCTTGTCGGCGAGTTGTGTGCCGCCACACACAGCCTGTCAACCATGTCATCAACGCGACACAAGTCCTCGGCATCTTCAACATCTGTGCCTGCGGCAATCATCCCCCCTTTCTGGTCGCCCCCAGCCAGCCCGGCGTAGAAACCCCTATAGTATGCCACCCGAACCGCATCTGTGGCCGACAGAAAACCAGCAGCATAAGCCGCCGCGATTTCTCCCGATGAATGGCCCACCACGGCTGACATTTTGACCCCCGCCAGACGCAGCAAGGAGATTAGCACGATCTGAACAGCGGTACAAATGGGCTGTGAGATGGCTGCTTCACCGACGTTGTACTTGCTTCCCTCGCAGAGGATATCTGAGAATTTCCAGACGGGGCGATGCTCTGTCGGAAGGGACGCGAGGGAGTTGTCCAACTCAGATAGAATTTTTCGGGCGAACGGGTTCGCTGCAAAGAGCTTGGCACCCATGCAGGGCCATTGCGCGCCCTGGCCGGTGAAGATGGCGAGGATGGCCGGGGAGGCGGTGAGTGCTGCAACTGAATGGGAGGCGGAAGGGTCGGTGGAGGACAGCTTTTGTTGGGTTTGGGACCGGAGAGAAGTGAGGGACGCGGCGTAGACAGGAAGGCGGAGGGGGAGGGCGGAGCGTTTGGACGAAAGGTAGTGGGCGAAAGCCGGGAATGGGAGCGTCGGATGGGAAGAGAGGAAATCGAGTGTAGCTTCGAGGACTGAGACGAGCGATTTAAGCGAGGAGGCAGAGAAGACGAGGGGGATTAGCGTTGTTGGGGTTTCCGGCCTGCCGTCGTCGGACCCGCTGGCGGAGGAGCTCTCAGCAGGGGAGTGAGTTCCATTGGCGATGCCATTGCCGTTGGTGTGAACGCTGGCATGACCGTTGGCATGGCCATTGGCCTGGCCGTTGGTGTTAGACCCATTTGCAAGCTTCTGAGCGCCGTTGATAGATGCGGCCTTATTGCCATTGGCATTGCCATTCTCAATCGCCTTTGGAGCATGTATCGCTGGTTCAAAGTTCTCAATAATACAATGAGCATTGGCACCTCCAAATCCGAAGCTGTTGATGCTTGCTCTTCGGGGCTGGCCTTCAGGTACCGCGGGCCATGGCTCGCAGGCCACCGGAATGCGAAGAAACTTGGTGAATGGCTCCAGGGCCGGGTTGAGTTTGTTGAACAGCAGGTTGGGCGGCACGATACCGTGCTTGACGGCCAAGGCGGCTTTCAGGATGCCCGCGATACCTGCCGTCCCTTCCGTGTGCCCAATGACAGTCTTGATGGAGCCAACGAGCAGCTCCCCTTCGGCTGCATCGTGATTCGGGAAGAAGGCTTGATCCAAAGCCGACGCCTCCTTGGGATCACCGGTTGGTGTGCCTGTGCCGTGGGCTTCGAAGTACTGGCAACGATCCGACTTGAGGGTAGGATCCAGTCCCGCTCTCTTATAGACGTCTCGGATCAACGCCGACTGGGCCTCCGCACTCGGCATGGTCAACCCCTTGGTCCTGCCATCGTGGTTGAGGCCAATCTCCCGAATAACACAGGCAATCTCATCCCCATCCGCAATTGCTGTACTCAATGTCTTGAGCACCAACGCACCCACGCCTTCACCGCGGGAATACCCATCCGCCTTCTCATCCCACATGTGACATCGACCCGTCGGTGAAACCATCCCCACATTGCTCAACGACACATACATGAACGGCGCCAGCAACAGATTTGTCCCGCAAGCAATGGCTACACGACTTGTGCCGCTGCGCAGCGCATTCACTGCCTCGCTAACGCACACCATGCTCGACGAGCAGGCCGTATCGATAGTCATGGACGGGCCATGCCAGTCGAAAAAGTATGAAACTCGGCTGGACGCATTACTGGCCGCGATACCAGTAACGGCGTACTTGGGGACAGACAGAAAGTCCTGGGATTGCACAGTGAAGAAATCCTGGCACATGATGCCCACGTAGCATGCGGTATCAGACCCGGAGAGCTTGTTGAGGGTGAGGCCGGCTGACTCGATGGCCTCGAACACAACCTCGAGGAGGATGCGTTGTTGCGGGTCGACGACCTCGGCCTCACCCGGTGGGATGGAGAAGAACTTGGCGTCAAAGTGGCGTGGGTTTTGGGATAGGAGGTAGCCTCGTTGGGTGTGGGTTGTGCCATTGTGGCCACCTTGGGGGTGGTCTAGTTCATTGTGAGCATAGTAACAGCTTGAAGGAAGGGAACCTTACAGAACCGATCCAGGTTGAAGCGGCCACCGCTGCCAATCTTGGACGATACATCACGAGGGTTGCTGAGCAGATCCCAGAGCTTGGAGGCCGAATCGGCGTCGCCTGGGAAGCGACAGCCTGAGCCGATGACGGCGATTGGCTCGTTGAGGTACGTGGAGGAGGCCATGTTTGTCCGGTGTTGAATACACGAAGAGTCAGGTCGAGAGATGGGCAAAGTTGATTGGCGCTGGAACAAAATGGCACGCGATCAAACCAGACGCTCGCTGATCGGATGCGGGAATGGGGCCACTTGTGTTTTACCAAAACGATAAATAGCTTCAAGAGCCATAGGACCGGCGACAAACTCATCCGGATTGCGGCTTGGTGGCGGGCCGGGCCGGGTGGCGCGGCCTTGCCCCAGTTTCCATGGGCTGGCTCGGATGGTAACTTGGTCTGGTCCTGTTTACCACCGGACTCCAAAACGGGACGACCGCCGGCCGGCATAGAGGATGGGCGGCACAGCAGGCCGGGGTTGAAGCTCCACCGACTTGGGTTAGGGGACCAGCGGCGGTTTTTCTCATTGTGGGAAGGGACGACAGAGGCGGGTCTCGAAGAGTGCGAGATTGAGGTACTGCTGAATCGACGGTGATTTGGCGAAACATGACATGCTAGGTAAAGTAAGTCGACAAGGAAGGGGACAAAATTTACCACTCCTAGAAGACTGCTGTGGGAAGTATGCAGACGTCTGGAGATGCTGGCTAGCTCCAAAGTGTCAAATTATTCTGGGGTTGGTGGGGTTGCGGTCATGTGTCAAACACAGAGTCGTGCCTTCCTGAATGGCAAGCCTGATATTTTTGCGCGTCTTCACGGTAGAGTTTTTTTTTGGTGCGCCTAATGCAACCAACAGTGCCCATTTTATGTTCGTTGAGCTTGCTTGTACGTGGCTGTTGGCAAACACGAGTTCAAATCGACGACTGAGGGTGATTCCCCGAGATCGCCACGCATCAGCTATCTCGATTCTCGACAAGTTCACTAAGCCACAGCACACACGAGTTTCTGTCCAGAAACCTGCTTCTGCCTCAGCATCTCCAATCCATCTGCAACGCCCTCCCAACCACCAACTACCACCTTGACCGGATGTGGTCGAATCTTGCCACTGTCTAACAATTTCTGCACCGTATCAAACCACTCGACCCCAAACTCACGCAGCTGTTCATCCGCCTCTCGAGTAAACGGCTCCGGCCAACCCATGGCCTGTCCGAGCACAGCTGGGCCAAGCACCCAGTCAGGAACAACAGTTCGCGGCCGTGTGTGCAAGAACTCGGCGTACGGCTCAAGCGCCGTGTACTTGCCGCCAGTTCGGCCCAGTACCTTGTAGCAGAACTCCATGGTCTCGGGTTCAGAGACGCAGTCGAGGGCAAATTTGAGCGAGTTGCGCGTATACTTGCGGATGTCGTCGATGCAAGTGGGGGAGCGGTAGTCGAAGACCTGGGTGGCACCAAAGGATTTGACGAGGTCAAAATTGTGGGGTGAGCACACAGTGATGGGGTTTAGCCCAGACCTGGATGCTATCAGCACACGCCCTCCATTTTCCACCGAGGCACTCACATCTTGAGAAGCTGGATTGCCATGGTCCCCGTCGACGTACTCCCGCCATAGACAAACACATCCACCGCTTTCTGGGCAGGCGTCTTTGGATTCCCGGGCACATCCAGCGATTTGAACAGCGCCAGTCCAATTGTCGAGATACTGCAGCCCAACGATGCCGCCTGCTCGTATGAGATTCCATCGGGAATCTTCATCAGACCTGCATCCGTCGCGGCAACAATCTCGGCAAACGCTCCAATTGCTGGATTCACCCTATGATACCCAATCACCGCTCCGCACACTCGATCACCAACCTGGATATGGCCGGGTGTCTTGGATTTGGCACTGATGGCAATGACTTCACCAGCAAAGTCCATGCCGGCAATGCAACCCGGGGCGGCAAGATTGCCCTTCATTTTGGTGTCGATAGGGTTGAGGCCAACCGCTTTGGTGCGGACGATGACCAAGTCGTCTTGCAGGGCTGGAACGTCGACATTGTCTGAGATGACGAGGGTGCCGTCTTCGAGGCCGACGATGGCACGTTGTTTGAGTGGGAGGGTCATGGTGAGTTTGGTGGGTGATACTGAGACTGAAGCAGAATGCAATGAAAAAGACGAGTTGGAAATGTGTCTACAGTCTGGTGTGTTGGGCACCTTGAGGGATGAAAATCTACAAAACATGTCGAAGTGCACACTCTTGTCTGCACGCCGGTTCGGTAGGTGCCTTTCCTATGCTACCAGTCAGACCACCCAAATGATGGAAAGTGGCCGGCTGGTGCCCAACTGTCCCGCTGCCCACCATCATACCCCTGTTACCCATGGCAGTTACTTTGTGTTTGGCCGCTCACATTTCCTGACTTGGGCCAGGATAGCAACACCAACGCAGCATCATTTTGACGACGTCAACGACCAAAATGCCAGATTTCTTTGGAGTGTGGCTGCCCATCTGGGTGTGCACCTGGAGCGCAGCCCTGTATCGACATCTCAGCAACCACAAATATGCCTTGACTCCGCTTGTTGTGCTCATCGGAGTTGAACTTGGGGCGTTGGTAGTATGGCTATTTTATTGGATGGTGCTTTACCCGCGATATCTCACGCCGTTCCGTCATCTTCCAACCCCAGCTGTAGGTTTTGGGTATCTATTGCCAAAAATGGACCGTGCTAAAATGTGTCAGAAACGCCGACTTTTGTATGGGAACAGGAACGAGATGTTTCCAGATCAGGCATGGCTTGACTTGCGGCAAGTTTACCAAACACTTCCCAACGAGGGGCTGGTCCGGTATTATGAACCTCTCAATAAAGAGGTGCTGCTAGCTACGAAACCGGAGGTTGTGAAGGAAATGTTTGGGTTGAAGTCGAACGATTTTGGACACCCAAAAAATGTTCAGTTCATGATCAACCAACTTACCGGGAGCGAGTTCAACTTTCTCAGTCCTCATGGCCACAAAGTGAGACTTCGGACCCTCTTACAATGCTGTTATACTGTTCACTAACTCAAGCCAGAGCTTCCGCAAACACCTCAGACCGGCCTTCACTGCAGGTCATATCCGGAAAATCATGCCTACAATATGGGAAAAATCGGATCAGATGGTTTCGCTCCTCCAAGATGAAGTGCAGCAGAACGACAACCCCACAGTCGACCTCCGCGACTACATCCGCACCACTATGTGGGACATTTTCGGTCTCGTCGTGCTAGGCCATGACTTTCAGACCCTGGAGAAACCCAATACAGGCGCCAAAGCTCGCTTCTCTGGCATCCTACGCAGTCTTAACGGACCCGCCATCAAATGGGGCTACTTTATCATCAACTACATTGACATCCGCCCTTTGCTCGTCATATTCTCCCCACTGTTGATGAAATCACCTGCTGGTAAAGCCCTCGCACAAATTCGCAACACTATCCGCCGTGCCATCGACGACAAGGAATCGCGGTCCCATAAAAAGCCGCTGGAGGAAGACCACCTCGGTATTGACATTACCGCCGTCTCCATGACCAGCGGTATTTTCCCTACCTCTGAGCTCGTCGACAACGGCATGTTGTTCCTCACGGCGGGTCCCAACTCGACCGGCACTGCAGTAGAGTGGGCAATTTACGAGCTGGGCCGGCATCCGGAGATGCAAACCAGATTGCGCGAGGAAATTACGCAAGCTTGTTCCCAAGGCGGCGGTCTCCTGCGAAGCGTGGACGTGCAAAACTTGTCGTACCTTTCTGCCGTGGTCAACGAAACAATTCGGTGCTACCCGTTTGTCCCGCTCAGTCCCCGCGTTGCAGAGAGGGATACCACGCTGCTCGGTGAGAGGATTCCGCAGGGAACGGTGGTTCTGACGGTGGTGGAGGCGTTCAACCGGGATGAGTCGCTGTGGGGGGAGGATGCCGATGCCTTCCGGCCAGAGCGGTGGTTGGGCGAAGGGCGGGAAGGATCCGGCGGGGCGGTGAGTAATTACGCCATGCTGTCTTTTGGGGCCGGTCCAGGGGCCTGCATCGGGCAAGGTTACGCGAGGGTCATGGTAGCAGTCATGGTCGCAAGTTTGGTAAGCCGGTTTGACATTGAGCTGGTTAACGCCGAGACGGCAGGGAAGTTAAGAGCCGCACCATTTAAACGGTCGGAGGAGGGCATGTTAGTAAGGTTGAAGGTCTTGGAGTGACAAGATGTCGCCGGTCGAGGCCGGCTGGGAGAGAAAGTCGCCGGTCGTGCAGATGTGGGGAAGCGACCAGGCCCCGGTACGGAACGGCCTCGGCCACGGCCTGTAAAGGCGACATGCAAGGGTCGGCCCGATGGAAGCAATGTGCACCTACCTACCTGAGTGCTGCAGTCAAGTTTACCCTTTTCTCTCCATCTCTTTGGTAGTGGTCCCTAGTCACCAGACTGGACTGGGCCTGCATTTGTAACCCCTCCTTAGCAGCATTTGTCTGAGGCTCTCACCTACCTAGTTGTCCTTGTTTGTTTGTTTCTTCCTGATTTACCAGGCCAATCATGGTGAACCTCAGCAAACTGACTGCAGGCATTCTTGCCACCACAAAGGCGGTATGGAAAGGCGGCAGTCCTTTTGCCGCCCTCACGGCCATGTGGCCCACCAACGAAGAGGGCAAGTTCACGATTGAGTCAGAAGGTATCAAGATAGCCTTTACCAACCATGGAGCTGCTATCACCAACCTGTGGCTAAAGGATAAGAACGGGGATGAGATTGATGTCGTTCTTGGCTTTGATCATGCCGACAATTATGTGGAGACGGACTCAAACCCTTACCTGAACGGCATCATTGGTATGTTTTTTTCCCGCCAAACTGAAACCGAGAGTTAACACAGTTTTAGGACGATATGCTGGCTACATTAGCGGCGCTGGCTACGAGGCCGACGGGATAAGACAACAAATCCCCGCCAACGCCTACGGAGGCACCGCCACCTTCAACGGCGGCAAGAAAGGCTGGGGTCGTCTTGACTGGGCAGTTCCCTCCAATGAGAAAGACAGCATCACCTTCGTCATGTTCGACAAGGGCAAAAACGGCTTCCCCGGGCTATTCGTCGGCTGCGTGACCCATACCGTCTCGCCCTTCGAGTGGCACATTGAATACGGCGTCACCCCTCTCCTCATGCCTGGCGGTCCTCTCAACATGGCGCAACAAGCCTTTTTCAACCTTGACGGGCTGAAAAAGACGGCAAACGGAACCATTGGCAATGTCCTCGACCATAAACTCCATCTCCCCATGTCCGGCATGCGTTTTGATTTTGACCGTTACGGCATTCCCACGGGTAATATCCTGAGTAACCGAAAGGGCAAGGAACATGACTTTTGGTCCGGCCCGCGCAGCTTTAAGGATATTCTGGACCGAAACCCGGAAGCGCTTTCGTCGGTTTATGACGAGACTTTTACCATCTCGCACAAGTATGAGGACTACAGCCGTAGGGAGAAACCATCTGCTATCCTGTCGTCGGAACGATCGGGGATTACTATGGAGGTGTATACTGACCAGAATGGGATTCGCGTGCATACGTGGAATGACCAGATTATTGGTGAGTATTCTAATCTCAAATGACGGGGGGGATAAAACTACTGACGTTTTGAAAAAAAAAAGGACCACTTGACCTCAAGAAAGGTCAAGGAGAGGGACGAGTTCCACAACATGGTGCAGTGTCGCTGGAGCAGACAGACTGGCCAGATGCGGTTAACCACCCAGAGTGGATGAACAAGAAGAACTTGTGGGGTAACCTGGATATCTACACGGGGTACATGGCGTACAAGTTTAAGGTGGACAAGAAGCAGATTACGGATAAGAGGTAGGGGCAGATTTGATTACATACGGCTCCTGCCACATAACATGTTTCATTTGTTACTTTTTGAGTTGGAGGTAAGACTGAGTTCTACACAACAACCTAGTTGTCTATGACGAATCTGGGCACACAAAACTTCCTTTTTCGTCCATACTCCTGAACTGGGCTGAGCTTGGGTGAGCTGTGGCTGATTTGTCCTGAGCTTTCCCTGATTCTTTCCTGAGCTAGGGTGATCCCATACGCGGCCGGCGCACAGCCTCAGAGGCCTGTTTTTAGTCCCCCGGCTAAAATTTCCTGTGTATGGACAGTACCTAGATAACGCCTAACCTGTCTTTAGCTCAGCTGGCCCACAGCGGCGCAGTCCGGCCAGAAGTGTTCCCTTCCAACGGTAGTCCCAGAACTGGGACGCCTACAGGCTTGCAGTATCTGCCACCTGAAGCTTGACAGATAAGAATATGTTTTCCCCGGCTGCTTAGAAGTGCTTACACCCCGCTATTTTAGTGGGCGCCTGCTACGGGGCATCCCTTTTTTGCTACGGGGGCATCCTCTGCTAAAGGGATTAGTGTTATATATGACTATTTCTCAAAAATTCTATCTAATACTAGTTCAGAGGCATATATTTTTCAACGTGTTTTCTTACCATTTCGGGTCAACCGCTTTTATTTTTATATAAAAAGCCACGTAATATGCAAATAGCTTTTACAAACTTAAGGCCGGTTTCTATATTACTTACCTACCTTTAAACCGTAGATTAAAGCTTGGTATCATGGCACTAAACCGGCCCTTAACCGGGGCCGGCTTGGCCCCAGACCAACAGCTATATATAACCTCCTCAGTACCCAGTATATAACCCGCCAAAAGAAACCAACTCTCTTTGGCTCCCTTTATATAATAACAAATCTCTTCCACAAACCTAAAAATCAGTACCGTAATAATTTATTAGACTTATCTCTCAAAAGTAGTAATCGTCACCAGCCCTTTCCTACCCCAAATTACTCCTCCTACCAAAACCTATTTGTTAATTTGTGTGACCTAACTGGTCTCAGTGAGGTCCAGTACAGGAGCTTACAGGGGGTGAGTCCCCTATAACGAGCGCAGCGGAAGGCTTTGGGGGTACGATGACTGCCCGGAACGGGGTCAAAGGAAGCTAAGATCAGCAGACCAACCTGCTATAATAAGCAGAGATACAGGGGTCTATGCCCTGTAACAGGGTGACTACAGTGGGCTTTGCACAGAGATCACAAAGGTCAAAAGGTTGCCCGGAGGCTATATATAAACTATCTTGCTTGAGGTAGAAAAAAGGAAAAGAATCAAACACTAGAAACACAAGAGGGGAGATGGTTCTTTATAGGGCCCTCAGTGGGTGTGGGTCAATCTTACAGGGGGTGAGGGCCCTAAAACACAAAAGGAAAGTCTATACTACAGAGGGAAAGGTGCTTACGTTGACGCTGGAATCCGAAGGGTTCCAGGGCAACGAGTTGGCTGGGCTGACGTAATAATGGTGCTGGGTCTACCCCTGTAAGCCAAGCTTATAGGTGGTAGGTTTTGTCAGAAGCACGGCACCTTTTATCTATGTGGTTTTGAATAGGTTGTATTGTGGTTGTTCTTCTTCTCTGGCTTTCTGGCAGAGCCAGAAAGCCTTCCTTTATAGATCTATTGCATGAACCAGCTTACGATTTGTACGGTGGCTTAGCGGTTGGATTCCTGGCTGTGCCAGGCATCCTTATATAAGCTGACTAGATCCCATGGGTTCAACCCCAAGGAAGACCCCTTCCTTTTGATACACCCCCTCAGATTTAAGCCTCTATCTTCAAGAGCCTTGAATCTGGACCTTATAGTTAACTTTTACCCATACCCTTTTCAATAAAAGTATAAGGCCTCTATGGTATAGTTGTTCCAATTAGGGCTTGGCGTAGTTAAGGTAGTGGGTTTAATTCTCGTTAGGGTCGATTGTTTTTTCGAATAGGTAGTTGGGCCAGACCTAGTTGCTGAATAAAGGTTTGATGTAGTGTGTGGTTGAGTGCCTTGGTCAGATTGTTTGCCATTATACTAGCGGAGGGCGTATATTTAACCATGATCTTCTTGTTTGCTACTTCTTGGCGTAACCAATGGTTGTGTATGTCCACGTGCCGTAGCCGGGTCTGTAGGGTAGCTACCTCAGCCGTAACGAGCCGTATAGTTTGCTTGTTATCACACTGGATCTTGATGTGATGGTCGT
>Ga0247765_1000878_pt1 | contig 18776 bp, 16 predicted proteins | sample UWRJL106311C6_FD_179949 | JGI IMG/M metagenome (GOLD analysis project Ga0247765, IMG submission 179949) | Plant litter microbial communities from Arlington Agricultural Research Station in Wisconsin, United States - UWRJ-L106-311C-6 | ecosystem: Environmental > Terrestrial > Plant litter >... | reverse complement strand
TTTTTCTTTGGTTTGTGCATACCCCTTTTCTGTTGTTCATCTACATGTTCGGGACGGCTTATTTGTAGTTATTTGTGTGTAAAAAGGGGGTATGAGTTATTTCGAATGATGCAAATGAGGGCGGTACAGACATGGAGGTATGATGAAGGTTTGGGTCTGGTGGGTGGTGGAGCAAGGCGGAGGCATGGACCTGGCTGTGGGTGGGCGGTATGCTTCAAAATGGGTATTTTATGTATGACTGTGGTATCCTAGCGTCCTATGTGTATCAAGATAGGATCCCGTACGTGTACATATGGTTGATCAGGGCAGGTGTACGAATTTGAAGGTTGTCTCGACTGTCTTGACTGGCTGAGATGCCCAAGGCAACTCAAGGCGAAGCACCCGCCAAGACTTTACCGCCAAGACCCAGGCGGCATGCAGAGCGAGCTGAGAGGTGAGAGCAACAACACCTTGACGGGAATGTCATGAGCGGGACACGAGACTTTTCTGGACAACCTCACACCCCGCCCTCAATAGATTGCGAATGGTACAACACGAACAACCCCCGCCTTGCCCGCGTACGTCGCGCGCGCGTGAAGTCCAATTACCTACCACACGCACACAAGGATCCCGGATGAGTCTTGACCTGATCCCCCAGCTGCGCGCGCCTCTCTGGAATCAATGGCTGGTTTGAACTCTCTGTCTCTGCACTACCCACCTTTCTACGTACCTACCTACCTACCTACCTACCTACTACCTACCCAGCTGACGGCCACAGAGGGGGAGGAGGGAACCCCTAAAATGGGGACGGGACCTACGACCATTCCCAAAACATCTTTGAACACTTGGGGTAGCTAGGTACCTACCTGCCTACATACATACCTTGGGTAGTTACAAAACACACATGTAGCTTTGGCGGAGCATGTTACCAGATCTGACCTTCCGTCAGTGGTGGTGCAGTTCAATACCTGGTTGCGGGGGTAGGTAGGTAGGTAGTGTCGTTCAGAGATCAGGTAATATCATGTATGTATGTATGCTGGCGTTGTGTTCTGGGTGTGGTAGGGCAAGTGTGTGTGTGTGTGTGTGGTGTTTGAGATGGCGTCTTACTTGACCCGCTTGGCACCTACCTACCTTGCCTCAGGTTGCCTACGTCAGGTCGGTAGGTAGGTATGTTGGGAACTAGTTTCCTTGCTTACTTTACTTATTTACTTCCTTCCTTCCTTTCTCGAGATATACGTTGGTTTGTCTCACTTCACTTCCCGTCCCGGACCTTCTTTCCTGACAGCAAACTTTATTCCGCTAATATATTCCAGGTCAAGCTTGGGACGGTCCCATCACCTATCCTGTACTGAGGTACTCAACCTGTCCCTGCACGTATACCTACCTAGGTACCTACCTATATTGTACGTACTGTGCTGCGGCCATGTTGTGGACCCCCCAATCCCCGTGCGGTACGCCATCTTCTTTTTCCTAACCCGCCGATATCCCACCTAGCGTCGTGCAGCCGAGGGAATCAAGTTGAGAGGGAAACCAGGCATCAATCTTTGTCAAAACGCTGGGGGGCGATCCAGGTCGTTCAATCTGCTTCTTCCATCTGTCGGCGATATGAGGAGTACTTACTTTACCTACCTACCTAGGTCAGGTAGGTAAGGTATGCTAGATGCATGCGTCACATCAGACCCTACTACCAACCATCGAGATCGCCTTCTACCCCTAGGTATTGAGTGCTACTAGTTCCCTCCCCACCTTCACTGCCTTACCTTACCGTGGGTACCTACTCCACACGGTCGGCATTTTGGGATGGCGTCTAACTTTTGGGTCTGCATCAAATTGAGCTCCAAGTTTCCAACTGCCGCTAGTGCCTCACCATCGGGTTCGTGTGGGTTCGTGTATCTGTGTGTGTGGTTCTGTGAAGCGTGAATCAAATATGCGTGGTTGGCTGTCAATCCACGGCGTCTTCGCGGCCCATCTCTAAACCTTATCGAGCCCTTCTTGTGCGACATTTCGTGCGCCGGGAAACACGACACGACTTGAGCCAAGCAAGCAGCAACAGCAACAGCAACAGCAGCAGCAGCAGCAGCGGCAGTAGCAGAAGCACTACAGCTATGCTATTTGCCTTGTTGACTACGAGAGCTGGACACAACGTCGGAGGTCTTCTTTTTTTCTGGAGGGTAATATATTGTTGTCCCTGACGGCTTTTTTTTTCCCCTCGGGAAGAACCAATACCACACAATACCGGACTGGACGCCACACTACCCCCGGGATTTGAAGAGAGGAATATCCATTGGGCATCTAAAAAGGCCATGCTCTTTTATTGCTCATGTGCGCCAGGGTAACACTGGTGGTGTTGCACGAAATCAGAAGCCGAGAGAGAGGGGGGAAGAGACGATGAATTTTTTTGGCTGTTGCCCGTGTGACAAGGGGGGCGCTGGTGTGCAATTCACCCCATCTCGGAGCTCCTCTGGGGTAATATTTCGACCTCACCTCATCTCACCTCCCATTGTCTCCGGACTAAAAAAACAGCAGGCTCGCGACCGAGACGGAAACGTGGGAGAGAGAAAAGGGGACCACAGCATCCGGATGCATGCCTGGCCCTGCCGATCAGGTCATTGTGATTGGGGGTTTCTCTAGCTGCGGCTCTTTCCCCCTAGATCCGGGACCGGATCTGGTGCATCTTCCATGTCTGCCTGGCTGGGCCTTCGCTGGCTAGGTCTGCTCGCCTTTTTCATGTGAGCCAGGCGCCTTGGTGTTACCGGGGCGCACCGCCGGACCTCATTCCGATGGAGGACGTAACATGGATGCCCCTCCAGAACATCCATGGCCAGACAACAAGTTCGCTCGTTGGGGTCCCCCGCAACCCAAGGCATTTCCACCTAGCCTGGGAGCTGCGAACAAGCTTTTTTGACTACCACCCATGCTGTGTTTCCCACCCTTTTTTCACTTCCCCGTTACTGCCGTGGCTACTGTCGCCCCTACCTAGAGCTGTCCATTCGGCCGGCTAGGTACTATCCCCAAACACGGCCACTAGCAACTTGAGAACAGGAGTGGAAGAAGAAGAAGAAGAAGAAGAAGAAGAAGAAGAAGAAGAAAACATGAGAATTCAAGGCTTCCCCTACTCGAGAAGACCTGACTTAACTGGTCTATTGACACTCGCACGAGGAAAAAAAAAAAGACTAGAGCTCTGACATTCCGAGTGGTCTGTCAGGGAAGGAGCCCGGGGGGGGGGAGTTTCGTGGATTGCCTGTCCATGTGGCCACTACCCGGGGCAGGTACACACGCTCTTTTTTGCTCCTTCCCTCGGAATCCCAAACTGGTCCTCATCATCCATCCCAGAGGACGGGGACTATATTAATTTGCATTGGGAATCTCTGCCTCCTTCCTCTTCTTCCATTTCTTCCCCCGTGTCTCAGACCGATTGACATCAACTTTCTTCACACGCTCACTCACATCAAAAGTCACTCTCGGGCTCGCACTTCCGACGCGTTATCTCAGTAAAAACATTTTGTCACTAGTTTCTAACGTCTTATCAATCTTCTTCTTTCACCTGGTTTACCAAGACAGTTTTCCTCGGGAGGGCAAGATTTTCTGTCTGACCAGACGCAGACGGAAGAAGGCAAAATCAAAAGCTGGCCCTGACCCGTGCCTTTCATCTGATCAAAAAGGTAGTAGTAGTACCTTGCCTTCCCACAAAATCAAGGTTACTTTCCCACCTTCTCGACCGCTGTCATCTTCAAGAGAGAGAGCCCTAATTTATTTATTTATTTCCAAAACTTTTCTTTCTCGGCGGCAAGCCTCTCTGTCTCTCAATTCATCACGGCGCGCCCCTTCGCTCTCGAGTGGCCGACCACACATTATGTTTCCTGCCGCCGAAACTATCTGGCTAAAGCTCGCCTTCTGGGACAGACAAATGATGGCCGACCACGCCCAACGAGAACTCGAAAAGGGCAACGCACCTTCGAGTGATGTTACTAGCCCTGAGACTGCCAGTCCACTCCCTGTTCAGCACCCGGAGCCGAATCACCTGTTGAAGAACACGACGACGGTCGAAATCGCACCCCCTGAGCCCATCCAACAGACTCCTTCGGTCCAGCGCGAGTGGGAAGATGCGTGGGCTGCTCGAACCTCTCCTCTGGCTCCTACTCCCAGCTTCGTTCCCAGTTCTATCAACAGCCGCGACATGCCCAGCCCTAAGAAGCGGTTTTTGGCTCTCACGTCTTTGGCCATAATGTGGTCCTGCGCGCAGGCTCCCTTGTTCTTGTTTGGTAAGCTCACTCTGGTCTTCTGCTGATCGGATATCATGATGTTGACTAGTACTGTTGTAGCGGCTGTTCCTGCTTACATCGTCGCCGACATTGGAGGTGCAAATCACTGGGTTTGGTTCATCACTGCCAACCTTCTCGCGAGCGCTGCTGTTTCGCCCTTTGTCGGCTCACTCTCTGATCTGGCTGGTCGCCGTTCGGTTGCCCTCTTTGGCAGCCTGTGGGTTCTCATCGGTCAAGTTGTCTGTGGTGCTGCTCAGGATATGGGTACTTTTATCGGTAAGTCTCGGGCGCTCGCATACTTGGAACGGGGATGCCTGACATGACGCAGCGGGAATGGCAATGACCGGAGTCGGAACCGGTGTCAGCGAGCTTGCAGTTCTCGCCGGTGTCTCGGAAATCGTTCCCGTATCGCAGAGAGGATACTACCTTGCTGCCGTGACCCTGTCTGTCATACCTTTTGTTCCGTCGGTCATGTTTGCCCAGCTCATCTCCAACACGGCCAATTGGAGATACATTTCGGTTCTCACTGCTGGAATTGCCGCCGTCGCGCTCGCCATGACAGCCGTGTGGTATAACCCTCCCCCGCAGTCGGTTGAACAGCGCCAAGAGAGGCTGGACAAGCGCAAACTGGCCAGGAAGATGGACTTTTCTGGCGGTTTTCTCTCCATTACCGGTGTGGCCTGCATCATCATGGGTCTCTTGGGAGGCGGATACCAAGTAAGTCGCACACGTCCAATGCCCGCCCTCCTCGCACCTTTGACCCCCACTGACATGTCTCGTTTCACAGTTCGAATGGACCGGCGTCCAGGTCCTATGTCCTCTGGTCATTGGCGTCTGCTTGCTTTGCGGCTTTGGCGCCTGGGAGACATGGGGCGCCAAGTATCCCATGGTCCCGAAGCGACTCGGAAAAGCACCCCGATCTCTTATTCTCACCATGGTAATTACCTTCATCTCCGGCGCCAATTTCTTCGCCATCATCATGATCTGGCCCGGGCAGGCCTATAACGTGTATGGGCATGAGTAAGTACAGCTATTCGATCCAAAGTCTCTTGGTCGCAACTGACAAGATGATGATGATACAGGCCCGTCGGTGTCGGTATTCGCGGCATGCCTTTTGCTTTTGGCACCCTCGGCGGCTGCATCATCTCCCTCGTTCTCCTCTCAGCATTCCGCCGCCATATCAAGTGGATTCTCTTTGGTGCTTCTGCCCTGATGACAGCTGGGTGTGGCGGACTATCCGTTGCGGCATTCGACAACATGGGGACGGTATACGCACTTTTATTTATCGCTGGTCTCGGAGTCGGCGGCATCGTGGTGCCTGCCTCGACCGTCACGACATTTATCTGTCCCCCGGATCTCATCGCTACCATTACATCCATGACGCTTTCAATACGCATCATTGGCGGTGCCGTAGGATACGCCGTCTATTACAATGTTTTCGCCAACAAGCTCAAGCCCGAGCTGACTAACCTGATCGTGGAGGTCTGCATCCGATCCGGTATCACTGACGGCAAAATAATCGAGAAGATCATCCACCTTACGGCAACGTCTCTAACCGAGGCAATCCGGCCTCTCCCCGGCGTCACGGAGGAATCGTACCACTCGATCGTCTTGGCTGGGCGGCTGGCCTTTGCCAGCGCCTACCCGTGGGTGTACTACTCGAGCATCGCATTCGGGGGACTGGCTGTCGTTGCCAGCGTCTTTTTGGAGGACATCTCGGGATTTATTGACAATGGCATCCTTGTCTTGATCTGACCGCGCCAAGTCGTCTCAAGGGGTTTGTCGGTGGCCGAGGGTGGAGACGGTGGCCGTGTCGCCTGGAAAAGGGCACACGGCCGGGGAGACCAGATTTTGGCGGTCATGTTTTGCCATGTGGTGACATAACGGCCGGCCTGGCCTATAACTTGGCCAAAGTAATTACAAGATAGACAAATGATGATTTGTACGTACGTTACCGTGATTGCCCCTGATGCTGTTCTACCGTTCGTGTGTTGTTCGTGAATATCTGAAACTGATGATCCGGCCCCCTTTTATATAATTTTCGATGCCTCTCGCAGCAGGCAAGGTAGGTATCTAGGTGTCCATGCACCCATCACGACCTCATTGGCGTGGTCTAGGTACCTACCTGCCCGGGCTGGTGGTGGTGGTAGCGGAATGCATGGACTGCAGGCAGGCAGGTAAGGTACCTAGTTGAGGTAGGTAGGTAGGTAAAAACTCGGAGTGAACCAGACTAAAAGTGATCAAATGCTGTATTGGGGGATTGGCACCGCAGGGCGCTTCGCTGTAAGTAATGTAAAGAGACATCGAAAGCTGCTATGCTATGCCCTGCCCTGCCTTGCTCTGTGAGGGGGTCGAGCTACCTACCTACCCACCTGCCTACGTACCTTACTTTGCTAACCTAACTTAACCTACCTTAAAAAAAAAGCAGAGAGGCACTGTTGTGCGGCGGTCCGATTATGTTGTGCCCAGTACGCACGTCTACCCCATGTTGTGATTCTGGAGAGAGAGAGAGAGAGAGAGAGAGAGAGTGGGGGAGGAGGAAGGAAAAAAAAAGGCCGACGAGCCTCGAGATTTGTATTTCCAGTCACCTCAGTTTAGGTACCTTACCTTACCTTACCTTACCTTTGGTAGGTAACTAAATTGTGGGAAGCCGTGATGCCAACCGAAAGGGGTCACTGTCACTGCAGAGATGAAATACTCGGAACAACTAAAGAAAGGGTCGGCTATTCTGTAACCCAAGGCAAGGTAGGTACCTAGGTTGGTAGGGAGGTAGAAGTAATGTACTACTCTATAGGATATCGACAAAAAGTGTAGGTAGAAACCTACATAGGTACAGTACAGACCAGAAGAATACAGCTAGAAATGCCCACATGCAGCAAACTAGACTACCTCTAAGAAGAGGGAACCTCACCAAACCGGTACTGTCCCCAAGCAAAACACGCTTCGTGCAATGTCCACGTCCGCTTCCCACGATCGTCACCAGCCGCGCCCGCGGCGATGTACACGGGCATCAAATGATCCATCCACGGATGCGCCTGTTTTGCATCCGGGCGCTTGGTCACCTCACGCATCCGCTCCTGTCTCACACTCGGATCTGCCTCGACCGCCTCCTTGAGCGCCTCGTCAAACGACACGGAATACGGCAGCGGCTTCGGATCCCCCCACGTGAGTCGCATATCTCGCAGATTGTGCACCGTCATGCCCGTGCAGATAATGACAACGCCTTCGTCACGGAGGGCCGCCACTGCCTGGCCGAGGCGGTAGTGCGCGTCGGGATCCTCGTTCTTGAACAGCGAGACCTGCACGAGCGGCACCCCCAGCGGGTTGTCCTCGGGATGGAACGCCACGTGGAAACCAGAAAACACGCCATGGTCGAGCCCCCGCTTCAGACCCTGCGAGGCGATGCCGGCCTCGGTCAGCAGTGTCTGCACCCGCTCGGCCAGCGCTGGGTCGCCGCGGCTGGGGTACTTGGCTTCGTAGAACTCGGGCGGGAAGCCGTAAAAGTCGTAGATGAGATCCGTTTCGACAGCATTGTTAAAGTGGATCTCGTTGGGTTGCGCTTGCCAGTGGGCGCTGAAGACGACGGCGGCCTTGGGCTTGACCTTTTGCGTGATCTCGCGTCCGATGGCTTGCAGGACGGGGTACGCGGCGTGTTCGGTGCGGTACTGCACGTCGGGCCCGCCGTGGCTGAAAAAGTAGACTGGCGTTCTTCTTGTCATGTTTTTTGCTGCTGCTGATGCTGATGCTGCTTGCTGCAGGAACCGGCGTTGGAGCAAAGGGAGCATCCGCTGCGCCAGCGGGATCTTGCTGCGGGCTAATATGGAAAGGGGGAAGGACGGGGTGGACAACAGCAGCGCAACGAGAATGACCAAGATTGGCAGTGTAACAAAGAGGAGCCGCCTCCACATTCTACTACTAGAGAAATCAAAAATAATAAAATAGACGGAGAAAACAGAGACAGTCTCGGGATATATATACAAATAAATATATCGTCGCGTTTATTTTGTATTATAGAATGCCCGAGAGGTTTGACCGGACGGCCACCGACAGCGTCCGGCGCAGCAACCATTACCAAGTCTGAATAAGTGATGGGTAATTCGGATTTCAGGGGGCGTGCGCGCGATGACAAGCCAATCACGCCATCGCATGTCGCTGCGGAGTGGACCGCTCCAGTTGCATTCTGTTTTTGCAACACTCGATAGGCCAGTTCCAATCGCTTCCAGACGCTCGGAAACTTGCGAAACCCAACCTCACCTACTACCCACTCCAGCAAAAAAGCAAGACGGCCACCATGTCGGTCAGCTACCGAAGTCCGCTCCTAATCCCGGCAGTCGCTCGGCATACGGCCACAGTCATTTTTATCCATGGACTTGGTGATACAGGCGACGGCTGGAAGTTTGCAGTGGAGAACTGGAGACTGCGCCAGCGACTGAACGGTGTCAAGTTCATCCTGCCCCACGCTCCCAACATTCCCATCACTCTGAACGGAGGTTTCCGCATGCCGGGATGGTATGATATTGTGAGTCCAGCTTCCGCCACGGGGGGAATTGGATGGTGGCGGTCTGGTTAACTTGTAGTTACAGGTCAGCCTGGGCAATAACCCGGACGCGTTGCGTCGCAATGAGGACCAGGTCGGCATCTTGCGCTCCTGCGAGTATATTCAGGGCTTGATCAAAGGGGAGATCGATGCCGGCATCCCGGCCAACCGCATCGTTGTGGGCGGGTTTTCACAAGGTGCTGCTGTTAGCCTCATTGGCGGTCTCACGTCCAAGTTCAAGCTTGCGGGCATCGTCGTCCTCTCGGGCTACCTTGCCCTCAGCGGCCAGTTCCAGTCGCTCCTGCCGTCGCCCGAGTTCAACAAGCAAACGCCCATCTTTATGGGCCACGGCGACCGTGACCAAGTCGTCCACCCCGCCCTCGGCAACAAATCGTACGAGATGCTCAAGGAGTGGGGTTACGACGTCAAATTCAAAGTTTATCCTGGTCTAGAGCACTCTGCTGATCCCGAGGAGATTGACGATGTTGCCGAGTTCATTGGTAAGGTGCTGGAGGACGAAGGGAAATCGGAGCTCTGAATTGTGTTTTCCCGACAAATAGAGCGTGACTGCTTAGCTTTCCGATGCATTTCGACCAGCAATTGACACTTTTGCAATGGGAACCCCTTAACTTCCCAGGTCAGGAAGCGGGATGGATCCCCGTGACGACATTGAGGGAAAGAGCGATACCCATGCCAATGGTCCGTGCACAATCTTATCAGCACCCATGACCCAGCACTACATAGTAGTTAGTCAGTGGACCAGGTGCAGCCTACGTGCCAAGCACGTCACAAGCTAGAGTCCACACAATCTCCAATCTCGACGTCTTGGGTGCCTTAAATCACTTCGCACCAAGGCAACGTGTTGTCGCTGCCTCTTATGGCACCATGGGGTTTTTGGTCGCATATCATTGACAGGGCCACTGCGAACGACCCTTTGAGCGGAAGAGTAACGCAATATAGGTAATCGAAGGACTGCGGTCCAATCAGGTTGCGTGCGTCGATCTGTCCCGCGACTCGTCATCGTCGAGTAAACAAAGACGTCGACACCACCAAACATGGCGTCCACCATGACCCCTCCGTCCCCTCCGCTCTCCCAGCTCCCGCCCGTCCCAGCGAGCCCGACATACTCGTATGCATCCACGGCGGCGAACCCTCCTCTTTCTCAGTTCAACTTACCCCTGCCACCCCCGCCACGACCAGCCCACGCCGTCCTCACCAAGGCCGATCTCGAACACTCCCAGGCTGCCTACTCAGACCTCATCACTTCGGCAAAGTCGTATCGAATTGCCCTTGCTGCTTTATCTACTGCCGCCTCGGCTTTTGGCTCCGCCCTCGAGGCCTGTGCTCGTCTCAAGGAAGCCCGCGCCGAGGCCTTATCCCCGCCTCCGTCATCTGGGCCGGGACTTCCCCCACCCGGCATGTCCGGGACCTTCTCCATGAGTAGCAGCTTCCATGGTGCTGCCAACATGAAAGCCTCGACCTGCACCGCCGACGCTCTCCTAACTGTTGCTGGACTGCAGCACCTCGTCGCCAACCACCAGCACATTCTGTCAGAAACGGTATATCGTGCATTTGAGGTACCCCTCCTACACGAGCTGGACAAGTGGCGGGGCGCTGTAGAAGACGAGGAGGACGGCTATGCCCGTGCGGTTGCCGCCCAGAGCAAAGAGATTCGTCGTCTCGAGAAGGAGGGCCTCAAACTGCACCGGCAGCGCCGTCGCGATGTGGCAAAGTTCCGTAGCCACCTCGTCGAGCTGACGACCAAGCTTGACGGCCTCACAGTCCTACATGGTGAACACGCTCGTACCTTGCTTCGTGAGAGCCAAGAAACAAGCGTCCGCATTGTTGAGGCTAGCTGTAGCTTGGTTCGCGCCGAGGTTGACATATTTGAAAGTTTAGCCCGGAAAGGGTGGACAGGCGGCGGGCTAGAAGACGTTCTTGAGAAAGGAGTAGATCTTTTCGCAGCAGAAGAGCCTGTTACGGTCGGACGGGGAGTTTCTTCGGCGGATGGCAATGGCGGAGGTGTTGGGGGCGGTTCGGGTGAGGGAAGTAAGTTGTTCAGCATCCTACCGCCCAAAAGCATACTCGCCGATAGCACCTCGGATTCCGTCGGAGGTGGTACCAACCGCGCAGATAGCCTTCTCGTTGAGCCAGATCGCTACCAGAGCCTGGCTGGCGCGGTATCTGACCCCGCTGCCACAAGTACACATGGCCGCGAGAGGAGCGATCGCGACACGGATAGCGCATTCTCTGAATTCAACCGTCCAAGGGGGATACGTCCGTTCTCACCGCAACCGCAGCCATTCAAGCTCAATCCTGAAGCACTTCTCGGTCTCAGCGAGAGCCCCCAGGAGAAACGTATCCCACACGATGAGAGTACCGCACAAGAAGAGGAGGAGGCAATCGAGAGCTGCGCTCTGCAAGACGAGGATGACGATGAAGAGGCGCATCCGTGGAAGAATGAGGGGTTACGTCGACGAAAGGACGATGAGACCGAAGACGACGAAGAAGACGACCGGGAAGACGGGTTAAAAGACAGAGTAGGCACAAGCCTGGACGACCTAGACGACGCGAGACGTCTTGAAGATAGAGATTGGAGCTTGAGGACGGAGGAAGCGTCTGGATAGATGCATTCTTGGGGTTTTTTTTTTTTTTTAGCTGTCTATCATTCCGTATATGAATTATGTGGTAGGCTGTGTATTTCTTCTTCCCTTGACGTGTCTTCTACCCTTGTTTCAACAGACTTTCTGGGTATGATATTGAGTGGTATGGTTCGTACCGTAGACGGTGCGGCTGGTTCGCCTTGTTTTGGTATTCAGGGCATCCATAGTCTGGACTGGTTTTAAGTCGATCACACGCATACGCGTGGGTTGCGGATCGGATCCATTGCCCCTACGTTGGTTTTAGTATCATCAATTAGAAGCGAGTCGGAAGGCGGGGTATGTATTCTTTGCTGGCACACATATGTTTTGTATGTAGTATAGGTTTGTAAACCGGAGGTATGAAACTGTCAAGACACCATCACACGCCACATGATAATATGATGCATGATTTGGTTAGGCTAGACTGCTAGCCAACCCGATCAGCGTTAAAGCAGTATTCTAACTAATGATCGATGCTCAATCAGCCCCGCTCTAGCGAAACGCCCGCTCACCTGCCCAAGCCTCATGGTTGCTCATCCTCGGTTCTATACTACTACGACCTGGGCGTCAACAGGTTATTAACATGCACTACAAATACAATCATCCATGTCTAGACAGTGACATGGGTCATTCCAGCTAGCCACAATGTCAGATCAGGCCTCAAACTCATTCATCCTTATCGGCTGAGATGACCTCCTTCCCAAAGAGACCAAAATGCAAGTCGAGCCAATAGACCACCTTCCAGTATAGGCTCGCGCGATCCCAGTCGAATTCGCCGGTATCCGTCCGTGGCACTTCGTTGCCAATCATGGACCCGCTGAACCACTTAATCCAGGGCATACTAGCGCTAAGACGCTGCGTGAGAGAAGGAGCCGGCAATAGGGCTTGCTCTGGCGGAAGGAGTCTGGCCTTCCGCGCGGTGGGAATAGCTCGGCAGTATTCGTCTTGAGGCTCTGGCTCGGGTCTAGAGTCACCCACGAAAGCGCCGATGGGCGTCCCTGCGGCTGGCGTAGCTTCCCGTGCTGCCGCCGTGCCCATTGCGGTGCCGGATGAGATAGTGCCCGTATCTACGGTCCGCGAAGAGGCCCGAGACTGCGGTGGGGAATCCCCAAAGCCATCGGGGTTCATCATGTAGCGCGCAAATCCTGTCGCATCGGCTCCAGAGGTTCGTGCTCGAGCCGACTGTTCCTGACGACGGCGCGGATTAAACTCTTGTTCATCTGGATTCATCATTCCCCGAGCAAAGCCAGCTACTGCGCTGGTATCCTGGGCCTGGGCCTGCTGGCGGTAAGGGTCAGATTCAAACTCATCAGGGTTGAGCATTGTGCGGGAGAAGCTAGAGGCATCGGCTCCTGACACCACTCTCCGACGGGGCCGATCGAAATCCGTCTCGTCTGGGTTGAGCATGCCGCGATGGAAGCCGGCAGCATCGACTTCATCTACTCCGAAATCGCGGGCTCTGCGATTGCGACCTGGCGCCGTCTCAGCCTGCAAGTCGTAGGTGTCAGGGTTCATCATATTGCGTGCGAAACCTGCTGCATTGGCGGATCTAACGGAGCGTCGTCGTGAGAACCCGGCTTCATCTGCATCCAGGGGTGAAGTATCAACGATGGGTTCATCCCGACTCGGGGGAATGCCGCGGTACGGTTCGGCAAACACAAGATGGCCCAAGATGCTCTGGGGTGATGAGTAAATGGCATTATCGGCCGCGGCCGCTGATTCGAATGTCACTTTGACCCAGTGCTCACCGCCATCGGTCTTGTTGACTTTAGCCCGCTCTTCAGGGGTGAGGACGCGCCGCTGCGTGTAGGCCGCATCCCGCAGCTCGGATTTATACCAACGACTCTCGGCGGGTGGCTCGCGGGGGTAGTCTTCGCATATCCTCCCAGCAAGTTGTTCGTAATGGCTAATGGCGGCATATTGCTGTTGCGCTGAGCGGTAGCCCCGTAGAATGACTTCGGTTGGCTCTTGTGCCTTGGGGGCAAACCGTGTTTGCGTGGCAGCGGGAGCAGTGCCATCCTCGCGCTGGGCTGCGTCGGTAGGTGATGTTTCTTGCGCGGCAGGTTGGGCTTGACTGGCGGCCCAGCTCGAGAAGATCTTGTCCGCGCCCGTGACTGTAGGGTCATCTCTCCGCGCTGGGGTGCCTGTCTTGGACCTCGAGCGCCGAGTCGACTTGCCAAAGGATCCTGATTCATGCGCAGTTCGTCGCGACCGGCCGGAGCCATCCTGTCTGAGATAGAAAGTCAGAGGTGGGCAAGGAAAAGACAAACAATGGGGGTTAGAGACACATACTGTGGGAAAACCATGGCGAAGGGCCTCCGCACTCCGTCTTCGCCAACGTAAAGTTCTTCGTCGGGAACGTTGTGTAGAATTAGTGGCCGCGCCATTGTTTTGCGCTTTGTGACCCAAGCAATTTGCAGACACAGCCAGTGAGTGACTGAGGCAGTGGTGCGCTAGAATGTGCTAGGCAAACTGAGTCGATGATGGTTCACAACGAGCAGGGTCGGCGCCTGTGGATTGGCAGCAAAAATGCGCGACGCGGATTTGGAGATCCGGGCACGGGCTTCAACAAAAATGTCCCGGCAACAGCAGGCTTTCTGAGTGGCTGCCCCACAGGCAGCTGAGTTGGAGAATCCCCGCGAATTCACTAGTGGCCTTTTATATAAGGATATCCTTCGTACGTCAGCTGATTAGCGCCCCGGTATGAAGATTCAAGTGCAGCGCCTCACCCCGTAGCTGTGCACCTGAATCCAGATCGTCGAACCCCTGCCCTTGCATGCCGATAAGCTGGAAGCTCCCAAGCTGCCGTCTGAGGCTTCCTGTGACAAGCCGCGTCGAGAACAATCAGTTCCAGCTTCTTCACCAAACTCAGAAGCTTCGACAAGGCACCAAAATGTTATCATCAAAGAACAGAGAGAAGCAGGACGCAGAGAAGGAGGATATCAATTACACTGTATATGTCAAGCTACCATTTGACCGTGGGGATTTTGTCGACCCACCCCCGGTATGTTTTTCGCACTGTGCATTCACGAACAGGCATCAGCACGGCACACACTGACCTGCCCAGATGCGTTGGGACGATGAGAAGTCAGAAAAGCTCTGGGCCATTCTCTCGGGGACCTCGGCTGAGATAAACTGTAAGTCGTCCGGTTTGCACCCTTTTCTTTGAATAGAAATTGATGATGAGGACAGGGGATAACCTGCAAGTGTCGAGCCTGAGACCCCCGCACCGTGATACTAACACTGTGTATCAGAGCGTCCCAGTTCGAAGTCACGGTCCAGTTCCTCCTCCAGATGGCGGCATATCTCACCGAGCGCCACTCAACGGCGCTCAAGGCCCAGATGCGGAAAGCAGCCACGGCTCGCGGGAACGGGTCAGCAGCTCCGTCTCCGGTGCCAGGAGGGGAGCCGGCCGGGTTCCCAAATCTGCCTTTGGCTGAGGCTTTGCGACGAACAGGGTCAGCTGCTGGCCGCGCCCATTCCGCACTGTCCATCCGGAAGGACTCTCCCCTGCCGAAGAACGAAGCTGCCGCTGCCGGCCCGTCGACCCCAAAGACCGCAGTCCCAACACGCCCTCAAGTATCGCGGAACTCGTCGGCCGGTACAGCGGTGCCAACCCAAGTCCAGCCCGCTGCCAAGCAAGGGACTCGCTCGGGTGATACCCCGCGTCGTCGCCTTCCGGTCTTGGGTGTCTCTACAAAAGCCGCTGCCGCATACGCGGCCGATGAGAGCGATCCTCAGACTGGCAGTCCCGCCGCCTCATCTTCGTCAGCCCAGTCCTCATCGTCATCGAGCCCGGTTCAGAGTCGAGTATTTCGCCGTCCGCCCCGTTTTCAGCCTGCCGAACAACCTGGCGGTCTAGGTGATGACGACGACGACGATGCTGAGCCCGCCTTTCTCCCCTTCCGAGCACACCACGAGTCGATCGTGACATCTGGGAGCAGCGGCCAGGACTTGGCGTCCACGGTTCGCGGTGACCTCAGGGGTTTTCCCCGGCGTATCACACGTGAGACAAAGGAACAAACTGCGCAGTCGCATACTTCAGACTCATCGACAAGCTCTGCCGCTATGGTGCCCCGTCCGAGAGGCGCCGATCGTATGCCTCCAGGCCCCTTGTCTCCTCGTCGTACCGCCGAGCTAGCAGGTCGTAGCCCTAGCGGGAAGGGCAAAGGGGCATCACGCGAGGGCAGCGACGGCACTCCTAGTATGGGTAGCAGCTTCAGCGATCTGGATGGTGAGCTTTGTTGCCAGCGGCGCCAATTTTTGATTGCTGACGTGCCACGTTTGCAGACGCCTCTGTCACCCAGTCGGCACTCGAGGAACATCTTGCAAGCCGCATGCAGGATGGTACTATCGGAAGTAGAATGAGCACGATTGGCCAGTAAGTAGCGTCGATCAGTTGTAGACGATGGAAGCTGACGTCTGGTGATAGGGCCTTCCGCAGCCGCTATTTACCAAAGCCTAGCACCCCGCGAGAGAGCTAGTTGTTAATATAGGTGTTTGGGGGGGCGGTATGCAGGCGTTGTGTGGTGTTTGCGACATGCAGACATGGGTCGAACATATATTTGGATCATTTTGACAGTGATGCTGTAAACACTCGAACCGGTTCGAAAGACGGAAATACAAACCAAGTCAATAGCTGATATACGTGTGAAAAGCTTGCCACCCCTCTTCTTCGTCTTACCCTCCGTCTGCCCTCCTTGGTCGGACAGTATTCGGTGGTACCCGTTGCCCAGTCTGTGAGACCAGTTTACTCTGGTTCCACAAGTTTCAAGGGGAGCCTCCCTCGCCACTCGGCGATTTGCCTTTTTAAAGGGATGTATGTGGTGTATCGTCCTTTGAAATATGCGACGCATGCGATGCGATGCTTGACAACCAAAAAATCTCTGTCTACCTAACCTGCTTCCCCATAGCCGACTACGTGAATATTACCAGGAAAATGTAGGGGCAATTGCCTGCCACAGTTTACAATCTTAGGGCTTAAGAATCAAAAGATCTGCTAAAGTGCACGCTGCGGCCCCCGAGCCCCGGCCCGGACGGTAAAATCCATGGTCCAGACCACGAGAGTGCGTGAAGCGCTACATGTAGAAACAGAGCTAGCGTGCCAGACTCAGGAGTCGTGCAGGTTTCACCTACTACATACCCGTCGCCAATACTGCCGGGGGCTATCATGGGCGCTATTAGCTGCTGCTGGCGACAAGATTGTCATGCACGATTCATCAGAGCAACACAATATATTTGGTCACGTTTGGTGGCATACCACGGGCACCTTGGGGCAGATGGTCTGGCCAGGGGGGGGTTGAATCGTTGCAAAGCTTGGTTGGACGTTGAAATAAAGGTGCCAGGTTTTAATGAGCCTCTTATTACGGATGTGCCTTTCAAAAGTTTTGTCGCCTCGTTTATTACATACACTACCAGGTCCGTGCTTTTCTTACCCCGCACACCATCCCTGGCCATCTCAACCCCTCCCTCTTTATTAATAAAATACCTTAATTTTCTTCTCCTTCCAGATATTATGGCTCAAAATACTAATATTGCAATACGCGTAATTATTGTAACCCTAAAAAGCCCTTTTGTAGGGATAAAAACATCCGATATCGCGAAAAAGCTAGGATGTTTTGCCCGCTAAGTACAGCGGATATATAGGTGCGTAATTAAACGTGGATTTGATCCAAACGAAACCCTATTTATCCTTAAAAATAAATGGCTTTAAAATGCTCCTCGTTCTGGTCGACCTACGAAATAAACTCCCGAAACTACCCAAGTTATAGTAGCTAAGGTATAATACAATTGATATAACCAAGAACGAACTTATGCTAATCTTACTAACGAGCTTAATTAGATAAGTATAAATATTTTAGCAATAATAATATAGCGGATATTAAGGAAGAACGGGTATCGCAAAACGAAGCCGATAAGGAAACCTGGGTTAACGAAAGTGATAAGGGCTAAAAGATTACAATAGTGTTTAGTTTATTAAGATTGGATATTTGAAGATTGGAAAAGAGTTATTTGGATAGATGAAATATTAGTTATTTTTAATTTTCGGCGTAGTAGTTATCGAGTTTGGAGAAAGTCTAATAAAGCGTTAGTTAAAAGTTGTATTTGTAAACGGTAGAAAGGTTATTTTGAGTTTATATTTTAGGGGAGTTTTAATTATAATATAAAAGGATTATATTATTATTGGGAGCTAGAAATAGTAAAGGAAAAGGAGGCTGTAAAAGAAAAGATTAAATAATTAAATAAAGAACTGGAATTATTAATAAAAAAGGAGTAGGAGCTTTAAAATAGTTTAAACTAACTTTTTTTTCGGAATTTACCTGGAAAAAAGCCAAAATGGAGATGGGTTAAGGAAATAGGGAAGCTTTTTAAAGAAGGTAAAGGGGGTATTAACTGGTATTAATACCAGAAGGTAATTTTTTTTCCAAAACTCTTTCCGTTTGTAAAAAAGTGTAAAAAAAAACAACTAGGAACTTTAATTTAGGAGAATAACGTACTAACTTATGCTTATTATTACTAGCAGGTTATATATAATCACTAGAAGGTTCGGCGGCTACTTTGGTATTTTAACTCTCTAGATTTAAATATAATTAAGCTATATTAAATGTAGATAAAAAGAAGGATAACTAAAAAAGGGGCTCCAAAAAGCAAAAAGGATACAATTCGAGTTTGGAAACAGGTTTGGGATGATCTGGAACAGATACAAATTCAGGCCTGGATTAAGCGGATTATAGTACATATTCAGCAGGTTATTAAGCTTAAAGGAGGAAATGAATATAAGGAGGGGCGATGGCTGAGATAAACGGATATAGGAATATATCTAATAAACGGGGCGACAAAACTTTTGAAAGGCACATCCGTACGTAGTGATGGATCTAGAAAAATCCCACCTTTGCCGGGATGATATGATGCCGCTCTTGCAGACAGACAGACCGAACCGAGCCGAGATCAATCAACATGGGGGGAAAAAGCTGGTTACATTGGGCATTTGCTAACAGAAATTATATGTAGGATCTCATATATTCATGTTAGCGCACTAGCGCTCACATCAGCTTCCCTAGCTTTTGCACACACCAACCAACCAACCCTGAAGCGGGATGGATCAATGGGGGGCGATTTCATTTCTGTCTGGTCTGGTTGCCAACGTCACGCTTAAGGTAACTCGTTTTGAATCTTGACGAAACTTTTACATGACAGCATGGAAAGCCACTTGTGTTCACACAAAGTGTTTACCAGCCATCGGTTCTGTGGCTACCTACCTATTTTCGCCCATTCTCGCCTGGCTGTGTCGAGAGCCCGGGGGGGGGGGGGGGGGGGGAACAATAAGTTTCCCTCCCCCCCCCGCCTCTAGCGCGC
>Ga0247765_1000877_pt1 | contig 18783 bp, 20 predicted proteins | sample UWRJL106311C6_FD_179949 | JGI IMG/M metagenome (GOLD analysis project Ga0247765, IMG submission 179949) | Plant litter microbial communities from Arlington Agricultural Research Station in Wisconsin, United States - UWRJ-L106-311C-6 | ecosystem: Environmental > Terrestrial > Plant litter >... | reverse complement strand
AAAAAAAACATACAACACCAGGGATTCGCTGGTCGTCACCGACCCAACTACTAGTCTGGCCCTCACTGACTTATCTATGGGAGAGCGGACGGGATCCCGAGTTTTCCAGTGGGTATGGTCGTATGTGGTGAGGTGAGAAGCAAAAGGGTTTCATATACTCAAGCAGCCATTCTGTGGTCGCCAAAGATTGAACTGCATTAGCATGTCGTCTGGTTGGAACAGTGGTTGGACAGCAGTGATTGTATGTCAGTTGAATTGGCTCAGAAAACTAGAGATAGAAACGTCCCTTACGAACAGCCGCAATCGAGACTTGGGAGTCACTCGTCGCATGTAGCGAGGTCGAGCGGGGAGGAGGCGGCGAGGTTGGATGGTCTGGTGTTGACAGCCCATCGAATGAGATCTTCTTCAGCACCCCAAATTACCCAAGGTACCTTGGTAGGGACGTTGACTGAGAGATGGCCGAGGCCATGTGGTGCCAACTCTGAGTATATATACCCGGTCAAGCAAGACACTTCCACTGACCCTCAGGGCATTCACAAACGGAGACTTCAGAAGGCACGATAACTCAAGTGGGAAATTGCGACCGACTGTCGTTTCGCCCTGAGGGGTCGAGCGAGGTACGGGGTTCGAACCCTGGTATCACCTCCGAAGCAAAAACCCACCGGGGTTTTTCGTAGCCACCAACCTCCTCAAGTGAGCGAGCTTGGTGGTGAGCTTTTTGTTTTTTTCCAACTGTACGAAAGTAGGCAGTCGGGGTGTCGTGAAAAAAAGAATGTGGGTTGAAGAAGAGAATGTCTGGGTTGCTTTGCTGGAAATTACAACTCGCAGACATTGCGCGTTCAGCCTGGCGATCACGAGGTGGCGCGACAACATCACACTTGACCCAACGGATCGCACGTTTGTCACCGTAATACTAGTACCATCGCAAGAAGCGCAGATTACCAACTACTGTCCTAGTGTCGATCACGAGGCGTGGGAATGGTACAGCGCCTTTAGGGTCGGACGTCGCGAGGGTCAAATGCGGCACGGTCCTGTAGAGATCTTGTGCCTGACGCGCCATCCACAGACCGCATGAACCTGTGCCCCAAACCCGGTTTTCGCCAGGCATGTCATGTGGGAACGTCCACAGAAATGATCAGATGGCAAAAGAACTCTAGCTGCGATTGGGATGACAACATAAACTCCTGGGACTGACTTCAATTGGTTCCTACAGAATTCCATTCGTCTGATCCCATGACGCGCATCAATCCTTCCGTGGGCTTGTCCTTCTTCTAGAACAGTTTTTGCACGACGGAAACAAATCTGCCTCGGGCCACCCCAGTGCCCCTTGCTTAACTCCCCGATGCATAAATCTCAGCCACATTGGTAGCCCCGTGGGATCTCCAGGTGGGCGAAACGTAAGCTCGTTGGTCCGTAGACCCAGAGTTTGGGGAGTCAGTGCAATACTACCTTACCCAGCCTTGATTGCTGTATTTGCTATGATGCAAAAGACTTTGGTCCTTTGCTCTGCTTAACTTCCGCAACTATTTAATAAAAGTCTCCCGTCTCGTTAATGCCAATCTACCATCAACATTGATAATCATTCGTTTCCACAACTCACTCTCTTTTTTTCAACTAGAGCCTCTTTCACAATGCAACTACGCCATCTCGGACTCGGTCTTCTGACCGGGACTTCAGTTCTCGGACACGGAGTGGAAAGATGTGGAACCCATCGTGACGTTGAACCTGATTCGTTTGTCGGCAGCGCGGCTGCTCAGTTGCAGTCGAGACAGACGTATCCTGTCCCACCACCTACGAATCTAATTGTTCATGTTGTGGCGCCGTCCAAGAAGAGGGAAGATGGCTACCTCTCGGTATGTTACCCCCCAACACAAAATAACTTCACTTTCGGGAGACAATTACTAAGTAAGAGGCAGGAAGCCGAAGTGCTCGAGCAAGTCAAGATCGTACAAGACGCGTACGCCAAACCCGACAACGACACGGGCATTCGTTTCCTGCACGACAAGTCCAAGATCCGGTGGCACGTGAACGAGTCCTGGACAGGTGAAGTGACTGGCGACAAGACGCTCTGGTACGAAATGAGCGAGGCCCTCCACGAAGGCGACTACCGCACTTTGAATCTCTACTTCTTCAACCAGACGCACCAGCGAAACGGCGGCACCTGCACTAACCCGTGGACGCAAGCGCGGCGCGAAGCGGATCTCACCCGCCGTCTTAAACGCGACGGGTGTATTATCGCAACGTATTCCATCAACGGGAGTAAACACCCTTACATGAACCGGGGAAAGACCGCCATCCATGAAATCGGCCACTGGTTCGGGCTCCATCACCCCTTCGAAGCGGGCGAGTCTTCCTCGTCAACATGCAGCGATCGGAATCTCGACGATGAAGTTTTGGATACTCCCAAAACCGGCATGGGTGTTGAGGGGGCATGTGATCGGAAGAGCAACACGTGTGCAGAGCCCAAAGGGCAGACGCCGATCTATGACCCCGTGGAGAATTACATGATGTATTCGAGTGATGATTGCATGTCGCAGTTTACCAAGGGACAGGCGTAAGTTTTTTTGTGGTCTTTTTCTGTTAAAAGTGGAAAGGGTAATAATGGATGCTAATAATGTCGGAACAGACAAAGGATGCACATGATTTGGGATCAGTACCGCAAGAATGGCCCGGTGTAACATAACAATGCATGGGGGGTTATCACTGCGATATTCTGTGTTGTTAGCTTAGGGGATTTGCTCACTTTTTTTTTCTTCTTCTTTCTTTCTTTCACTAAATTCTTGTCTGAGGGTCGCCAAAACCTCACGGAGCAGAACCTTTTTTTTTCTTCTATCAGTTTAGATTTGCTGCTTCATTGCATCTTCATTGCATTAGGTTGCATTGTCATAGACGAATAGACAGAAAACAGCTCTCACATACTCTACGGCAGGAACATATCAACTTGCCCCTGTTAACTTGCCCCTATCCACCTGTTCCTTGTGAAATCCCCCTCCCAAAAACTAGCAGAGCCGCATTTCCCCCGTTCTTCGAGTCCTAGACCCACCCCTTGGCAAGTGACCACAGCCCATTTCTAGGACAGAGAAGGCTGTGGTGCGAGAGGATCGGCAAGTCATGTTCTTCCTTGGTCGAATTGGGGGCCCTTTCCAGCGGAATATCTCCGCTCCATCGAATCGGAACCACCATCCCCCATTCTCATTGGTTCAATACGAATGTATGTAGGCGGGAACACTTCCCACTGGCTCTTCTTGGCTCACCTCTCACTGGCTGTTGTGTTGGCTCTTACTGCTCGCCCGTCTGCTCTTACTGGCTGTTCGTGTCTGAGACAGCAAGCCTCGTTTCTCCCCGGAACGGGTCGCACATGGTGACGCATGTGTGTGTGTGTGTGTGTGTGTGTATGTGTGCGAGCGTGCGTGTGTAAGAAAAATGCGGCTCTTTTCTTTTCTTCTCTCTTTTCTTTCTGTCTTGTTTCGGTTTCAGCATAATGTATGCATGCGATACGATACCTCCATGTCCACCATGAACTCCATGTTCCCCTGCCAACTTACACTGCAAAACCTCTCGCGCTTCACTCTACTTCCCCTCATCCTGACAATCATCGCCGCCGTGCTGGCTATCCAACTCGCCGGCCCCATGGCGGGGGGTTTTCCACCGCGATCTCGGCGCTGGAACCGCTTTCATGCCACAATGGGTCATTCTCTGCGATGGCTACAACCCCAAACACTACGCGCCAAGGAGCTGTACCATGTTGATCGACTGTGTGTATACCGCCATGACGCAGGTGCAGGTGGCGAATACGGCGATAGGAGGAACGCTGGCGGGGTTGTTGCCTACCATCTTGACGTTGCTTGATATGTTACCCTCGATGGGAATTCTAAACTCCAGTTCCTCGGACATTTCTAACAGTCTCCTTCCTGTCCGCTCGTGTCAGCACCTCCACCCGAAGAGTTAGTTCAGTTAGGGTTCGTCTCCCCCCACCGTGCCCTCGCCGTATCCTACTTTTCCATCGGGATACCTATGGGGGTATTCAAGCGACTAGGCCCCTTTCGAGACCGTTCAAGTGCAAACTCCTCCTCCCCCCGAAACTGTCTGGGACCTCCATTTCACCATGCTAAGCACCACTGCCTGGGTACACATCCTCGCCAAAGTTACAGGCGACATCATCATCCTGGGCTGCACTGCCGTAATCCTTTGGAAAGTCTGGGCGATCAACAAAGCCGTCATGGTTCCCTGGAAATGCGAAACCCCCGTCATGGCGTTTTCTTGTATAATGGGCTGTATGTTTTGGGTCGTGGTTGCGCTGTTGCTTCTCCATGCCATGGTGATTCAGATTAGCTTTGAGTGTCTGGCGGATAGTTCGGTAAAGTACAGGTGGTGGGAGGTTTGGGTGTTGCCGTACAAGTTGCCATTGCATGGTGTCGTGCCAAGGAGCTAGTCAAGCCACCTGAGCCACCTATGACCAAGAGCTTGCTCTCAGCTGTGGCTGAGCTATTTCCTTTGTATATAAAAACCACAACTCGCCCCAGCTCCCGCTGGGGCTCACATAGAACAATATACCTTCTAATAATCAAGCTCATGCCTCTAGTTCCTCCAGCGACGGCATCACACATGGCGTCAAGGTTGTGTGGGAAATGCCGAGGGGGAAATGGTACAGGAGTTCGTTGGTGTATGAGTGTGTTATCGAAGTTCTCGCGGCGGCCACGTACTTTTATGGAACAGTGGTGTGGCTGAGTGTGCTCTTTCTGGGTGCTGTTAACGCATTGCAGTACGTGTCGTTGACGGTCGGCATGTTTGTTGTCGTGAGGGTCACCAACGGGTCACTCTGGGTGAAGAGAAGCATATGGTTTTGTTTGATGTTGATTTCAGGGGTTTACGTTTTCGTGGCGTTCAGTAAGCAAGCTCAAGTCATGGATCGGAACTTTACCGGCTAGTCGACCCAAGAACCTGGTATTTGGGGCGTAGCGTCTTCCGAATCCATGTCCTCTTGCTGAGCAGATCCCTCTATGAGACCCCAAAAGAGACCAGCCCACTCTTCCTCACAGGTCTCCCACGAGAATCTCCAGTCATTCGGTTGAGGTCCCACAGCCAAATTTCGAAGTCGAATTGGTTTCAGGCTGTACTCGTGTCTCGCTGGGTCACATTTATAGACGCCACTAAGGACATCATAGGGCTCAGTGCACCACGCGTGATCCCATTTGGAGGGCATTGTGCCTAGAGTTAAGTAAAAGTGAAACACGAGTCAGTTAACTGTCTTCCAGGATGGTAATTGACCTTGTGTGTGGCCGAGGAAGAAAAAGACACCTACGCAATACACCTTGCTCCCACTTCCCGTACGCTAAAAGGTTAATGCCCGTGTCCTCTAATAGCTCTAGCCATTGTTCTAGAACATGCCTTATTAGCGCAACGATACTATGGATACGTTTATCTGGTGGAAGATGGAGATAGCCCCACACAGTCCCTTTGACAAGACCGAGAAGAGGCGTGCATCCCCAGATAGGATCACCATTGTCAAGTGCTGTCAAAGTGCGCAAAGATACCGTGCTGCGGAGTACCTCAGTCCAGTTTTCGGGGATGGATCCGAGCTCAACTGTGAGTCTCTCCCATTGGAATGCTTCCCGTGGAAGAAGTGAGCGATCGCCTCTCTCAGTTTTGGTGACCATACTCTCGGGGCCCAAATCCCCAGTGGATGATAGAGAGTGCCGAAAGGACTGTGCTTGCTCGAATTCGCTGAAGTCGGTCCAGTCCAACAGTTTGGCAAACCGCAACCTGTCGCGATGAGGTACTCGGTTGTAGTGGGGAAATAGCCGATCGCGAAGTGTTCGGAGCTGAAGAGCAGACTGGATGTACTCCCCATCTATCATGGCATGTACCAAGAAATACCACAGCATCCATGGATCACTCTCGGAGTGGACGTCTTGGACGTTCCAGGCTGTGGCAATGTCGTCCGATACGACAAACTTCAGCCAAGGGGAGTCTGCACCCCGGCTGAAATCCAGGGTAATCGACATGAGCAATCGGTAGACTGCCGGGCTAGGAGCTTTTGAGTAAGTTGTACGTCGAGCAGAAAGTGTTGAGGTATGAACCATGACAAGAAAGCATAAACTCACAATCCTGTAGGTCTCCGCGGCCACTTGAGGCCGGCTCTCAGAAGCGTCTTCACCGTTCGGACATTGCTGTTGATTCCTGCCTGGCAGACTATAGCATTAACCAAAAAGAAACACAGCCAACGCGAGATGGGTATACTCACAAATAGCAGCTCATTGTGGAAGTCATCATCGTCACGGATCACAGCCTTCCGGGACGCAAACAGATAATTCAAGTCGTCTACAGCGCCCCTTTCTGCCAGCTCCACTAGGAGATCGTCGCTTGGAGAATGGATGATCGGTTGAAGGGCAATCTTCCATCCCAAATAGGACCGGGACATAAGAAACTCCCACGCCTGACCCACAACCATGCCGAGAACGGGTGTGACGACTCGGAGCTTGAAGCCTCCGGGAGTCAGCTTGAATATGAACTGGCCCGTTATTGGTGGTGGCTCGACACCCTCAGAGTTTGGAAGAAGATTGAATTCATCGCGCACGTTCTGGATATGCGTCGCTCGCTCCCTCGACGGGGTATCCACCAATTGTGTTGTTAGTCGATCGACAACCTCGGGGACCGGACCGCATCTGTTAGACGTGGCGCTGATAACCTCTAACTTTTGCATCACGAGCTCATGGTTATTTCTGACAAGCTGCCTGCAAAGTCTTTGAGCGAGTCTGCGGCAGACAGCGGCATGAACGAAGTATCGGATTTCTTACATCATGTGGAGATTCTGAGTGACGGTAAGCACCCTAACGGCATTTTGCAGCCGTTTTTCTAAAGCTTCCATCTCTTCTTTCTTCAGGACGGCATGGAGCCCGGCTATCTTCTTTCGCAACCGGGACTGCGCACTCAATCGTCTCTGAATCTCAGCGGCCAAAGCCATCAGCTCCAGCGACGCTTGCTGACACGAGGCGGCGGCTCTTCGCGAGTTGATATCGCCATTGGGCGGGGCGAACAAAGCATCTGCGCTCTCAATAGCAATATTGAGGATCTCGAGTTCGGCGAGAAGGCGGTCGATTCTTTCGGGAATACTACCGATCTCGCGACAGAGATCCTTGATTCTGAAGATAACCTGGCCGAGAGAACTGACGGCCTGGCCAATTGCGATGCCGCTTGCGACGACTCCGAGAGGTTCCGCCATACCTACACCGTCTTTGCGATTTTTTGATAGATCCTCAGCGGGCTGCCAGGAAATTGCGCTTCATCAGGGTCATGTCCAAGGCAGACTGGAGGCAGGTGCGGGCGGCCACCTTCTTGGGTCTAATCTGCATCTGGGGTGGCAGTGCAATTGCCTGATGAGTCCTCAGGCATCTCTGCATTTCCTCGACTGATGATGCCGCTTCAAGTTCGCAAATCGAAGAAGATCAAGAATTGGTGTGACATCGATCGATCGAATCATATTGATGCACACCAGAGACAGAGGAGGGTGAAGATCAAAGTTAGAGATGTGTGATTCGCGGATGAAAAATAGCTGTTACATCGACATCAAAATCCTAGAGTGGGATTCCAACTTCTCCACCGTGCCTTTCTGAACAAAAATTTCTACCGTCCCAAAACTCCAACGCAAAAGCCATCCACCCCAACAAATCCATCAAGCCCTCCCATACAAACCCGCCAACTCCAACCCCATCCCCGCGAACAATCCCGCCGCCCCAACCAACATAAAAAGCGGCCTCCCCTCCAGCGCGCCCGCCGCGCCCGCCGCAATGAGAATCAACACATCCATCCCATCTGCTGCAGCATTGTGCCAAATCGCCCGCACTACCTCCTTCCTCGCGACGCTTTCCTCCTTTGGGTTGCTGTGTCTCACGGCTGCAGCGCGATTGCGTTCCGCGGCTAGGAGGAAACTTCCAAGGACGACTTCGCGAGCGCCAAACATGCGGACCACTACCGTTGCGGCCGGGCTGAGTGCTGGGTAGGCGAACGGGGCGAGGGTCAGAGAGGGGAGGAGGACGCAGCTGGCGCCGAGGCCGGCACGGAGAACACCAATGGTGTGGAGCAGCCCACGGGCGAACCCGGACGGTCCCGGGGTTGGTGGGGTGGGGCTCTTGGCAGGGTTGGAGTTGGTATTGAGGAGAGGGGTGGAGGACATTGTAATGGTTGGTCTTTTCTCGGATGGAATTGAGATGTGGAATAATGATTACTTCAGAAATGAGTTGAGCTCGTTGTTTTTCGAGTTTCGAGTTTCCAGGTCGAAGGTGGTCTGGCTGCGCTCTTTATGGTTCATCAGCATAACGCGAAAGCATAACGCCCGTTATGGCGGGAAGACCCGGCCGCATCCGGAGGGTTATTGGAACCCGATGACGCTATTTCCTAGCAACAAGGAGACCATAAACAGCATTGAAATCAGTCACTGGATGAAGCTAATACAAATAGAACTGAGCTCTGGTTGCTGCGCTCACGGACAGCTGTTCAAACGCGAAATTTTGAGTTGCTGGGTTGATTGGCTTAGAGCCTGGCGACCCAGCAGCCTAGCTGCTTGCAGTTCGCATGCACTTGCACAAGACTCATGTCCGATTGGTTTCTGGCACGAATATTGGTGGCTCGGAAAGGAGGGGTAAAAATCCACGTCTTTTTGGTTTTCCGCGCGATGCCTAAACTTGATCACTCATCATCATCCCCGCTCAACCCGGCCGCCCACCTTTTGGGAGTCGTCACGATTTACGGCGACACGCCGCTGCTTCTGACCAGCAATGCGTCTCATCAACACATCAACCCACAAATTCGAGGAGTTCGTTGGTGGTCAGATACCCGAATACGCAATTCTCTCCCATACTTGGGACGGCCAAGAAGTCAGCTTCCAAGACATGAACTCTCAGGAGGCACTCGCCAATCTGTCAAAGTCGAACTCTCCCACGCCTGGCTGGGCAAAGATCCGCAATGCATGCCTCACAGCTCGGGGCAACAATTACAGTTACATTTAGATCGACACGTGCTGTATCGATAAATTCAGCAGTGCTGGGCTGCAAGAGGCCATCAATTCCATGTTTAGCTGGTACGAGAAGGCGGCTATGTGCTACGTCTTCTTATCGGATCTCGAGGTTAAGGCATTCCCCGAGCCAGATACAAGCCCCAGGTGCAGATGGTTCACTCGAGGTTGGACGTTGCAAGAGCTCTTGGCCCCCCAGCATGTCCTCTTCTTCAATCGCCATTGGGGGCAAATTGGCAGCCGATTTGATTTTGCCTTCAACATCTCTGCAATCACCCGTATCCCGGAAAGATATTTGAGGCATCGTCCCCGGCGCAAATTTAATATCCGGATGCAACTAGATGCTACCAGTGTTTCGATGAGAATGAGCTGGGCTGCTTCCAGGACGACGACGCGCGTTGAAGACCTCGCATACTGCTTACTCGGTCTGTTCGACATCAGTATGCCCATGCTGTATGGTGAAGGCACGAAGGCTTTCTACAGGTTGCAAGAGGAGATTATCAAGAAGACGGACGACCCAACCATCTTAGTTCACGGTTACAAAACCCCCGCGCCTGGCTTCATGTTTAAATTGGGACCTAGAATTCACAACACTTGGGGGTGGTCTAATATAAGCCGACCTTTGGCGAGTGGACCCTGGGAGTTCGCCTCGGCCGGCGATTTCGTTCCGCAGAGAATCACGGGGTTTCACAGGACCGCCTTTTCGCTAAGCCAAAGGGGGCTGAGGCTCGAAACACCTGTCTTCAGAGACCCGATAGATGGAGGCGTTTCCTACGCTGTCCTTGGATGTGGGCTTCCAGCTAGCGCCAACTACAGCAGCAGCAAACCCGCAGATACCATGCAGTTCATTCTGTTACCCCTCGTCAGAGCGGCCGTTGTGGACCCAATCTCGTCCCGATGGAGACCAAGAGTTCATTCGGTGGACTGGCTCGAGCGGCGCGCCACGACTTGTAACCGCGGAGAGCCTTCATAGTAGAGACCTTGAATGGGTCGCAGTCTATATTCGCCAACTTAATTCGCTGCCGGAAACCCTCAATCTCGTCTGCCAAGCCGAGGCAGCAATTATCCTCTCGTTCTCAGGCTCAGAGTCATCTGAATCAATAAGAGTGAAATCAATTTATCCCGCGAGGCCGCGACGACCGATCGCAAGATGTCACAATCCGGAGAGACATCACTTTGGTCTCTATCGATACGCTGTGCAGCTGAGCGGCTGTAAGGCGTCACCTGAGAGTAGTTGGCGCCCCGCGACCTCTCTATGGTCAACGGTCTGTAATCCTGTCTCTGACATCGACATGTTGTTGTACCCTGAGCTCCTTGCTCTGGTGATAGAACATCCACGTGCAGACTTTACACCAATTCTATTCACATGTTCCTTCTACATAGGGGTCAAACACTGGCAGAGCAGGGACACTCAACCTGTCAAGCTTGTTGGCCATGCAGAGCATCTCAATCAAGACGAAGTGTGCGCAAGATCGCAATCGGTTTTCTTTTCCATTCTGCAAAATCTACACGGTGTACGAGAACGTCTGAGGGCTTTCGATTCACTTGTTTCAACCGAGGATTCAATTCGAGGGACGTTCAAGCTGTCTGATGGATTGGACATTGTCCTGGATTTCATCAGGATCTGAGTGGCACTCCATGAATCTCGGGGTTGAGTTTGAGATGGCTGTAGGACAAATGTGAACCACCGTGTTTAGTGATCATCAGACTCTTCAGTGGTTACCTTATCCAGGCACTCGGTTGCCTGCCGCTGGCAATAACTATGAATAACGTTACGTACCTGATTCCAGCGCCACGCCTTTTTTCAACCAAATGGGCTTGGACGTCCGTCACATCACACGCCAAGACCGACCCCCCTACCAGCGATTCATGTCCCCGCAGCGTCCATGCTGCGCAGGAAAAGAAAAGAAAAGAAAATGGCTTGCCATACAACAAGGGCGGCGATGAGACTTCTGTGTAGGTATTATCCGCCAACCCCCGATGCATTTGGGACATTTGTTCCCAATTACAGATCTTCACTTGTCGTATTTACTGAGACACCTCGGTGGTTGCAGGCACGCAAGCACGCACTCAATCCGAGTTGACGGTTCTGCTTCCAGGGGGTCGAAAGTTCCACGACATGAACCCCGGCCAGAAAAAAAGAGCAGGGCCGAATGACAGGGGGGAGGTTCTCCGCGGGGCAAGCTTGTCCAGTCAAGAGGCGGGGGACCGGGGGCAGTTTTCGAGCTACCCAGTGCCTGCCTGTCTGGGGTCGGGTCGGGTCCGACACGAGTCATTAAAATTGTCCTCGACTCCTCAACTCGGGTGCTCGAGTGTCCGACTGAAGTTTGCACAAAACAAAGAACATGGGGCGCGCAGAAAGAAAAGGGAAAAGAAGCAGCAGAAAGCAGATTTATAAAGGATTTCCCGAACTCAACTCGCCCCGGTCGGTCCAGCAGCCTGCGAATCCATCAGACGCTTGCTACACTGCACATACACACACACTCAATTCCTTCGCTCGGTAGCGAGCGAGCGTCGCGCGCACGCTAAGTTATTAGTTTCCGTCCCGTCCCGTCCGGAGTCCCCGTCCCGACCGAGCAGCAGGCGGAAAGTTACATCGCCAGCACCTTTCCTCTTCTGGGCATAAGCAAGCCCTTCCAATCCCTCAGTTCGGTGCCAGTTCGGTGTCAGTGTTAGTGTCGGGATCGGTGTCTCATCAAAAATGTCGACAAACTCAACTACCGCCGCGGCGCGGCCGGTGGATCTGGCCCGCGCGGCCGAGTCTCGAGGTTACGAGGTGACGATTGCCAACATCGTCTGCGCGGTTTTTGCCCTGGTGTTGGTGGTGCTGCGCGTCTATACCCGTCTGGTCGTTGTTCGAAAGCGCTTTTGGGAGGACTTTGCCATTGTTATGGCCATGGTGGGTTCTCTTCCGTCCCTACCTTGCGTTATCCGTGCAGAAATCGTGATGGCGCGGATTGCTAATGCAGAGCTGTACGCTGATTCAGATTTGTTCCATCGTCATGTCGGTGCTCAACCAGCTAGGTAAGTTACGCCGTCCTGGTAGCAATTACCTGCTTAGTTAATTGGTACTGTTGCTGACCGTTTTTCTGTCTAGCGGTTGTTTACGGGACCGGTCGACACACTGATACGATTAGCAAGGAAGACTATGTCGAGTTCCAAAAGGTCAGTTTCAGCCGTGTTTACCTACTTACCTACCTTACCTTGCATTGTCTTGGGTTGCCTTACCCTTGTCTTACCTTGGGTTGTGTAGGCAGGTAAGCCCTGAGATAATATCTCCACATCCACTAACTAGTCAGAAACAGATCGGCGTGGGCGTCAGCCAGTTATACTCGTTCTGTCATTTCTTCCTCAAACTGTCCATCCTCCTCCAGTTCAATCGCATCAGTGTCTTGCCGTTTGAGCGACGCCTGTTTCAAGGCGTAATTGCCATCAACTGTCTTGGTTACGCCATCTTTATCGTGCTGCGCGGGGTACGCTGTCTACCAGTCGAGGCGCAGTGGGTAGCCGTGGAAAAAATCCCCGGCGCGCGCTGCTTGTTCCCCAGCACCTGGTTCATTTTTGCCTCGCAGGTCTGGAATCTGGTTATGGATTTGGTTATCCTGGTAGGACCGTTGGTCGTGCTGCGGCATTCTAATGCGCCGGTGCTGCAGCGCGTGCTGATTGGTATTGTGCTTGGGTTTGGTGCTGCGTAAGTGACTCCTTTTTTTTTTTTCCCTTTCTTTTCCTTTTTCTGTTCTCTTTTTTTCTTTTGGCCTTTTTTAAATGCTCAATCGGTACCTCAAATTTCCTTCCCGGGTCTGGCTTTTTCTAACTAGTATCGTAGAGCCTGCATCATCTCAATCATCCGCATGGAGACGCTCCTCCCCACGACAGCCCACTCCAAGGACCCCCTCTGGGATAAAGTCCCCACTGTAATTTACGCCATCATCGAGATTAACCTCGGCATTGCCTGCGCCGCCGTGGTCACTTTGCGTCCGCTATACCGACGTGTACGCGACGCTTTTCACGGACGGGGCGTTAATAACGGCGGCCGACATGTTCCACATGCATCCACGGGCTACTACCTTAACTCTCCCGACCAGTGGCGTCCGGGTCCGAGTCCCAGGCTCGGCAGCAACGTGTCGATTGACCTCATCTCGGGCGAGAGAGTGCATGCTAGCAGCAGCAGCGGCCATGATGATGACAAGATAGAGCTGGGGGAGGCCGTGCATGTGGCGCCGCTACCTGATCGGGCCGCGCCGGGTGCACATGCAGCAACTCCGTAAATGTATGTCCGTCGCCGCTGGCTGTCGTTGATCAAGTCAAGAGGGAAGACTATCATATATTATATTTTATATTTTAATCCCGATAGGGCAATTGCCGTATAAATCCGGAGAGCTGCGATAAGGGACAGAAGAGGATGCGAGAGGTTTTAATTTCGTCATTAATGTTAACCGGGTCGGACTTCTGGTACAGTCTGGTACTGGTTTTAGTAAGCTACCTACAGATATGTAAGGTAATGAGTGCACAACATCATTGTGTAATAATGGATTATCTTTTTTATGTTTTGGATTTAATTAGTACCTGTAACCTACCCAACTGGTTTGCTCTTGTTAAAATGTCTGCAAAAGGCACTTGAGTTTGGTGTGATGAATTCATTTTGACATGTAGCCTGGGAAAGCTGTCATGAAATAATCTGCGACGTTTTACATGTGAGTATAACCTGGGTTTACCTAGGTCGCAACGGCTAATTGTTTTTGTACAACGAATAATCACAACTACCTTACCCAGATAATATACTAAAGCAACTGACCCCTTTACATGTACACTTGTCAACATTGGTAAGTACCTAGGTAACTATCTCACAGCGAAGGTGGTTATATACGAAGCCAAAAGTTATAAACAAGAAGCAAAATCCAACCCAACCCAAACCAAGCCGTATGTATATCCATGCCCCCAAATCTTTCCAATCCAACACCATCCCCTCAGCGAGTGTATGAATCATACAAACCCCAAACCCAAACCCAACCCCAACCGGGTATCATCAAGTAAAGTGACAAGCGTCAAGTGTTACATGTACAAAGTTGAATCGAATCAAAACCATTTCTCCTTCCTTCCTTCCCTCCCTCCCTCCCTCCATTCCATTCAGGGTATACCGTGACTGGCATGGAACCCATGTGCATGTGCAGGGTTAATAAAAAAACGACCGTACCGGGTTTCCGCCAACCCTGATGGTTTTTATATATAAACCTTTATACCAATCCAAAACTCCAAAAAGCAACTCCCTCTCTCTCTCTCTCTCTCTCTCTCTCTGCTTGTGTGTGTGTGTGGGTTCGGGTATGAGCGTGGTTAGGTCGAGTAAACGGCAACATATTCCGCTTCCATCATACTTCCCCAGCTATCGCGAGTATTGCCATTCGGTGCGCCGGGCCTAAAAAACATCATCAGCACACACACCAGACGTTAAAGGGTAAGTAAGTAGAAGAGAAAGAAAGACATACCAATTTCCCCCCACGGCCACGTTCAAAACAATAAACATGGGCGAATGCGCGAGCGTGCTCCAGACGGCCTGGTCGCCAATATCGGCGCCTCTCATGGTGTTGTAGACATTCCCATCCAACGACCACTGGATCGTCTCGCCTCGCCAATCCCCGCCCTTGGTGCGATCAAAGCGTATCGCCCATCTATGCCAGCCGTTATCACCGAGGTGAATTGTCGACGGCCTGCCCACAGGCTCATTGCACGGCCCACCCTGCGGGGATCCACAATGGACAGTCCCGTATGCCGTTGGCGCGCCGTTGATCGTCTCCATGATATCCAGCTCCCCGCATTGCGGCCACGGCGTTCCAAACCGGATCGATTCTCCGAGAAGCCAAAACGCCGGCCAGATCCCCTGCTTGTTCGCCTGTGGGTTTTCGCCAAACCGGATACTGGCTTCGACCACGGTGATTTTTCCGGGTTCTGGTGTAAAGGACTTTTCCGACTCAACGCGCCCAGAAGTCCATTTTCCGTTGACTAGACGCGGCACGAGCTGGATGGTGCTGCCGCCCGAGATTTGGACGTTTTGGCTCGACGTCGTGTAGTCTTGCATTTCGTTATTGACACGGAGACTACAACATTAAAAAGTTAGGATACATAGCTAATGTGGGAGGGATAAGATAGGAATAGGAGAGAGAGAGAGAGAGAGAGAGAGAGAGAGAAGCATACCCGGTAATAATACGCCAAACCCCACGGTTCGGGAGATCACCGGCTTTTCCCGGAAAGTCATCAGACCAAAGCGTCTTGAGTCCAGGGTAGCTGGGCACCGCTCCGGCAGTAACTGCAGCGGACAGGACCGCGAGGATCTTGTTGAAGCGCATATTCGTATTGTCGTTCTGATATCGATATGTCCAGTCCAGTCGTCTCAAGAGGAAGAAAAGCGTGGCCCGCCGTAATGCTGTCTCAGACTGCAGAAGAAAGAGATGATAATGTAGACCGCAGACCAGCTGGTGGATGACCAAAAAAAAAAAAAAAAAAAAAAAAAAAAAGGAATGACCAACAGTCCACAGTAGAGAACTGAGAACCACCAGAGCCGCGCCAGACTCGTACGCTATGTGATGATATAAAAAAACAGTAAGGACAGTCAAGCCCAAGCCCAAAATAAAATAGCGGGAAAGCGGGAAAGTTAAAAAGGAATGTAAATGCTCAAGCTATGTAGCCGGGCAAAAAAAAAATTCACTGTCCAGGGTCAAGAGACACACATCAGGGCAGGAGCTTGTAAACGACCCCCCATATATATCGCATAGATTAGATTAGACGGCACGCCCAGAAAAGGGAGGCCAAGCGTCTTGATCCACCCCCCTCGGCACACACAGACAGTGGATCCAGTGCCGGGATGGCCAACACTGCATAGCTCTGGGAATCTTGCTAATAGGTCCTCGGCATGGGCCAAGAAGGTCATTGGCATTCACAGTGCGAGTGTGATGTGTGGCGGTCCCTGATTGGGAAAAATGCCGTCGCATCAAAACATGAAACAAACTGATTTAAAAGGTTGCGCCTTATCCAGTCATTCATCTCATCCAATAGGCGTTGTTCCTCGTTGGTGCGGCCTGCGAACGGGAGTGGCGCCCGGGTATAGTGTAGTGTCTGTCTGTCTGTCACCCCCCGTTCGGACTCTCCTGCAGCGGGATATTTCCTGTGGCTCTGGTATCTCCTGCTACGAACCCCTGACCGGTAGATTAGCAGTTCTATGGGCCAAGCTGCCCCGGGCCCACACATGCGGCGCGTCTTGGATCCTGACGGGAACCGCGGCGCAAGAAGAGGCACACTCCCACTCTATGAAATATCCCGACCCAACGACCCGAACGACATGCCATCCTCCTCATGACTCGAGATAGCATAACAAACCCTTTAAAAGAAGGTGGCTGGGCGAAAAAGCAGCTGAGAAAAACCCTCGGTGGCTGGCATCGAAAAGAGGAGGAAAAATTACGTTGCACCTCCACCTTGAATGCAGGGTTTCCCCATCTTTCCAGTACCTGCATCGGATTCCCACCCATCTCTTCAAGTGTGAAACGCCCTGATGGGTGATGGGTGGGTTGCGCACGGGCTGGATTTGGTTAGGCTGTTCGTTCATCGCAACAGCCGGGCCTCTGCACTAAAAGCATGGGCTATCCAACGACCGAGTTCCTGGAGGGTAGCCAATTTACATGCTTCTGCTTCTACCCCCTCGCCACAGGCCCGACGGCATCGCATCAAATTGGGCGGCAAATACGCGCGAGATAGATAGATTTGGCCTCGTCAGTATCAGTTCATCTCGCGCGGCCAGACATACCGACTTGCAGCATCTGCATTGAAAATTGTGTTGGCAAACTGGAGTCTGCGATAAAGTGTGGAGAAGGATCCAGAGGCATGCGGCGGCGTACGGCGTACCTGACAGAGGGCGGCGCGTGTCGCAATGGACGAATGAGGAAGCTGTGTCGAACAAGTCGAACCTGGAGTCAAGTCTGGAACCAACCCTTTAATTCTTGGCCTGGACGACTTCACATCCAATCGAACGGCGTGCATGGCAATCCCCTATCATGAATGCAACCGAACAAAACTGCAGGCGCATATTAGTTTTGTTGCGAAAAATGCCTTGGGAATCTCCCCTCGCAAGTGGTTCCTGAGATTCCCTCTTTCTCGGCTTCGGCTTTGGGGGGGCATTGTGTGGGTTGTTTTGCATTAGCGATGGCTGGCAGACCTCATTCTTCAGCTGATGAGGGGCTTGGGGAATGGAACCAGGTGGGGTAACTGCTGTTCCGTTCCTGCATGGCCAAGAGCGAAAAAGATGTTGCAAGTTTGTCAAAAGGGAGGCCTGTATTTCTTGGAGGGGTTGGTGATAGACTATGACTGGTTCTGCCGGCATGTAGTGGATGCTAACGGAGGATTCGATCGATGATTCTCGCGGAGGTGAGGTCTCCTAGTTAGTGTTTAAGCCGCTGAAGAAGCGTGTGCCACGAAGTGCTCGCCGATCTTCCGATGGACCCACAGCGTAGCACCCTGGCACCCTGGTCTGGCAGCCGACAGGAGGCCAGGAAAACGTCCCGTCTACCAGACGCTTTCCAACTTTCCAAGTCTACAGACACATCATCGTCAAACTGCTCATGCACAGTTGCGATCAAATTCAATGCATTCTAGCCCTTTTCGCGACTCTTTTCTTCTCACCCGTCTTTCCGTATCCACAGCACTCAACAATCGAGCGGCTCGGGAAGAAGCGGTTCGGCGGGCGGAGGAGGATTGGAATCTTTGCACAGATTGATCATTGATGCATTTCCCGGATTGGGAAACTTCCTCTGGCGATCTTAAAGCTCCACCGAGTCTAGGCCCGATCACCACACGCCACAGGCCACGTTATCGCCAGTCTAGATTCATTTCGACTGCCGCCTTCTCGGGTTCGGGTTCAACTCCGTTCCGAATCCGGATGCTGTATCCGTATCCGCACTTCGTACCTGTAAACCTTTTTTTTTTTTTCATACTGCGCGGTCTGGTAACTGCCAAGTTGGATGCCAAGATTTCCCCGGTGACCGACCAGACCAGTTCAATAATATGCCGCCCCGGAATTTTAACACCCGGCATACATAAAGTACGTACGTCGTACAATAACATGGAATGAATCATTTATGGCCCGTCTGTTACCCAGCCTCTCCGACATACATACAGTACACACACAGCACCTTGTTTTCTGGTCCCCCACCCAGCCTGCTCAGTTCGTCTTTCATGTCACCCATGAGCCTACCTAATGAGAACGGCGCGGCACACATATATCTTACCTAGGTAGGTGCCTATCTCTCGGCCTTATTATCAGGAAATATTGCGGCGCAATCTAAACTCAGCGTCCACTTCACTATGACGTCGCCTTAGCTTGGCTGCTGCTTCGCCAGTAGACTGGATTTGATGTCTGGCACTGAACAGGTTGCACTGTGAACCGGTGTGGCTGGTCCCTGCATTTGCTCAACTGCTGCACTGCGACGGTGCATGTCGATCTCATGTCCGAGGGCTGATCTGAGGGTGTGGTTGAAGGAGAAAGCGGAGTTAATGGGTAATGGGAGGGGTATATTGGTGTTATGTCAGGTCCGTCATCAAAGTGCCTTGGTGCGAGGAATAGCAGATAAAAATTAGGCTAGTCATGGTAGGTACCTCTGGGACGGCTTGATAGCCCCGTTAAGATGACGAAAACGCTGAAATACATGGACGCACCCCCTCCTGCACACGCCATCCCGTTATGTCGCTGCCTTTCTTTTTTTTTTTTTTTTTTTTTTTTTCTAGATTCTCGT
>Ga0247765_1000876_pt1 | contig 18812 bp, 25 predicted proteins | sample UWRJL106311C6_FD_179949 | JGI IMG/M metagenome (GOLD analysis project Ga0247765, IMG submission 179949) | Plant litter microbial communities from Arlington Agricultural Research Station in Wisconsin, United States - UWRJ-L106-311C-6 | ecosystem: Environmental > Terrestrial > Plant litter >... | reverse complement strand
GAGAAAAAAAAAAAAGAAAAAAAAAAAAAAAAAAACTGCAGCTATCTTATGCTAGTGCAAAATTGGAACGGGGGCCCGAACATCAGCGTGTGTTTCTGGGTGTTAGGTCAAAGCTTTGAAGGTCTTCCTTGGATGAGATGGGTTGTGCTTGGCCCCCCTGGTTAGAGCCATATTGGGGGCCAAGCTGGGCTGCCACGCTGCCACAATGCAAAAACGATCGCTAATCTCGACTCGCTCTCCTTATTCCCCGCCACGAGCACGAAACCCATGTCTTGGTTTCCCAGTTGCCCCCAAAAAAGAAAAAACTCCCCCAATAGAATAGTACTATCCCCGGCCCCGCCCGGAGAGCCGGAAGGTGGAGTTTGTGGTGAATGCCAGAGAGAAGGAGGTGGAGAGTGGCACATGCGTTCCCAAGTTACGTGCATTGGCGGTCTAGATTTCTTTCTTTGCTTTTCACCTCGCTTGCCGTCCATTCCTGACTTGTTTGCCACTTTCCCCTCATCGAACGTGATTAAGGACCCCGCGGCAATGCATGCATTCCAATACCTGCAGGCTCTGGAGCGAAGAGAAACATTCCCTCGCCCCCTTGTCAAGATGAGCGGCAAATGCCGTCCCCTCGTAGGATCCTTCAGATGATTGAGAATGCTTGGCCTGTTGGTTGGTTGAGCAGAGCACGCATGATTTCCCAATGACGACTGGGACCGGGTCTTTACCACCCTCAAATTGGCTTGGTACATACGGAGAAGGTGGCATCCGAGATGAGTGATGAGATGCTTTATCCTATCAGAAAATTTCCTTTTTATTCCTTTTTTTGATAAATAAATAAAAACCCCTTTTTCCGACGTCCCCGAATTCTTTTATCCGCTTGCAGGTATCAAGGTATCTGCCCGATCTTAAGATGCAGCTTGTCGCGTTTTTGTTGTGCTTCTCTCCAGGGTGTGATTCCTTGGTTTTACTTGCAATGTACTGGTTTATTGACAACCTGAGCGTTCCAGGAGTGACCTGGAGGGTCAATTTAGTCTTGCTCTATTAACCCAGAGCTCAGCGTCTTTAAGGGGACGTGCAGATAACTTTACCACCGTGAGAGAAAGGAACGACCCAAGCAGCGCGAGGGCAACACAATAGACCCGATAGAATTAGATCCGTTATGACTGAGACCGAACTGTGGCTCGATTCTCTCTCCAAAAAAGGCAGCGAGGTGAGTGTGTGTTTGGGTTGTATGGACCTCGAAGGCATCCTTTCGGGGCTTTGGGGGAGTATCCTATTTCTGAGGATACAGTCAACCACTAAATGGCGCTATCGCCGAAGCACATCGTCATGCCTACTCAATAAATCAGTGGGACCATGGCTGAGGAGGAAAGGATCCGCGATTGATCATCTTGGATCACAGAAGAACGGTCTCTCCATACCTCAATCATGTGTGTGGTCAAAGAATTCCATGTTCAAGACGCACGTACTCGAGCGGAGGATCAAGTCCGATGGTAACTAATGGTCTAAGTATGCATATCATAACGCCTCAGTCTGCTAAGAGAACTGCTTGAAGAAACTTGACTGAGTCGCAACATCACAAGAGCTTTCATAATGCAAAAGCTCGACCTCACCCCCAACCTAAGGTACATGTTGTTGTGGGCGAGCTTTAATCCCGCAGAAACATCGAAAAGAGCGGCCTTTCCGCAATTGCGTCACTGGACACTCGACATATCGTGACCGGACGCTTTTTCCCCTACTGGATACATGGTGGACGTCCGATCAATATTGGTGGACTGGACGTAGCACACCAGCACCAACGGCGTAGAGATGTCTCGGCCGTTCGAGTTGAATTGCACGCAGAGTTCAATGCATACAATTTACGAAGTCATGAATCACTCACGCCCCGTACGTCTCGGACAATATCAGACATGAGTCCGGTAGTGGTACACATGTTCCACTTGTCGCTGTCGTGGCTTGGAAAGAGACTGGAGAAAGCTATAAAACACCATGAGTCTCAAATATGGCTTCCATTCTCATCGCACGGTAAGAATCACAAGTCTGGCCCCTGGACAGATGAATACATAAACCCATGTCCGGCGGTTGAACAAGGGATGGGCCCTACGCCCTGTTCCAATTCAGCAATTGGCCATTATTGTGTTTGGCTTCATGGCGACGCCAAAGGGTAGCCAATAATCTGCTGACTGGTTGCATTGTCTGCGTAATCGAAACCTCAATACCGAAATGGGATCCATGGTCATAATTTTAATGCAGTGAGTTTGGGCTGTTCATCGACTTATAAAAAGTCGCATCCCTCCATCGCCATCTTGGTGCTCTAGCTATGGTATACAGACTCGACTAGCTTTGATGCGATATTCACGAACATGCATGATGCCACCAAGAGTCCCTTCCTCAGCGGTTCCTCGAGACAGACCTGACAACTAACCATACCCGCCGCTGAAAGTAACAAGATTCTGTCGTTGATACCTTGAAGGTGACTCCTAAGGATGTACACGAGGCAGAGCTTGGTCTAAAGCCGTTTGCGGGATATTTCGCGCAGATGCTGTCATACAGGAACCCCTCAACTCCATACGCCGTTCCAAAAGCCAACCAGCCAGATGAACACCAGGAAATGAACAGCAAAGAACACGATTTTGGGATTGAGGCTCTTCGCTCAGCCCTCAAACTCTTTCTGGAGGTAAACGCAGGATACCATGGCGTGGTCACGCTCGTACGGCTCTAGTGTGAGTTGTTCCTTCGGGAAGAACTTATCCTCTCGAAGCTTCTGAACCTCGCTGGCAAAGACGACCTCAGGGGGTGCTGCAGCGTATTAGAGAGGACTCGGAACAGAATCGTAAGAAATCATACCAGTGCTGTCGATGCAGCTTGCTTTGATCGAGATCAGTAGGCCGCCGCCCTGCTTCAGGAAGAGCTTCGCGTTCAGGCCAACAATACTGCCTGGCGTTAGTTTATGGCATGAGAACAGGAGGGACAGCAACGTACCGAGCCTGGTCGGGCTGAGCAACGTCGGCAAAGATGACATCTACCATTGGGCTGTGGGTACGTCAGTGCTAGTCCCGAGAAAGCTCCCAGCTTCTTGGTACACTCACAGAAGCATCCGGTATGCCATAGGCTTACGGGCATCCTCAACAATCCTATCATATGTGTAAGTTTCAAGATCGGTCAAGCTGGAGAGAGTTCCGCTTACGGAATGACGTTTGTCCTGCGCGTCTTTGAGGCAGGTCAGTTTCGATCGAGGCGCCATATAATGAGGGCATAGGGAAGAGAACTTACAGCCATGTTGATGAGATCTCTACCAGATCGGTGAGAAAATTCGACAGCCTGGGATTTACTGGATTAGAGCCAAGACCGATTCGAAAGACGGTGACGCAACGAACAAATACGGCTCCAGTGGGTCCAACAATATCGGCCACATGGGAAACGGATGTACCAGACGCGGCACCAAGATATAGCACTTTAGAACCAGGCTTCATGTAAATCTGCTCGAGGCCGCCGAGGATACCAGCGGCAAGCTTGCTTCGGAAAGGATTCCAGATCTGCGTTCCACGTCAGTAGCTGTTCCCGAGCGAATCACCAGCGATTTGCGGTCGGCACATACGCGGTATTCAGTCTTGGTAGGACCGCCCTCCTCACTGTTGGAGTTTTCGACAGAAATCCTCTTCTCTCCGTAAACTGATTCTCCGGGGACGAGGTTCTTGGTGGCGAGAAGGTCCTCCTTTCCGCCGCGGGCAACAAAGACACCCTTGTGACGATGGGGCTCGACGATAACCTTTTTTCCGCCCTTGGCTCCAGCAGCACCGCCGCGGCCTCCACGCCCGGCACTGAAAGGCGGTCAGCTCTGATATCTCAGCAGACGACGAGATTACCTACCTGCCCCTGCCACGACCACCAGGTCCGCCACGACCTCCACGAGCGCCACCGCGTCCACCTCCGTAGGCAGGAGCTGCATACCCGTTAGTTACGTAGCCTTCGACAGTTTCGGCGCGATGTTGACGTTGTGAGTTGCGATCGCAAGTCGCACAGCTTCGCGAGCGACAGCCATGGGGTAGAACAAAGCCTCGACAGGATGCGTATCAACGCAGAATTATTTGCACAGTAGATGGCCGTTGCTGTAAGCGCTTACCTCCACCACGGCCTCCCCTTCCACCACCGCGACCGCCGCGATCACCACCGCGGAAACTGCCTCCGCCTCTACCACCGCCACGTCCACCTCGTTCGAAACCCATGGTATATTCGGAATACTGTCTCAAAGATTGTCTCCGCAGGTGTCAAGGCTCGTCAACTAAGACGTTATAGAGATGCGTGATAGGTGTTTGGCGAACAATTGGTGCTGTCGCAGACCGTGTCGAGAGATTTGGGGAGCTTTGGAACTGGGTGCAAAATTTCTTGAACTCGACCGAAAAAAGCGGGGCCCAATGACTTGGGGGTTTTCTCAGTGGGAAGTTAACTATCTCCTTATCGCACGGCTAACCGACATATTATCTAAGCCTCTGACCCACCAGCCCCATGGCTGTGGCCTGAGGCAGAATTACCACTCCAGCCCGTGCGCCAAACTTTCCCACAGAGCCCTAATCGCGAAAATCCCGAATTTGACAGCAAAATTTCGAACTATCACCACATCCGAACTTCACGCCCAGTCGATTCCAGCACTCGCATCGACAACCAGTCAAGATGGTGAGTGACCTCTCAACCACGATTTCCACCGAATTGAATGAATTTGCGAATATGTATTGAGGTTCCCACAACTTTTGCTACGATGATCAATCATCTTGGAAATTCAACGGCGGCGGCAGCGCAAGTCCAGCTCGACGACCAGATTGCTGACTGGATATTTTTCGGTGATGTTTAGGTGCGATACGCAGCTCAAGAAATCGCCCCGGCGAAGTCGGCTCGCTCCCGCGGGTCGTACCTCCGCGTTTCCTTCAAGAACACTCGCGAGACCGCTCAGGCGATCAACGGCTGGAAGCTCGCCCGTGCACAGAAATTCCTCGAGAACGTCATCGCGAAGACTGAGGCCGTCCCCATGAGACGCTACTGCGGCAGCATCGGCCGGACCGCGCAAGGTACGAGAACGAGCAATGGGCCTGGGCTGGGTGTGGTTTGAATGCATAGTTGGGAGCTCTAGTTGGCTCTGGCTTGCCATCTGGATGCAACGTACCCGAGGCTTTGATGTGTCAAGATTGCGCTGACCACTCTCTCAACAGGCAAGCAGTGGGGTGTCTCTCGGGCTCGCTGGCCCGTTAAGTCCGCTCAGTTCCTCCTCGGTCTCCTCAAGAACGCCGAGTCCAACGCTGATGCCAAGGGCCTCGACACTGGTAACCTAGTTGTGAAGCACATTCAGGTCAACCAGGCCCCTAAGCAGCGTCGCCGGACTTACCGAGCTCACGGTCGCGTACGTCTTGCCTGTATTATCCGAGGTTCGGGAATCAGAGACTAACGAAGTTCGTAGATCAACCCCTACATGTCGAACCCCTGCCATATCGAGTTGATTCTGACCGAGGCTGAGGAGGTCGTTGAGAAGTCAGACGCGATTGTTCGTGATGAGCACCTGACCTCAAGACAGCGTGGTGCCCGTATCCACAAGGCGATTACTGCTGCGTAGATGTTGGCTTGCGGTTGATTTGCTTGGGTGGGGAATCATTTGACTAGGGGCTTGACTTTCTTCCGGAACGGTGTACGCGCACGGCATTTTTCGGGTCAAGGTTACGATTCTACAGAAAAGGAGTCGGTCATGACACCCAATAAAGGGTTTATTGAGAACATGAGTCGGGTGCACACATCACATATCTGCGCAGCCCCAGTGCATCTGCCTAAGGGCCATCTACAGCTACTGGCGATTCCGGAGAAATAATGGCATCTCGCGAGATTCGATCCATAGGCGATGGCTATTGGTCGAGTTGTTGTGAGATTGATTGCGGTATAATTCTGAGTTGGCCCCAAACAAATGCCAGCTATGCTTTTAGCAGCAACTCTCGTAGAACAATGAACTTGGCTCATGACGGTAGACTCTCTGCGCCTATCGAACCCCACCCACTCCTTGAAACTATCGTATATACAATGCCCGAGAGACTTGAAGTTTTCCACAATCCAACAATTACCCTACTCCTGCATGTCAACATCCTCACCACCGCCACTGCCACTGCTTTTCTTCCGCTGCTGCTCTTCTATCCTCTTTTCGAACTTCTTCATGCCGTAGGTGATCCACCTGTCAAACTCGGTGTCACCGCCCTTCATTAGCTTCGCCTGAATGACACCTCTGAGCACCTCGCCTGTGAAACCCAAAAAGTTGTGTCTCCTCAGCGCATTCTCGAACTGCCAGTCGGCACGCTTTTTATCCTCCCGTGAGAGGAGCTCCAAGTCGCCAAACTCACGGGCGCGGATCCGCAAGTCGCGTACCATGGCCAACAAATTGAATCTTATTTCTGTGGCATCGTAGCGCGCAATGCGCCGCTGCAAGACCTCCATAACGCGGGCGGGGAAGTCGTCCGTGTCGCAGTCACCGTGGCTGATTGGCGCAGGCTGCAAGCCGTCGAGTTCATACAGGGTGCCATTGATGGGGGTGTAGGCGATGAAGTGGAAGGCATCTTCAGCCTCATCTGACTGGCGTTGCGTTTCATCCACAAACGGGCTACTTTTGGAGAAACTGTTGTGCACATCCCGAATGAGCTCCGAGTTTGACAGCGCCTCGCCTCGAAATTCGGGTGGCAGCACCATTGTGAACTCGCGGAAGTCGCGAAGGCTGTCGCCCACGTCCACATATCCCGATTCACCGACATCGGGGTCCGTCTTGTTCAACAGCACGCTTAGTAGCGCCTGCGTCCCGCAGGCATTTTGTATCGTCTGTGCGGCGAAGAAGATGTGCTCAGAGGCATCGTGGTCAAATTCGCCATCCAAGGGCTTGTCGCGTGCCGTGTAAGGCGCGTCGGTGGGGAATTTGAAGAGGAAGATGACGCCATATACGGGTTGCAACTGTGCGAGGCCGTCTGGGTCGAGAGAGAGGAGTTCCTCAAACTGCACATCCTTTACGCCGAGGTTGTCGAGCAAGTATGTGAAGACGCCCTGTGATGGTCGGGGTTAGCGCGGGTGGTCTGCGGTATTTCGCCTCAGTTGGAACATTCGCCCACCGCATCGGACTCGACTACGACGCAATAGTTAGCTGTTCGGTCCTCTATAGAATACTTTGACAGAGAAGTGGGCGGCTGGGGTTACTCACTGGTATGCCACCCTCCACTCATTTCGAAGTTCCCGTGATGCGGTTGGGTTTGCTTGAGCTCTTTGTGGTCTGTCTTCGCGGCAAGGTGCCCAGCAGTGCTGATGCGGCGCGAAATCGGTCGAGCTGCTGAAAATTGGTGAATGTGATAGATGTATACGCCCTCGGCTGCGATTAAACGAAAAAATCGGGAAGCTGATGCGATAGAATAGCGGTCGAAGTCGGGAAAATGATGCACTTCATCACGCTGTTGCTCTGCGATAAGATAAGTTTTGCGCAAGACAACTCCCGCCTGTTGCCCCGCCAAGCCAGGTGGTGCAACTCAAGAGCTTCAGTATCATCGTGTATACAAATAATCCCATTCAGACGAAATGTGAACATTGAAAATTGGTATTCTTTTACCTTACATAAATATCTCTAAGCAGCACAGGGATGATGCTCTTCATTATCATCACCTCGTGCTCCACTCTATCCTCTGGTCAACATTCGTTCAGGTAAGTCTGAACCAACACCAAGAAGGTCCTAGTTTATGGAAAACAGAAGACATAGCCCTAACTCGGGAAAACTCAAGTCCAATGGCTAGCGAGTTAATCATTTGTCTGTCTCAGCATCGACGCTAAGTGTGAGAGAGGATCGTATCTTCCAACGACACATTGTGAGGTGAATAGACAACACACCCGGCAAACTAGCGCTAGCCGGTCCCAAAAGATGAACAATGTCGACTATTGCAAATGGGTGCCGTTCAGATAGCTCCGTGAGGAGGCGATGGCAATGTCCCACCAGATAACTTCTCCGGTGAGGAACTCGGGTATCGCCGGTGCACCGAACTGCCGCTGTCTTCAGCCTCTGGGCTTGACTCGGAATGGGGGAATCCGGGGTTATCCTTCAGCTGCTGCTTATCCTCCCAGTATCGGCGACCTGTGAGAACGCGGACGATCCATGGCGTATCGCCTGGAGGCTTCCAAGTCCAGTATTCCTTCAGCTCGTAGTCCGTGGGAGTGACACGACCACCGGACGCCGCGATTACAAGCCAAATCATTGTGTTAAGGGCACAATACGTGAAGACCCCGCTGCGAATGTCAGAACACCTTTGAAAGCTGGATTATCAGGTGAACACGTACGCAATGAGTCCATAGGCAACGCTGTAGCTGAACGGGATAAACGCTAATGTCACGAATGACGGGATAGCATCACCGATATAAGCCCAGTTAATTCTGGTCACCTGTCGAATCATGAGGCAGCCCACCTGGAGAGTGTTTGTCAGTGGTCTGCCGGGTGTACTGGATGAAGGGTATTGCATACCAGGACCAGAGTGCTGCCAGTTGCCCAAGGGGGGATAGAGGCCATTATAGGAGCGAAAAACAGAGACAGAACAAAACACAGCCCAGTGACGATTGCGGTGAGCCCGGTGCGCCCTCCCTCTGCGATCCCTGCGCCGCTCTCAATGAAAACGGTAACGGGAGAGCAGCCGAGCAGAGCACCGAGTGAAATACAGACTGCATCTGTACAGTAAGCAATTGTAGAGCGTGGGAAGTCTCTCTCATCGCGGCGGACCCTGTTGCAGAAGCGAGCCATCGAATACAGCGTTGCTGTACAATCGATGATGTCGACATACAGAAAAGTAAAAAGGGCAATGGCAAATCGCCCGGCTACTTGCCCACTGCCAAGATCCCACTGCTGCTGCACCAGTGTATGCTTGATTGGGTGGAAAGCGACGACTTTCTTGAAGAAATCCCATCTTTCTTGACCGCTGTCGGTTGCGGGGAAATATGTTAGGGGGGTGTTTCGACTGGCCATCCATCGTCAGTTCCAGTTAATCAATGAAATTTGATGTACTCACGGCCAGGACAGTATTGAAACAAATACGATGCCAATGACGATGGCAGACTTGACTCGATATGCCATGAGAAACGCAGTGAATATCCCGCCGATTAAGATTCCAACCCACATCTGTTAGATATGGGATATCAGCAGTGGCACCATGATACCGAAAAATATCATACCTTGGGATTTGTCAAAATATTATCTGTACACTCTCCATTCCGCCCCAAATATTCGGCGGGGCAACCTCCGATGGCAAGCGGGGTGCTCACGGCGCCAGTAATGATACCGATTCCCGAGGAGTACGACATTCCGATGAGTGTCAGAAACAGCCCAATACCTACACCACTAGCGAGCTTGATGCTGGCTGGAATGACTTTGACTAGCCAGTGACGCATGCCTGTAAGAGCGAGGATGATGAATATCCAACCCTCGATGAAAACTGCCGTCAGGGCAAGTCTGTATCCGATGGAACCAGTTCCTTTGATGCCAACAACTTGGTAAGTGAAGTAGGCATTGAGGCCCATTCCCGGTCTAGTACAGCCATGCGTCAGACTCAGGTTCAAACGCGGCGACAGTAAGTAGACTCACGCGAGGGCGACTGGAAGGTTTGTCATGAAACCGAAGAGGATGCTGGAGAAACCGGCAATAGCAGCCGTTGCGGTGATAAGATCGAGTTTCACTTCTTCGCCGATGTCAGCAAGCGTCGCGGGGGCCATGACAAATTATGTGATAGCTCGACTCACCGTTATAGCACAACTCCCACTCCACTTGGTTCTGGCAATTTCCCTGCAGGTCTATAGGATGTTCGCAAAGACACCCATAGCCGCTATCGGCGAGAATAGACGCCTATAGATTTTCAGAATCATTACTTGCCAGGGGAGTAGCCAAGCTCACATTGACGGCTATAATGTACGCCATGGTGGCGAATGTGGTCATGCCAGCACGAAGCTCCGTTGAGAAATTGGCACCCGGAATCTCTTCCTCCTTGATGCGGGAAAAAGATACGTCAGTCCATTGGCTGTCAGGTCTTTCTATCGCGGAGTGACTTACGTGCCCGCAGCCCCGGAGGCGGAAGGTGCGGCCAAAGGTAGATTTGTTGACAACATTATCCATAGAATTAATGGCAGCGCTCACTGCGCTGAACTTCCTGTGAAAAGCAGAGCGAGAGCCATTGGGAGGCTCTTCACTGCCGACAGGCTGCAGCTCAATCTCTTCGCTGCCAAGGCCGGAATGTGAGCCCATGGTGGGGGTGCTGGAATCAAGTTGGGAATAGCGAAGAATGGCTCAGGCTAGAAGGTAAAGTTGCTGTGAGAGCAACAGGGAGAAGGACGGTAACGTGGGGAACTGCTTCAAGAGGAAAAAAAGAAAAAACAGCCTCTTAGCTCGGAGCTGGAGGCACCGCACCCATGTCGCTGGGGCGAGCGGATGGGGAAGGAGCAGAACAAGAGGAAGGCGCTGTGGTGCACAAGAGTGCGTGAACAATCGGAGACTTGAGGACGTGGCAGTTCTGGGAGACAAGAAACCTGGCTTTCCCAGGTCGACAACTTGCCACTTCGGCTTCGCCAATGCTGATCAGTGAGGCAGCGGATTTGATTGATGGAGATTAGGTGCCGGTAGAGGTGATTGAAGAGAGAAGGAGAGGAAGGTGCCAGGCGGAGAGGCCAGCGAAGAGGAGGGAGACCCACCCAGCTCAGCTCAGGTTGCCGCTCCGCGCTTCCGACCGAAACGCGGTCGGGCAGCTCTTCAGGTGAATTCTCCTCACGTGTTTTTGGGTGTCCTGGTTGATGAGGATGATGGGGTGAAATGCGTATGGGCGACCGAGCCTATCGCGTCTGCTCTCCCTCATACCTCAGGTCTAGCGCGCGCTGTGCTACTTTCGGCGGACAGGGAGCAAGGAGTTCGGAGAGAAAAATATAAATGCCTCCCGGATCAGATAGCACAATCTGCTGTGTCTTGTGCAGCGCAAGAAGGCATCAAAGCCAAAAAGTTACACTCTAGTCACAGCATCATACCGGCGCCCTCTACGAAAACGGCATGGACCCTGTCGGAATGAGTGTTCTCTGAGACGGAGAGGTACTGGCAGCCACAGGATAGGCCAGGGCGTTCATCGCCACCGGTTGAGTCGGGATCTGGACGGGAAGATTCTATGGTTGTCGACTGAAGCCTCTGAGACTCGGTCTCGGGTGGCAAAGGAGAAACCAAGCGATCCAAAGGGCTCATGTCTGCAGGCCGCGGGATCAATGGTCCTGCGTGATAGCCAACACACCGTTATGTGGAATTTGAGGAACGGGGCTGGCTGCATTTGCAAATCTCGCATGCCTGCCTCGATATTGCTGGATCACAACTTGACTAACACAGCAACACTGACTCTTGTGATGCTGTAGTCCCAAGGAAGAGCAGAAGAGAGCGCAGTTCGTGGAACCAAGGTGAACACCGGCCGGAGGTGAAACATGGTGCCGACGCTGTGATAGGGACTTGGGACCAAGGGTGTGGACCGTGTATGGCGGTGCGAGACACCGTAATTCAAGACACACCCAAGGCCGAGCTCGAAGATGCGCCTACACTCTTCGACCGAGGGTCTCTGTTTCTCGCCTAGATACACATGGGGCTGGATAGAGGTCTCGGCATACGGGAGGCGACATCTCGTGGTTGCCATTCACGATGCACAACGCTGTTGGCCATTTTCGGAATCTAGTCCAGGATAGGACTACCAGCTGGGTGTGTTTCTTCGATCACACGGCCCGTGTCGATTCTGGTATCTGGCTTCCCACGCCTCGATTCAGAAGAGCCGAGTGTAAGTGGTCGGTGGTTCTTGAGGCTCAAACCAACGCATGCTTAGTCAGTGGTACATCGCGATGGGACCCCAGCTTTTGCTTGGCAAAACATCATCGGCCACATCAATGATCAAGCCAACGTGAGTCCGATCGACTTCCCAATCAACAACTTGCCGCCCACTTATTGTCGTGTATTTTTTTAGTACTAGCAAAGCATCGCTCAGTTATTGGTAGTAGGCAAGAGCCAGATTAAATCTGGTAACGCAGGTTGGATTGCCCTTGGTCGTGCGTCATTGCCCAGGTGGAGAACGTTAGCGCGAGATCAACAATCTTGATCGAAAACGTTTGAGAAGCATACCTAGGAATGTCGCTCCAGGTTTTCAATATGGAGAGAACCATAACCCTAACACTTTATTTAATGAGGTATATACAGGGCCTTCATAAACACGCCTCTAGATAGCCGATGCTGTTGCAGCTCGGGCGATCTTCACTAACATTCTTCCAGCACCGAATGGCACGATGCGCTGAACGCGTCCAGGCGGCTTGCCCACGCTACACAACCACAAGGCTACTCCAAGATGGCCCGAGGTAGCCCGGACGATGTCTCCAATATTGCCGGAGCTTAATGGGCATACGTCAGGACGCTCGGTGTCACACGTCTTACCCGTGCCTCCTGGCAAATTCCCAGCAGGTTCCTACGGGCAGGTGGCATGGGGCGGGAAGCAACTACAAGAATCCATTCTGCGTCAAATACTCCAAGTTGGGTATGGCCTTCCTGAAGTGGCGCCGGCATTCCAAACGCACGGGTCCGGCCCGGCCCTGGTTATCATCCCAACGCCACCTGCACCGTGATACCGGCGACAAGCCTAGGTGGACGTGAGTATGCAGTCACCGAATTCTCTCAGCTTTTGACGTAAATTTCATGGACATTTCAACGCGACCCAGCCGCAACATCGCAGCTACTCGCCTTGACGCATCTTATATCACGCGTAGCTGCGTCGAGAGTTCCACCGCCTTGATCTACCGCGACGATCAGATTGACATGTTGTTACTAAGCCTGCTGCGAGATTTCATTTGCGGTGACCCGCAAAGTGTGATATAAAACTACTACGGGAATTGCGAGAGTATGGCGACGGAAGGGCCGGGTTGTATGTGCTGGTGACTCGGGCGGATGTGAATCCGGTTTCGTCGGTATCCCAAAGTTGAGATGAATTAAGATGGAGGATATTCTAGACGTTGCCGGGCTTGGGTACTCGGAGGGAATTATACACCCCAGCGTGGGTGTTGGTTCATTCTACTTCTGGCTTTATTTAACGGCCGAGATGTCGGTGGCACCTGACGAGGTTTCTGGCGTCTAGCCCTGGCAGAAACCTGGGTTCCTCCTTTCGCTCCTTCCCCCGCCGGTTGTTAGTGAGATAGGAATGCCCTCCCCCGCCTTCCCGGCTTGCACTACATTCGGAACCACAGATTCATCTCGGCACCGCGTCCGGCCTTGTTCCTACAGCTGCGAGCTCGCATGTCTCGCCTCTAGCTTTGCGATCCCTCCTCTCATGAATTCAAGTCCCAGATGCTCTACCCTCCCAACTCCACGTTCTTTCCGCTTTTCCAGGAGGCAATTTCCATTCACCTGATTTCTTGTATTGATCTTCTGCGGCCATTCACTTGCCATCCTACTTTCATCCGGCGAACAAATTCCTGGCGCGATTCCCACACCAAACTTTGCAATTACGCCAGCTGGCGGTCGCGGGTCACCCTTGCTGTGTTTCCGAAAGCAAAGCCCCCTCGCCATTCAGCTTCTGGCACCCCTCGTTACTGCCAGGCTCATCTAGAGCGACACCAATTCACCAATATCACCTTCAGAGGATCGCTTTCGGCAGCCCCGAATCTGCGGTCACTTCTAGTCACGAGACAACTAACCAATAATCGCCATACATGGACCACAAGATCACCGACTGAGCAACTCAAAACATGTTCGATGTTGACTGGACAGACCCCGATACCGAGAGGGTCGGTGAACGGCGTGCACGAAAGGAGATTGAACGAGATGCTAAGAGGAAAGATGAAGCCCGAAACGTACGAGAGTCTGTCTCTAGCAGAAGCTCTCTCTCTTCTGTGGACAAGACAACTGGGTTTCTCGGGGGCCTGGCCTTGAAGATTGGAACTACCTCGCTCAGAAGCAAACGCGCTTCGCCTCGCCCAAGCATTCTCCCTCTCTCTACAAGCCGAAAACGGGCATCCATTCTCAGTCAGTTGGCAGCCGCTGAATCAACCATGGGATCTCACGATTCAGCTATCGTTGTCGACGATGACCCAATTCTTCCAATACAAGGGGTAACTGTTTGTTCGCCTCCGGTCTCGGAGAAGTCAAGGGATAGATCTTCGAAAGGTATCGTTCCCAGAGCTAGACTTCAATCTGTCTCATTCGAGTTTCTGACTCACAAAACAGACTCGGTGCTTTCAAAGTCGACCGAGGCAACTATGGCATCGTCCCCTCCTCCCTTCTTGAAGCCCATCACGAGCCCTGTTTTCACCCTTCACGGGTCCATCGACTTTCCAACCACGAATGTTGGGATCAAACAATTGGCAGACGAGATGTTAGAGCAGAATTTTAACAGCAACTCAACGAAACAAAATCAGGTCTCACCTTCAAAAACACCGAAGTATACGCAATCCCTCCCCCGTACAATCATCACCGGTCAAGAGATGTCTGCTTCTCTATTAATCCACGAGTGGTTCACTTCAGTCCACGGTGCGAGTGGCCCTGCAACGCCCGTGGAAGATAAGCCGACCTCCCCCCGGAAGAACTCACTTTCAACCTACGATTTAAAGCCACCCGGCAATCTGAGCCGAAGCCCGAGCCGTACGGCGACGCTGGCAAAACGCCCAAGTTTCCCAACGCCAACAAAGATTAGGATACAGAACACGAGGTCTTGGAGATCACCCGATACTTGGGATGCCAATTCTGCAAATCCCGACACACCTTCTGCGACAAGTATGCACGGTTCACCGATACGTGACCAAGGCGTTGTTCAGTCTCCCATGTCAACGCTGGACCTCCATGCGGTACAAAGAGAGATGGCCAAGATGGCAGCAGCAAGTCCCCATATTATCAGTGTTCGGCTGAAAGAAGATTGGGGAAGCTCTGTTGATGCCTCTTTCTACAAGGAGCTTGAAATGGAGAAACAGCGCTGGATGCTCTCTGCCCTGCGCACTTTGAACAAGCCCGCAATTGATAGCAGTATCAACGGTGGCGAGGGACAGAAAATACTGGCCTTGTATGAGTCTCAAGGTATGTACGCCTTCTCGGCACGGACCGAGATATGACAGTGGGCTAAATAGACCAGCCACAACATCGTATCTAGCAGGCCTGCACCCGAAGGCGATATTAACACACTTGGCTGCTATGCCCCTATCAAGCACACTTTTCCCGAACGTACAACCCATGTTGGCTCCGGTCCGTGCAGTTCTGCCCATGGAATCAAATTCGTACACGGCGGCATACTGCTTGTGCCTGCCGTCTTTGATGGCAGGCCGGGACATACCCAAAGTGCTCCGGAGCATCCACCGGTGTCTTGCCCCCAAGGGAATACTTCATCTCACGTTGATCGACCCATCTCCTGCATCGCAGTCTGTTGGGCCTCTGATGAGGCACTGGTTGGATCAAAACCTGTTGCTCAACCTTGAAGCACGGTTCCGATGTATCAGCCCGAGCAGGCTGTTTCCTGCATGGTTGGCTGATGCACGACTCCGCGCTAATGGTAGTATCATAACGACGGTGAAGTTCAACGCAATTAATCAGCCTAGTCGGGAGATCGGAGATGGTACAGCAAAAGTTGAAGAACTTCGAAGTACGGTGGGGAGGAAGCTGTGGCAGGAAGTCTGGGGTAAATTTGTCCATGGGAGTTCTTGGTGGTGGGATGACGCAGCTTGCGTCGAGGAATGTTTACGCCTCGGGACCTACTTCGAATATAACTTGATCGAGGCAGTCAAAGACACAATCTAAGCTGGTTGGGCTAAAAGCCGCAGGTTATCTCGTTGGCTCGTCATCATGGAGCTATGGCTTGGCGCTCGATAAGGTCACTGGCGACCTCATGACGGGTTTAATGCGATGCCAAAGTTAGACGATGAGCTGTTTGCTAAGTCGGATTTGTGTGATTTTTTGCGTCCGCAGATACCCTTCTATTGACTCGGTGCCTCCAATTTCTGAGTTGCAGTTCTGGGTACGTAATCATGGCTGCTGTGTCTCGTCCAAGTCTATGGTTCAGGGAGATGGTTTGGAGAGAGTGTGCAGGGGCCCTGTTTGACGCCTCTAGTGTGATCTCCAAGGATGAAATAGATAAATGCAGGGAATTTTCGCCTTGAGACCGAGTGTAAAGGCCACTACCAAGTGATTTGGTATATATATATATAAAAGGAAAGAATAAAACCGTAGAATGGCGGATGGGTCAAGACTCCCACAACTCCAAACCGCTGAAGAATGAAGCCTTTTTTGCATGGACCTCCGGTAACAAGAGCGCAGGGGTAGTGGGTCGACCCTTTTCTTCTCACCTCGTCCCACAACCACCGCAGCTGCCATCCAGACAGGTACGCGAAGTGGGGGCTCCAAGCACTTTATTGCAGTGCGGCAAGGCCTTGACGCTGACAATAGGCATTCCGTCTTAGTTCTGTCGTCCTTGCACACCTTAGGCTTAGTTGAAGGTCTTGTTATATCCCGGGCTTGTGTGGTATTCAGCGAGAGTCCCAGCCAAACGGCTGGAACAGCAGGCAACTTCCCCTCACTGACCCCTTTATTCCAGGAGGAAGGGTGAGGTTGGCTGTCACTTCGTGGTCAGAGCGCAATGGATTCACGAAGCCACGCGGATAATTGATCGTTTTTGAGAGGGGTTTGGTAAGATCGTGGAGAAATTCGACTGGCGGAGATGACTTGTCATGTCGTTCCATTGACTTGGTTAGACGGGTAGGTGTTGGAGCTTGGACTCTTCCATGCGTAGTGAGAGCTATTAGATGCTGGCTTGCAGTAGGGGCCCAGCACAGGGGTATCTCCGTTTTGCAGATGGTGGATAACAAGGCGAGAAACATGGGAAGCGAGCTGTTTTGCTGCGAACCTCGAATTTCTCGGACAGTTCTGTGCTGCTCAGGCGGGGCCTTTTCTCCCAACTGTAGAAACGACCCAATTGCCTCGCGATATGCTCAGGGCCGAACAACCCATATTTCTCTGAGTCCTGAGATCTCAAGTCCCGAATTCACTAGCCGTCATCTCCCATCCTCAGGCGCTACGGAAAACAAGTGAGAAGATCATTCATGGATGGACGGTGATCCAATAAGATACGATCGGATCCAATTCGGATTTACATGCGGTGGGTGAAGTGGTTCGAAATGATGCGAGGTCGATTTGAGTTTCATCGTCGTCTTGGCCAGATCAGATCTACGCCGTCCCGCGCATCGCAAACGAGGGGAATCTCCGTGCAAAGGGAAGCAGAAACAGTGTTCAAATCTGCTGGAATCAACGGCAAATCTGCGAGTGAATGAAAGAAACATATTCAGCATCGGGCCATAGCATTCCATCTCAGAACATTAGGCTGCGGTTGCAACAGCAGTCTTACCCCTGAATGGCGGTACTGCCATGGTTGTTCGGTCTAACTAGCCTCCCAGGCCGCTTGATAACTGCATCACGTGACATCACGCCAAGAGCGTCCGCAAAACGTCCAGAACCGAGAACCGTTAAGTTAAACTAATTCTGGTTGTTGCGAACGTGCAAGGGAATACACTACACTACACTACTATACCACCCACCCAAAAACGTATGGTATAGGTGTTCAGGTGATGTGATTTCTAGGCCCCCCTAGCGGACTTTAGTGTCTCATTCTCCGTCGAGACTGTCGAGATAGGTAGACGGACCGCAATATATTCAAAACCATAAGTCATTTCAGCACAAATTCGAGTTCGCGTTGGTGACGGCGTTGGTGACGGCGTTGACAAACATTTGGCCGAACTAGCCATTACAACGCCAACCTGCAGATGGCGATGGTGGGCGCCACCAAGAGTTCCATGCCAACCTCCACTGGCAGGTAACATTCGTCTGGGTGCCTATCTCAGGCAGGTATAGCACAGCCGAATAATGCCCCATCATCACGTATCCCGCACCGTCATCCCATCGAATCACCCAAGATACCACGGCCCTCCCAAGCCGTCGGACCGCCCCGCGCGTGCGACCCATGGACGATACCCAAGAAGTTAGGCATTGTGGTGAGAGGAGGGGACAAGGCCTAGGAGATCTAAAGATCAACAAATCAAGAGACTGAACTGCGCCGGATGGTACACAATCGCTTCAATCACATTGTACGCCACGGTCTATGCTTGTCTTGTCTTCCCTTAGGTCGGACAACAAGTCCCCAATGTTGCAGTATATCGGTGTATCAACTGGGTTTGGGGACTACCCTATCCCTCCACTTGCAATTCGCGCTGGTACTATAACTCAGGCAGGAGAGTGTAATGCTTGGTCTCTTTTCTGGACCCAATGCCAGGCCGTTACAATAGAAAGCTAATAACGCCATGTATGACTGGACTCCTTCCGATGGACACCAAACAACTGGGGAATTCATCGTACACTGGCACCAACCACTCCACTCGCATCTGCCTACGTTTTTGTCCAGCCCAACCCAATCCAAATAACTATCGTTTTACCATTTAACCAAAATTCCCAATCAAAGTTCCATCCCACCCGTCCTAGAGATCACTGATTAGACCTAACCAACCAACCTGGAAACCCAAACCTGACCTGTGCCATTCGTAGGCTCTCCACCAATTATTCTCACTAGTTGTCGGAGGTTATCCCGTAGCATGTCAAATTGAAGTTGAAAAAAGAGATACAGTAGATAGAGAACCAGAGGGGTGGGGGGAAATAGAAGAAACCTTAGTGTTCACCCTCAATACAAAAACCTATTGCCCAGTAAAGCTAAAACCAAGGGGGTATATGCTATCAAAAAAAAAAAAAAAAAAAAAAAAAAATAAAAATG
>Ga0247765_1000875_pt1 | contig 18847 bp, 18 predicted proteins | sample UWRJL106311C6_FD_179949 | JGI IMG/M metagenome (GOLD analysis project Ga0247765, IMG submission 179949) | Plant litter microbial communities from Arlington Agricultural Research Station in Wisconsin, United States - UWRJ-L106-311C-6 | ecosystem: Environmental > Terrestrial > Plant litter >... | reverse complement strand
GGGGGTTTTACCCCAAAAAAAAAAAAAAAAAAAAAAAAAAAAAAAAAAAAAAGGTCCAGCGGCTTGCCCATATTCCAGATCTTATACTTAACGGGGGTATCAGTTAACCCCATATTTTATGTCCCGATCAGACACTTGCAAATTTTGTCGTATAGGCAGAATCCGGCCTTTGCAGATTCCCAGAATGTTTTCCATTCCTCAGCCAATCTTACCCCGCCGTGTTTGCTGTACACGATAGTTTTGAAGACTTGACCGCAAAGACATGGCCCAAACGTTAGCCGGTGCAGAATTCATAACTCACTACCTAATTACCTAGTTTGAACTGGCTAGCTCAGTACATACATATCGTCAAGCGGCTCTGGGGTCGGCAAGGCCCGGACTGCCACGGTGTCCGAGATGCCGGGTCAGATCTTTAATTGCTTTGCTATTGCCATTCCCGAAGAATCAAGCCTGCATGACCGATGTCATCATCGCATACCCGCCAAGCTTAAATGGACCTCGTCGAACATGATTACACGCTTACATGTGCCTCACGGTTCTACCTAGACCTAACTTGGCCATGTTTGCTGCGTGAATAGTGTCAAGGAAAGAAGGTGACGTGCCTGGTAACGCGTACGTGTGCAGCGTTTATATCATTCCCTTCCCGACCTCGATTCGATTCGGCTATCGTGGTTCTTTCCAACGGCACCGGTCTCAGTGACGCCACAGATTGGATTTGTCTAGACATAGTCCAAGCCGTCCCGCCACTCCAATCTCAAAGTGGATTTTTAGCCGTTGCCAAATAGGCTGCAGAACCTTGTATCACTCGCTGGCACAGTCCAACCCCTGACAGATTGTTCGCGCGGTACTTTACGGCTTGGCTGCATGCAGCCCGTGGATCAAAACTGCCCTGGCATTCTTTTTCTATTTCGAGGTGTTGATGATGGAAACTTGAGGCCCCAGTGAAGAGGTCCAAGACCTTAGCGAGTATATCTCAGAGTCTTGAATATTGGAATTAAGGCCTAAATATTCTACCTCGACCCGCTTCAGAACAGCCTCCCAGCTGTTCATATAATGCACATACCCCTCCTCGATATTCACCAAGCCGCACGCTAACAATCTTTCAGGGGTTGGATTGTACACACCAGAACTCAACGGCTTTATGGAGAGCCATGTGATGGATAATCTAGATGTGGCGTTTCACAGCATGGGGTTGGATCCCAGAGACCCATCTGCTACGTACGTGCATGCGTACCTAGGTATGTGACACGTGCAGTCAACGGGTTTGTAGACCAAGCCATGGCACATGCCTTGAATTAAAGCGTTGCAAATATGACGACTTCAGTTATTTGCCGGCGAGCCACAATGACTGTCTGAAGTGCGGGCTGGACCGGTCGCAATGGTCTTCCTTTTTGATTCACTTTGGAGGTGACGACTAGGACAAGGTAAAGGGCCGTTGTTGGCAGCTTGGTAGGGTGGATAATTTTTAGAAGTCACCTGTTTGAAGCTACGGATTACACCTAGGCGATCCCGTGGTCATCTTGTCTCCTGAGGATACATCCCGCATGAGACAGACCGACACATGACTGATGGAGAAAAGATAAAGGACAGGTCAGCAAGATTCCAACATTTAAATTCCATGACTCCACCCGTAGCTGCCCGTTGGAAGGGTCATAACGGCGCAAGCCCATAGTTCTATGTGAGAGTGGATTTGCTGGGCCCACTTCGATGATAGGGTTTGCTCCATGGGGCGCATTCTGTCAAAGACTTGCTGGATACTACTAAGATATTCCAGCCAACGTCAGATGTCCGGATGGGTCATCATCGTCGTGCAAAATCTGGATATGCAAGAGGCGGAAAATCTTACCTCTTGTCTCTTGAATTCTATTTTAAAACGCAGACAGTACCTAGGTGCATGTCAGTAGTGTAGTACATAGGGCCCACGGCTCAAACAAGAATAAATTTCAAGTAAAGTGTGCTCGTCAAGGTTCCAACAGACTTGTGGGATATCTTCAGATACAGGTACCTATGTAGTGCACATGAGGTGCAAAGATTGAGTTAAGCAAAAGTGGATGACCAGTAGGTTTCGAAATGGGGCATCGTGGGGAACGTCGACCACATTTCGGAATAAACTTTGAGCTAGACTTTGGCACATCTCGGTCTTTGACCAGGACATCACTGGTGAGAAGGGAAAAAAAAAAAAAGAGAAGTGGAAAATCTTGGCAAACGTTGTGTGTAAATTGAGAGCTTCCCACCCTCCAAGACACTTTCTCTCTTCACATCTTCTCACATCTCACTCATCTCGCCAATCTCCACCATTCCCGTTATTTCCGCCATTTCTGCCATCTCTTCACATCTCTTCACCTCCTTGCCACCTCTACTATCTCTTCGCATCTTTACCATCTTTTCTCATCTCATCCATCTCACCCATCTCTTCTATTTTAGCCATTTCTACTATTTTTACCATCTCTATCATTTCTGCGCCACCTCTTCACATCTCTGCAATCTCTGCCATCTCTGCCATCTTTTGCCACTTTGCCACAATTACTTTCGCCACTTCCATCTTCTTCGTCTCTCTCATCTCTACCATCTCGACCATATCCTCTATCTATAAACCCATTTATCTGCCATTTAAACCGCGTATATATCCCGCGCGTCATTTGGTACGGGTCGGCTGCTGTCTTACAAGCTACGTCCTCATCCATTATCTCCTTCATACTTTCTCGCCTAGGCCATGTGTCATATGTCGCCATCTCTACCGAGCGGTAGGGATGTTGACAATGACACCTCTCCTTCCTTTCTTCTTTTCTTCTTTTCTTTCTCCCTCCTTCTCTTTTTAACCCTCCCAATATACCGTTGATCCAGTACTTTACCGCACGGCCCCGTAGATTTTAATTCATTACTTCTATGCTCGTCTTCATTTGACACTCCCATCTGATTTTATCCGTTTTGTCTGTCCTGTAATGTGTCTACTCTCGCGTGCTGTCTTTCCTCTTGTGCATTATCTGCGGTTTGGCACTTTTCCACTGCATCTCCTCTCTCCCCCGGTTCCTTTTGATTTCCCCCCCCCCTCCTTGGCATCCTCTTCAATCATCAAAATTAATTCCGTGCAGAAGTTTTGTCACTTGTCATTTTGTTTTTTGTGAAGACTGTCCTGTTTGGACAAGTGTACCCGTAGTCAGACTTTAGTTCATCATATTGCTCCGTGGTTTTGCTCATGGTAATCTAATGGCTGTTCAACTCAAAGTCAAGCGATACAGCGAGTTAATCACCCTAAAATCGACACCTTGAATTCCCCCTTTCCTTCTTCGGAACTGAGCAGTTAACCCCTTGGCCTGAGCTAGACTGGGCCAGACTGGGCCAGACTGAGCCAGGCTGAGCCAGGCTGAGCGAAGGGGGTCACAGTTCTGGACTGCCCTGGGTTGCGCAAATTCTTGGGCTTGGGCTGGCTAGTAGACTCGCTGCTGGTGTCGCGCGCCTGAGACTGGGTAGACTGTGCATACTGTTAGGGCTGCGTGTAGCTCGCACCGTCATGTTTGACCTCCAGTATCGGTCGTTTGCAGGCTATTAATACTGTTGGGTTTTATTAGAACGGGTGGAACGCGCTCGGAAGACTTGGGTTCTGCGCGGTGGATGAGCTGGCCTGTGATAAATCTGAGGGCGCCTATTGTGACAAGTGAGATGCGATTCTTGAGTCCGCAGAGTGCGCATCTGGAAATGGAATTATTGGTCGCACAAGATCAATCAACGTACACCGGATCCCCCCCCCCCATCTCCCTCATTCAGCGATACCCAAGGTACCTACGTTTCGCAGTCCTCGATGTCTCCCATGCCACCAGTTCTCCTCCTAGAGAGACAGAGAGCGCCGAGCGAGAAAAGACTGCACCAAACCTCAAAGGCCTACACAACAACCATCGACTGCCACGTTTTGGAAACGCACATCTCCCCGTGCATAGCACCATGCACATAACAAGCGCCGATAATCTCCCAAGACCCATCGTCGGGTGTGCTCCTCATTACGAAGGGAACAGCGCCTCCCTCTAAAATATAAATCTTGTCTTCTTCTTCGCTCCCCCGTGGTACCAACCCAATTAGCCCAGATTTGGTGATGCACATGCCCCTATTTTTGACATGCTGCGCAACCCGAGCCTGAAAGGAAGTGGATGGGACGGCACTTGCCACTTCATCGTGCCGCTTACTGAACTCGCCGAGCTGGCTGAGCTTCACGTCGTCCGGCTGTGTTGCTATCGTGCGGTAAAAATCGAGGACGGCAAGGTTGGCATTGTAAAAGTCCGCAAAACATTGCCGTTCGCGTGCAAAGCCTTGGGGGAAATGTCCGCACCGCATCGTCTGCCAAAAGACCTCCATCAACGGCTCGCTAGTTTGGTTGTAAAATCCTCCCGACTCGGCGCGGGAGATGTCCAACCAGCTGCACAGGCGCTTCAAGACCCTTAAACTAAGCGATAGATGTGTGCTGTCGGGTTCGTCCTCCCACCATCTGGCCGGAGACTGGACGAACTCGTCTGCCCACTTTCCAATACTAGCTATCTCCCCCAGGCAAATGCCGCGCACACGGAGGCCCCACCCTCCCGCAGCCATCTGAAGGTCATATTTTGTATCTCCTGCTGCTCGAAAGACAGTGGGATCCGCATCTAGGGGGAACATGTATGTCGGCTGCCGATCATAATGCCCAGAGAGATAACCCAAGCTCTGCGACCCCGGTCCACGAAGCGTCCTCTTGGACTCAAACAACTGGATGGATGTCGTCGCATCTGGTAGCGACCAGTTAGGCACCCACGACGGCAGCTCCAGCGGTTTCCGTTTCCTATCCTTCGGATCCACCGCGACAGTATACCGTCCAGCAAGCGAAACCACATCCAGATTGTGATACGCCTCCAGCAGCTTTATCGCAACCGTGCGATAAAACTCCGCCTTGTCCTCCGGAGATTCCCCCACGCCAGGCTTGATGTCCAGCGCTCCCGGCCCGCTGTCACACGCAAGACCACACACGGCGTTGATCTTATCCATGGCGTTGCTCGCGTCGCGATGGCGGAAGTGCGCCAGCAGATGCAGCAGTGGGGGCTTCGCGCCGGCGTTCTGTTCCGATTTGATCCCGTACATGTCGATGAGGGGGTTTCCCGCCCAGCCGCCGATGAGGGTGTCTGTGCCCGAGGCGGCGAGAAAGGTGCCGGCGTTCATGAGGTCGGCTTCGTGGATCTGGTGGCGGCCGCAGAGGATGAGGACAGAGCGGGCGACGGCGTGCTCTTGGACGGTCCAGGCGCGTTTGAACCAGTCGCGCTCGAGGAGCTTGAAGAAGGCGCGGAGTTGGAGCTTAAGTTCGGCTTCGGATTGGAAGCCGAGGAACTGCCAGTCTAGCATGGACATGGTGGGTGCGAGGGCGCGAGGGCAGGTGCGCATGGCGTTGGCGCATTTGCGGATGCATGGCATGGCGTGGTCGATGTCTGTTGGGGGTCCTGAAGGGAATGCCATGGCTGGAAAGAATGGTTGGAGAGGTGAAAGGTGGGTCGGGAAAGGGGTGGGAAACGCGGGCCGAGGTGCAGGTTCGGGCAGCGCATGTTCCTTGCCCAGCCAGACGATGACATGCTGGGCCCGACGGTAGATTTCCACCATCAGGGGAAGCTGGTGGGACTTTTCGGCTTTGGCGGCCTCGCTGTTCTCCTGGTTGATGCAGGCCCCGTCGGCCCAGATGTAGCACCCGGCGCTCCAGAGAACGGCCGGGTGATCGTTTTTGAGAGCTGTGAGGGCGGTCAGGAGGCTGGGCTGGATATCGAGAGCCATGCCATTGCAGATTATGGTAGCCGAAGGTAGCCTGGGCCCCCATGAATATGATAGCGCCGCGTAAGGCGGCATGCTGTCACGGAGGGGCACCTTGATCATCCGACAAGTGAGGGCATCTTGCGTAGTGTAGCGGACCTGAGGAGCAGAGAAAGGCCAGCTGGGTTGGACCCAGTAGCCAAAAGACGACGGAAGGGTGGAGCCTGGCGACGGTAAGATTTCCAAAAGTCGAATGAAATCGACGCCTGCTTCCCTGACAGGCACCGTGCTGTAGTCAAACTTGGGAAGCTCTACCGCCGGGCGTGGTGGCACATTTGGCCCGAACCAAAGGGTTGACGCCATCTAGTTGGCCCTGGATAAGCTCTGTCTCCTAAAAACGCTGAATACGGCTCAACTCACCATCGTAAGTAGTTGGTGTGGGACGAATAGGGCCTTTTGTTTTCACACCGCACACAAGAGGTGCCATGGAGTGATGCTGCCATGGTGAGAACCGCACCATTGCGTGCGGGGTAATCAGTTGACTTCAAGGGTCTGTGGTGTCCAGTAAGGGCTGAGTGTTCAAGAGCCACGTGAGTGTGCTCCTGTATCACAGAGCCAAGCAATGTGGCTTAGATAGTCCGCCATAACTCGCTGGTAGCCACTGAACTAATGCAAGCGATCGGCTTTCACTCGGTCTGGAGAGAGTTCCTTTCTCATCACAAGCTGAGGAATCAGACACTGACCATTGAGTTGAGTTTTGGTGAATACCTTGTCCGATAAGACAACAAACCCCTGACTCCCGCAGCTCCGCAACCCAAACCAACTCCACAAAAAGGAAACACAAGACCAAACCAACAGAACGAAAAGGTTCCTTGACGTGAGCCTGATTCGAGCAGATGCTCCCGAAGGAACAAGATTTCTAGTCCTGCGAATTAGACCACTCTGCCACCACACCTTGTGATGAAATTTGGAAACAATGGGGGTTTTTAACTACTTGATTAGATTGTTTGTTGGTTCTGGCTTGCAGCCGGAAGCTTCTACTTTTATAGATCTATTCTCAATCTTCAGCCTTTGGCCTAGCGGTGGCTGTGAGTCACTAGTCTAAGGTGATGGAAGGCATTCTACCAGCCACAGGCTCACAGACCGGCGCGTTCTGGCTAGAGGTCGGCATCCCTTTCTTCTTAAAACCTGTCAGAAATTAGGGTTCCAGAACAAGCTGAAACGATTCCAGTGTACAGTGTTTCTGACACAGCCCCTTTAATAATTCCACAGATTCCCGTGTATAACGTTTCCGACAATGAGTATTCCGAGCAGAAGGCTGGACAAATTTTCTATAAAGTTCTAGGTGGTGGCTATTACGGGTGCGAATGTGCTAATTCTGGGCCCTTTACTTGCTTGTACGGGACCATTTTTGGGTCCTTCAGCTAAAACTGCACCTTCTCGGAATGCTGTGCTGCTCAATGGGCAGATGTTAGCCGAAGCTGAGCAAGGGTTGATCTGAACTGATCAAACGTGTGACGAAGAGTCACGGGACTATAAGCACAGGTGGTTGTCGAGCTTAGGATAGTGAAACTGCGAAGCTACGTAGCTGCAGACTACGGTGGTTTATTTTCTCGATGAGAACTCATTTCCCAAGTTCTTCTATCTCCCAGTACTTGAAACTTGCTACCCGATACGTCGGTACCCCTAAACTACCTACTTGCTAGATGCATCGTCATGATTGGTCATTCTCGCCATCGGCATCGGTCCCGCCGCCAGTCTCTTCGTCATTTCCCTCCTCTTCCTCCTCCTCCTCTTCTCCCCCTGCTCTTATTCCTCCTCCTCCTCCTCCTCCTCCCCCTCCTCCTCATATTCATCATAATCATTGCTGTCATTTCCTTCATCATTGTCGGAATCTCCTTCTGCAGGAGCAATTCGCAGACCGTCCTTGTTAAAGATGCCCTTTTCCGCCAGGTCTTTTGCCGTCGGACTGATCTGCCCGATCCTTTCCACCACCTTTTGGGGTCTGAAAATCACCGTGAGAATATAGTAATCAATCTCACCCTCTCGAGACTCGTCCCGCGTCCACGTCTCGCCGTCAAACGTGCTTGGCCCCGTCCAGCGATCCACCACGGTTCCGTTGTCACTCAGGTCGGGAAACAGAACCACGTCATCGGCGCGGCGGAAATACCACCTCTCCCGCATCTGCTTGCCAATCTCCTCCACCTGCTCCTTTTTCCGTTCCAGAGTCTCCAGCTCGATTCGTAACTCGCGCACGCTGTCCGACAAGTAATTAAAGACCGGCGGTACCCAGGCACTCTCCATGCGGAGGGGCTCATCATGTTCCCACCACCACCAGTCTTGATGGCGGATGGTCAGCGTCAGCGTGCGTGGATGCAGTCCGGGAATGGCCAGTAGGCGAGCGAATTGGCCCCTTTCAATCGCCCACATCTGAGCAAAAGCGCGCAGACTACGAATCTCAACGGGTCGCCCGTGCTGCGTGGCGATTTCATCGAGCGTCCAAATGAGCGTGCTGGATTGGTCCAGGTCTCGGACTGTTTCTGTCTGTCAGCAGGGGAAACAACATTGAAAAGTAGAGAGAAAAAAAGAGAGAGAAAAAATGAAAAGAATGACACTACACAGATAAGAGAGAGAGAGAGAGAGAGAGAGAGAGAGAGAGAGAGAGAGAGAGAGAGAACATACACTCCGGAGGCATGCGCTCATCGCTGGTCAACCAATGCGTCTGCTCGCGAATGATAAAGGGCAAGAACCAAGTCTCGTTATAAACGGCGCGACACGTGCGGAGCAGACGGGTATCGCTCTTGCGGGGAGCAAAGTACGCTGGTCGAGTATAGTAGGTGTCGCTCTCGTAGCGATTTTCCGCATCCGGGTCGGGGAAATCGGCGAGGGCCAGCGTGAAAATGTGCTCGCGAATCTCGGCGGGGAAACGATTGAACAGGGGGCAATCATCTTGTGGATGCGGCGGTATGGCGAGAATGCGCGTGTGGATGGGTTGTTCCATTTTGGTTACACGACAGGAGGAAGAAAAAGAAGAAAAAGGTCAATTGAAGAATTTGAAGAAAACCAAACTCGACATCAAGAGAAAAAGGATGACAGTTTGTTTTGTTGACGTCGACTCCAGGCAGCTCCAGGCAGCCGTGGTTGGAACCGCGAGCGAATCGGGGACGGTCCGGAGCGGGGTAACTCCAGATTCTCCCCGACGGATTTATTAGGTACCCACTCTGGTTTCACCAGATCACAACCATCAGAGATGCTGTTTCTCAAATAAAGAAGAATAAAAAGTCTCCAGAGAAAGCCCATATCAACTCGAGGTTGGATCACGGTCACATCTAGCATTGACGGCGGACAATAATTTCTGTGCTGGCACACGTAAAACCCTCTGCAAGAACGTTGTCGATATCAACGTGGAATCGGTTCAGTTATCGCTACAGCTTCGATCTCTTCTTTGATCACCCTGCATAGCGTATCACAATCAACCCCTTTCGTGATTTGTACAAACCGAGCCCTGCTGAAGTTCCCAGGCTCGAGCCAACTCCTTGGGGGGGGGGTGGGGGGGGGGGGTGGGGGTATTGACTTGGATAGCTCGATTTTCAGTGCTCTCTGGCTAGCAGTACCCATTCCGTTAGCTCCGAGGTCATCATGATTGGGAAAGCCTCATTCGCAGGGTCCGCCGTCCAAAAATACATTCGCCCTCTCGCAGCTTGTCGCATATCCTTACTCCCGGCTAGCGAATAGATGTTATAGTTCATTTTGGTGGGGTTAAAATCGCTCTCGGGATGGAGAATGGCTTTCAGCGCGCCGCTCTCCTGGATGGCCGCAGGGTTGGAAAAAATCAAAGTCGGACGGGTCTTGCGCAAGGGGTGGTTGAAAGTTCCAATAATGGCCTCAAGAGTCAGGCGATCCGGGTGGTTCCGGGTCCCCACAGGCGCGGCGCAGATGAGATAAAAGTCGGCCAGCACCTTGCCAAAGAGGTTGCTTGCCGTGTTGACTCCCGTGAGCCAGGAGCCGTGGTGGGGCACCTTGAGCAGAGTGACCATCTTCACCCCAGCCTGCGGCGTGGCCGGGAGCAAATCAATCACGTCACTGTGGACAAGGCACTCGCCGTACGCATCGCCGGTGAACAACATGGAGCACGGCTGGATGCCCGTCCGTTGGTGATACAATGTCATGACTGACGCCCGGTTGACCAGATCCTTGTTGGAGTCGAAATCGTGTAAATCTACAATGGGCGACGCGGTAAAGTTGTCGTTGCCACCCGGGTCGACTGACAGGGCATATATCACCGTCTCCCGCAGGATCTCGTCTCGGTATTTCTCGGGGGGGCCAACGACGCGGCGGTAGCCGGGGGTCGACGCTGGCCAGTCCTGTCCGACGTGGGGTTCTTGAATTACCATGATGCCCGCGTTGCCGCTGGTGTTGAGGTTCTTGACCTTACTGTAGACTGACGTGACCTTATCAGGCAGCGACCTGATCCGTCGATCATGGTGGCCCTCGCCGCCTCCACCGTCCTCGGGGACAGTCTCGGCGCTGGGGCTTGGGCCGGGCATCCAAGTCAGGTCGGGCTTGTAGTTGTGGCCGCTGGACAGACCTGCTGCGGGAAATTGAAATCGCTCTCTCTGCTGCTGCGTCATGAAGTTCCAACCATCTATGCGTTTGGCCGTGGTGACGCTCCACTCGGGCACGGCGAGGTCAACCTGGCTCCTCGGACCTGGCACGATCCGACTGTTAGCTGATACTACTAATAACACTCATCGGCTCATCTTACGCTTCTTATTCCCCTTGGCTGGCTCTTTGGTTGGGTCCTCCTTCCAGCGCGGAGTGTGTAGCGTTACCTGACAGGCGACCTGGATGATCAGAGACGCCATGTCAGAGCCCGTGAAGCGCTTCGAGTACACGAGGGTCAGTTGCTGGTCCGAGAAGGGCACGGCACCGGTATTCCGCACCCACTCGGCTCCATGAGTGGTCCAGTCGAGTGGCGTCGAAGAGAATGTGACGTCGACGGCAAAACCGCGCGTCATCATATCCCTCCAGCCGGCTTCTAGGACGGCCTGGAAGCGGGCGACATTCACACCCTCATCTCCTGCCGCGAAGGCTTTCCCGTTCCCGGTGAAGTTGAGGTGCCACTCCGAGGCAGTCCTCACGATGCTCGGCTTGGGATAAACATTCGGGCCGGGGCCAGGCATCAGGACGCGGCAATTCCTCAGGAGGGCCTCACTGAGGTAGCTCATGATGTTGCCGGCGTTGCCGATGTGATCCTCGTCTGCGTGGGTAATCACAATCTCATCCACGTTGTTATATGGCATCTGGCCTGCCTCGATATTGGGAGGTCTCGGGAAGCCCACTGATGTGATGCCTTCCACCACAGACGCACGGATGCTGTCTTTATTGGTGCCCGTGTCGATCAGCGTCCTGACCCAGGACTTGCGGTCGGTGATGTCGCCATAGGGGTCGAGGCAGTAGTCGAGCAGATTGCAGTCGCCATGTCGCGCGTCGAACACAGTCAGCTGTGCGAGCACTCTGGTGCGCGGGAGCGAGGCCCAGCTTGTCGGGGTCATTGTGCGAAGCTGTTGTGTAAGGAGAGAACATGTCGAGGGAGATATCTGGGGGTTGACCTTGTCTGGTCCGCGGCAGAGGCGACTTCGGAATTCCCCGACCCCGCGGCGGTGATAGTTTGCACCTTTCCTTCCTGTGATTTTAAGGAACAAAACGAGGCAAGATCGGCGCAGCAAGTGGATCTCAGCAAGCCACAAAATACCGACTATCCCCAATGCAACCAGGCGGATGCACACATGATTGGATGGGCTGCCAGCCGCACGCACCTCCACCGCAGGGCAGCCCGCGCTTCGACGCACGACAACTATCGAGAGGTCTCAATGATGCAGCTCGACATTCCCACGCAATGCCAAGAACCGGCCAAGCGATCCTCTCCCCTATCTTTAGCATCTCGAGCATCCGGGTCTCGGACCACCCCATGCACCCGCCACCTCTGACCAGCACGACTATTGACAGATGGCCAGCTCGCCACAGCCATCCTACAAACCACTGCCCATAGACGGCGCGTGTCACATCACCACCGTGGCTCACGGTGACAACACCAGCAACCATGGCCCAAGCATTCACGGTTGATGTGAATACGATTGGCGGTGCCGTCCAGTCGCTGCTTTCCAACACCAAGCGCTCACTCAATGTCCCCGGCGCCTCAACCTCGGCTAGCCCGACAGTAGGGTACAGCTTCAACGTCTCTTCGTCGCTGAGGCTGGATGCCGACTGGACCTTGTTCGATGGCTTCGTCCTCAACAATGTGACGCTCTGTGAGTTTGTACTTGCATCGCTGGAGTGGCTTCCTTCCTGTTTGCTGACTCAAGACTCCACAAAGACACGGAAGCAAGGGCTGGATCAGACACATCTCGTTAGTGCTTGCTCGGCGGCCCCTGCCGCAACTCATGACTGACATGTAAACCCACAGCCGAAGTGAGAGTGCAGCTCGCGGCATCGGCAACCATTGGTGGCCACCTCTTCTCGGTGAGGGGGTTGATCCCTTCCATTATGGAGGGGAAGCCGGTCGACATCAACTTTGAGCTTCGGCTGAGCTCCATTCTGGATACCTGGTACCCTGCCGACCTCCTCAACCCGCTTACCAAGGACACGTCGATTTGGCAGAAGGCATTCCATGGCCTGGACGGCAGCTTGGCCAACCAGATCAACACCAGTGACCATGCCGGCGTCGCTCTCACTGCTGGTCTCCGGCTCCAAGTGTCCCAGATGGCAGCTGGCGCCGCTTTCTTTTTAAAGACCATCGAAGTCGACTTTGGCGCCAATATGAAATGGGACCTCATCCCTGGACAGGTTGACCTCCGCGACCTGCAGCTCGGCATGAGTGTGACTCGTGACGGCCCTGATGCGAACTGGAACACGACATTTGACTTTGATGCCGGGCTAAGCCTGGGAGACCAAGTGTCAGTTGACGTGTACGCTACTCTGCACGTTGGGGAGACATCTTCACTGGAACTCGGGATAGACAGTTCATCTGGCGGCAAACCCCAGGCTCTCAATCTCTTGAGTCGTTTCACGGCCAGCAGTTCCGACCTCGATCGCCTGATGCTAACTGACGCACCCGATAACGTCAATCGTGGACTCGACTACAGTGGCGGGATGGATCCGTTCCACGCAAACCTCGTCTTACGCAGGGATGCAGGCAGCGGATCGTGGTACCTTGACCGTGCCCAACTGGACATGGCGCTGCAGCAAATGTTCTGGCACCCTCTCGGAGCCGAGACACACAGCAGCTTCTATCTCGACAACCTCTTTCTCCTTTTGTCAGCGGAACGAACCGGCCGTCCGCGCGACGAACCCCTGGGCTATCGCGTCATTTTCGGCGGCGTGCTGGTCATCTCCGGCCTTCGTCTCCGCACCGCTGTGTCATATCGATCCGCCACTCCGCCCGAAAACAAGCGATATGTCGTGCTGGACTGCACCGTTGACAATGGCACCCTCGTCAGCCTCCACCAGATTGCCCAAGATCCGTTGTTGAACCCATCCGGTCCAGAAAAACCCATCGATCTAGCCGCCACGGCTTCGGCGAACCCGGTTCCGGGCAGCGCCCCTGTCAGTCTCAGCTGGTGTACCTTGCGCGAATACGGTCGCGACCGTTATTGCAACCTCACCTTCATCAACGACAAGCTGGCCCGCGCGCGGCTCAAGGCGGCCATGGGTGTGCCCTGGCCGCTGACATCCTGGATGACCATCGAGAACATGGGCATCTACTTTGATATTGCGTACCCCCAAACGGACACGGGGCCATCATCAGTGGCTCCCGCCGTTACAGGCTACGCTTATGGCCGCGTGCGTTTGTCGTCGCGCGGCAGTGCAAGCCAGCTGACCTTGTTCGCCTTTCTTGCCGGCACGCAGAAAGTGACGAATCAAAATTCCATCACCCGTGACTTTTTGCTTCACCTCTCTGTCGACGCCAAGTTCGACTCTTTGGATGGTAGTGGCGGACAGCTCGGGGCGAACACGAAGCCCGCAGACGTTTTCCCAGTCTTCGACTCGACCTTTGCCGGCAATAAGGGTACCATCACGGATGAAAGCGCGTGGGCGCGGCCCGACTCGTTTCCAGGTGATGCCAAACCCTCGGACGTCTTCACCAGCGTGTCTGCAAGCATGGACGTGGTCGCATCGCAAAAGCAAAAGGGAACTCCCTCCAAACCGGAAAAAGGTTTCGATACCAGCGTCCGGGCCATCAGGGCGTCGCTGAGAATTGGCAGCAGCAGTGCAGACGGTGGGTGGGAAATATTCTCCGGTGTCAGGCTCACGGGCTTGGCGATGCAGATCCTGGCGGTGCCCGAGGAGCGAGACAAGGTCTTGACATGGAGCTACATGGCCCAGCTGGAGGGCACCGTTGCTGCGGACCTGTCGCGCTGGGGCGGCCAAGATTACATTGTGAAGCTTGCCGCCATGGTCAGGCAGATGAAAGACGTCTCCGAGACGGAGAAGGCAAGGGGCTGGGCGGGAACTCAGTTTATCGCCTCGGTCAAGGTGTACCCCAGAACGTCGGACGGGACGGACCAAGGTGAGGAAGCCTCTCTCCTCACCTTCCTCCGCCTGCCTGTGGCTGGTGGCATGACAAGTGACCCATCCACCGACTCCAATGCCGTCGCTTCGGTTCCCTCGGAGATGACCACCAAACCGGCCGACCTGCTCTCCAGGGGGCCCAGCATGGTCAATTGCCAGCTCTACATCTCCAAGACTCCTGGTATTAGCAACAGCTGGACGTTGAACAAGATAACAGCCGCTTACACGCAGTCGGCCTCGAGCCCGTGGCACATCTGGGACGACAAGATTGTCGTGACTAACACGAAGCTTTTTCTTTCGGTTACCAACCCTCGCGGTGCGTCTACAGAAAGACAGGTCCGTTTCTTCGCGAGTGCTACCCTGCAGATCGGGAGCGTAGTCAACCTGACGGGCACCGTCGCCCGTGGGCAAAACCCCACAACCAAACAGAACGAACTCGTGTTGCGTGCCGAGACGGGCGACATGGCCACGGCGTCCCGCGCTCTGCGGGACCTGGTTGGCCAGGAGGTGCAGTTTCCCGCCGACTCGCCCGCGATGGAGGCCAAACAAGGATTCGTGGCTTTTGTGGAGGTGGTATGTCACGAGAAGAAGAGCGGGGGTGGATATGAGCTTGCCAGTGTCGAGATTGGCGGCACCTGGACGGCGGGAACGACGTGGACTCTCGGCCCCTTTGTCCTGGAACAGTTGACGGTTTCGGGCAAGGTGGCGGGCATCAACAGCAGTGCCGGGAAGAGTACCACCACAGTCAAGTTTACTGGCTACGCCATGATTGACCGAATACGCCTGATGATGCGTGTCGTCTATGCCGCGTCCGAGCTGGCCGTTGTGGTCTCGGGGGGGCTGACACCCTCCAACGCCGTCGGTTTATTCAACAACAAGCACGGCTTGGTCGAGGGCGATAATGCACCTCCCGTATCCGCAGACATGGGCCTCAAGTATTACGGGGCCTCCCCTGATGCCGCGATTCAAGTCATGTTTTCGTACAACAGAGGCTGGTCTGCATCCAGGTTGCTGGTAACCGTCGGGAACCACGGCAGCGATTGGGTTCTCGTCAAAGACGTCCTTCACGGCACCGATCTCGTTCTCGCTCTCGAAGCGACAGACTTGGCCTCGGGGAAGCCCCGGATTACCGTCGGCATTCAGACGCTGTTCCGATTCAAGCTGGGTGATGACGATCCAGGCATGTCAGGCACTATGAAGGCGTCGCTGATGGCGGGAATGAACGAGATGAACGCCGAGTTACTCTTTGAGCAGTGGACGCTGCCAAGCTTCTTGTACGTGGTCACGGCCGGCTACCTCAAGGTTCCGTCAGAGTTGGACTTTCCCCTTATCCGACCCAAGAGAATGACCTTCACTCTGAACTGGGACAAGGGCTACGGAAAAGTCAAGGTGACGCTGGACGACTGGACCTTGCCGAAAGGACTGCCCGATATCGCAAGTATGCGAGAGCCCGGGTTGGAGGCCAACATCTCTCGGAAGGGTGCGCGGCTAGATGCCTCAGCGTCACTGGTCGGCAAGGCAATGTAAGTCGTCGCCCTCCCTCTTTTTCTTCCCAGGGCTGATGCTGATATTACACATGCAAACAGAATTTTCAAGGTTCCGTTTGACCTCACCTACGTACTGCCGAGGGGGCCGTTCCTGATCGACGGCATCAATGTCCGAGAGACAATCAGGATGATCAAGAGGCTGTACGATGCGCTCAAGTCGGCTAAGGACGCGGCCAAGGTCGTGGCTCAGCTTGCCGAATATGAGGGCTATGCGGATGCTGCAGCCGGTGTTGTTGCTGGGGTGAGTGTCTACCTAACACATTCCCGGGTCGTGTTGGGTCTGAAAAAAAAAACATGCTAACGTCTTTTTTCTTCTTTTTTTTTCTTCATAGCTCACAGAAATGGGTGTTGCCGCGGAAGTCATCAAGGCCGCCGTGGACGCCGCGTTTGGAGGAAGCTCAAGCTCGGATTCGACCTCTCTACCAACGACGGCAAGGAGGACTCGAACAATGACGACAGTTCTTCTGACTACGATGGACAAAAAACCGGCACCAATGCCTGGACGGTCGGCGGCAGTCTCATGTCACCAGGGCCTGCGGGACAGAGTGCTGACCTTTATGTGTACCCCAAGGATGCATTCGGGTTCTTCTTTGCTCTCGATTCCAAACTGCTATCCCTCAGCAGGCGGGAGATGCCTTCCGAGAAGATTGCCGTGGAATGGAGCGCTGTTTCTGGAGGGTACCGGGGGATTGCGGCTCGGCCCAGCGTGTCAGCCGGGCTGGTGATTGAGTACGTTGGCATGTCGGAGCTGAGAACCGAGTTCGATAACATTGTCAACGAGGTAGGCATCCTCAGTGCCTTCTCCTTGTCGCATTCCGACGTCATAGTCCCCCGCGAGATTCCATATAAGGAACGCAAGGGAGAAGTCAGGCTTATTCCGCGGGATGCTCAAGGCGTGGCGCGTCGCGGTCCGGACGCGGCACCCAAAGAGATTGGCGTTTCCCTCGTAAACGACGACGATTACGGGATACCTCCCACGACTGGCGCGAGGACCGGGGGAGGCGGCGCATGGATCCGGTACAACGACTGTCTCGTGTTCCCATTCACGCTGGAAGAACCAGGACTTCATGTACTTCGGATCACGGTGGCGGGCGAGACTGTTGTCAAAGACATTGTCGGGGTGCGCGGCTTATCGCTGGAAAATTCCATCTTTTACGGCAGTGGTCTCTGCAGCGGCCCGCCCGGCGAGGACGTGGTCATTTCCATCGTAGTTCACGATCAGAATGACGACGAGTATGAGGACTGGGTAAACCGACCAGATGGACTCAAAATTCTGATGGCGGTCCCGGGAGAGCCGGGTGGCAAACCGCAGACGAAGGAACTTGTGCCGGACGTGGCCGATGATGCCGAGTGGTTGTCGTCGTATCGATACACTCGGCCCCAGAACGAGACAGGTTACAGCATAACGGTGACTTACAACGGTATCCCGCATCCACGCAGCCCCTTTCAGATCGAGGCATCCACGGACAAGGCGAGCACGTCTCCAGCCCGCGTTATTTCCAGAGTGAGCAAGCCCCGAGGCCGCCCGGACGAGATCAATCCCTTCCGGGTTGCCGTCGGCGAGCAGTTCCGGTTCGAGGTCAGGACGTACGACGGCAAAGGCAGGCTATGGTACGGCGTGCCGAAACACATTACTACCGGCCTGCGGGAGGACCGGGATGTCACAATCGACTCTACCAAGTTCGAGGGAACCGCCAAAACCGGTTGGGATTCGGGTAAGCTCGTCTTTGTGCGGGCTCCGGTCGGCAAAATGTACGACCTCTATCCCGAAGTCGAGTACCAAGATGGGACAGTGATCAAAAGCAAGGATCTGGTCATTATTGCCGTCGTGGGAGCGCGGGTGCTTGCTTCGTGTACCATGTCGGGCCCAGGACTGAATGCGATAATCGGTACGCCTCGCGCATCCATCTTCCTCCACGGTCTCGACCAGTACGGAGACCCGATGGCCCCGAAGCATGGGGTAACATGCGCGCTGTCGGTTTCCACCGACACTTTCCAGACCCTGGAGATCTGGCGGGCCAGGACAAACAAGCCGGGGCAAAGCCGACACACGTACGTAGTCCCTGTTGGTCCATACCATGGCATCAGGGCATCTGTCTACCCGGCCGGCAACTCCACATTCCCCGAGTTGTTTGCACTCTGCCCCGTAACATCGCGGGAACGAACGGAAATCGACCCAACAAAGTGCTTTATCATCTGGGACGAGCTGCATCCCGACAAATTCAGCACGGCGACGCTGTATGTCATGACAACTGCCGGGTTTAGGTTCTACTCGGGAGGCCATGTGGTGGAGGCCAAATCACTAGGTCCGAACCCCATTTCCTTCCCAGAGTCGGTCAAGGACAACGACAACGGCACTTATACTATCCACATGTCCCTGCCCTCGGGTAGTTTGACAGGAGACGACGAGGCAGCAGCAGCTGCATCAACAGGGGCCGTGGCATCTTTGGAGGTACGCATCAACGGGGCCTTAATAGCAAACAGTCCGCAGTCGTTTCCACTGCCGCGTGGCGCTGCTGTGTCTGCGGTGGGCGTAAAGATGCTCGACGTCACAACGGACCCAAGAGACGGACGGCAAATGTTGCCCAATGTCAAGCCGAAGCAGCAGCCGAGGTTTAGATTCCAGTGCGTGGATGTGTACGGCCGGCCGGTGAGCGGCGATATCGTAAGGGAGAAGCTCGAGGTGGTCGGCCATATTCGGGTGCCGGGATCAGAGGATTACGGAACCCGATGGGGTGACGTGTTGAAAAAGGGGGCGGAGCCAGACGGTGGCGACGACACGATTCTGTGGCTGGGATTTGATGCGTCTGATGACGCTGGCGAGTTTGCACTGTTTGTCACGTGGCGAGGGGTTGCGGTCCAGGGCTCTCCGTTCAAGGTGTTGCTGGAGGAGAATTCGGGTTGACGCATTCATATCGACCCCAATTGAGGGACTCGAATCGTAACATTTCTCGTAGCACCAGCCATCCCCCACC
>Ga0247765_1000874_pt1 | contig 18866 bp, 4 predicted proteins | sample UWRJL106311C6_FD_179949 | JGI IMG/M metagenome (GOLD analysis project Ga0247765, IMG submission 179949) | Plant litter microbial communities from Arlington Agricultural Research Station in Wisconsin, United States - UWRJ-L106-311C-6 | ecosystem: Environmental > Terrestrial > Plant litter >... | reverse complement strand
CAGAGGCCGAAGGCCGAGGTGCCGAGGCGCTAAAGCGCTGTGGCGTTCTTAGTGTGGTAGAATACGAGGTTTTATTGCAGGGCCTTGTTGTGCTGTGCAGCGGGCTGCACAGCATTGTTATGCTGCTGCACATCATTATGCTGCTGTACAGCACAAGTGCTGTACAGTGTGTTTATTCCCAATATAGCTATTAAGGATGAGTAGCTAATATTTACCCTGTATACGAGATATTATATAAAAATTAAAATACTAAATCCAATTTATACCTTTCTTATTAATAATCTACTTATTATTAATTATTATAATATATTAAAAGGTTGGAAAGTTATATTTTTAATATTAATTAATAAGGTAGTATTACCTAGCTAAAATAATAAATAGTAGGATAGCCTAATTTAAGGTATTAATTTTTTAAATAATTATAATTTACTTTTAATTACTTTTAATTACTAGGTTAGGCCTGTTTGGCCCTATTACGGTTATTTAAAGTAGTAATTACTATAAAAGTAATAATAATATCTATTATAAACCTAATTTTATTAAAGTTCGATACCTGTACTATAGAAGCACCCACGGTGCCTAAACAGATAGATAGAGGGACCGCTTGCCCACTAGGGCGAGGACTGGAAGTCCTCTACGGTGTAAGATTAATAATAATTTTATTAAAGTTTGTTAAAATAGGGGGCTACCTATAAGGCTCGTAGTACGTAGCAATATAGGCAGCTACAGTGGCTTCGCCACTGTAGTGCGCAGCGGAAGACTTGTGCGGAAGCAAAGAGTGACTGAATTGATTATTGCTCACTCAAACTATCTACAGGTAAAAGAAAGGCTGTATTTATAGTGGTTGAAGGCCTAAAAGGCCTTCTGTTCCAGTGGGTTCTATAGGCCTACAGGTAACGTAATACACTGCAATCTAAAACCTTCAGTAGGCCACAAAACCTCGTATTCTAACGGGCACTAAATTCAAAAGATTCAGTAGGTGTAGTAGTAATATAAGTAGCTACCATAACGCGGCAGCCATATAAAACAATACCCCCAGGGGGGGGCACTAAACCATAAATAACTAGTGGCCCCACTATAGTCAGCCCCCTCTGCACACCACCACTACTACTGCGCAGCAGTATTGTAGTATACTAGTTATAAGGTATTATAATTACTAGTTACAGGGTACTAGTAGTTATAATTTAATACCCCCTCTATAACTATTAATACCTTACCCCCTCTATAACTGGGTACGGTTTAGTAAGGTTTAGTAAAGCTAGAAACCTCTAATACTTTATTACTATAAAAGCCTTAATAAGGCCGTTGGCTAGCATCTCTTTTAAAGGTACATAACTTATAATAATATTTCCCTCTATAACACTCTCTCTAACTTCCTAAAATTTTAAAAGGGTATATTTGGTACAATTATAGTACTTTAAATTATAAACGGTATTTATAACACCTTTATTATCGCTATATAAAAAAATAGGGCCTTAAATAGGGCGTTAGATTTCGTCGTATAGGCCTCGTAGCCACAGAACTTCTTAATTACCTTCAATAAGCCCTGTAAATTCAGCTTCTAGGGTAAAATAGGCCACTATAATTAACCGCTTGATTTTCCAGCTAATAAGGCCTTTTCCTACTATAAATAGGTAACCATAGGTAAATTATACCGTTATTTTATAAGCGGCAAAGTCACTATTAGTATAGCTTATAAGGGTTAATTTAGTTAAGAACCCGTATTTAATAACAAACTCTTTAATACTATAAAAGTAACTTAGTAATCGTTTTATAACTCTAAGATACGCTATATTTAGCTATTATAATTACCTAAAAAGCTACTATATACTAAAAGCTATATTTAGTCTAATTTAAATTATAATATATATTATAATACCAATTAATTATTAATAAAACCGTTTATCGATTTAATTTAGTACTTTAATTAGCGAATCTAAGCCTATAAGGCCTGGGGATAATGGGATTTTAGGCCCATTAGTACTAAACCTAAAGTACCAGATAGCCTCTATAATATAAGCCTTTTAATAAATCCAAAGTAGGCATTTAAACTTATTACGTACGATTTAGACCCCTAAAAAGTATCGTACAGGGCCTAAATCTTTAATATTATAAATTTTAGCTAATTATTATTTCAAAGCCTATATCTTTTAAATTAAAGGTCCTATTAATAGGTAATCGTCAATATTACTAATTATAAAGATTTAATTTTCGTAATTATAATAAGTAATTATATCGGAAGTTAAAGGCCTATAACTCAAGCTTTTTAACAATATAGCTACCTTTTATTACTATAGGTAAAATAATTACTTTAAGCCGTAAAGAAACTATTTTAGTAATATAATTTAGTCTTCTATAAAATCCTAACCATATTATTTCAAAAGGTCTATAGTAGTAATATTACTATAATTATATTCTTATAGGCTTTTAGGAAGCTTTATATAAACTTCTACATCTAATTCTAAATTTAAAAAAGCTTTTATAAAATTAATTTACTTAATTTTAAAGTTGTAAATAACTACTAATACTAATATAATTTACTAAGTAAGTGGTATAGTAGTAATTGTAAAGGTTTCTGTAAAATCAACCCCTAATACCCATTAAAAGCCTCTAATTACTAATTAAGCCTTAAATTTTATAATATTACCTTCTAAATCCTTTTTAGCTTTAGTAACCCAACAACTTATAATAGGCCTCTTTTTAGCCTTTATACAATTAACGAAATAAAAGGTTTTAGTAAAAAAAAATTACTATATTTCCTTATAAAAGGCTTTTAACTACTACTTTTTCAAAAGGTAATTCAAAGCTTATTTAAAGGTTATAAACTTTAAATTAGTTTTAACTCTGGCTTTTTTACCAATATAGTACCTTTTAATAGCTTTAATAATTAAATAATATACTAAATTAAAGGTATCTATAACATTTTCTTCTACTAATTTAAATTCATCTTAATAAGCTTTAAAAGCTAATTTTAATAAAATTTCTACTATATTTTAATACAGTTTAGTAATAATTAGTACTAAAGATACTAATACCGGAAATAGTAGTTTTAAAAGTACTTTAATAACTTTACCTATATTAGGTAATACGTTTATAAAGCCTATAAGGCCCTAAAGGTATACCGTAGGATCTTTATATAACTTAATAAAACTGGTTTAAACTACCTTTTACTATCTTATTTATATAAAATAAATCTAGTACCCTAATACTATTAATAGCTTTCCTTTAGTACCTTTAAACTATAGTTTAGCCACTATAATTTTCTTTTTAAAAGGGATAAGTACTATATATTTAGTACCTATAATCCTATAATCCTAAAGGTTTAGCGTATACGGGGCCTGTAAGGGTATTAATTTATTAAAAAATAACTAGTAAGCTATAAACTCTTTAGTTAAATTTACCATATAATTAATAATTTCAACTATAAAGCCTATAACGTAACACCACAAAGTAGGTAGTAATCCAGAGGCTGTAATCACAATACGTAAACGCTTTAAAATAACTTAAATAAAACGCTTTACTAAGCTATTTTAATTATAAGCGTAGGGGCTGGATTTACTAAAGTTAATACCTTTTTTAGTAAAATAAGGTAGTAACCTTCTGATTTCTTTACCTCCATTATAATAAAAATAGGCTAAGTAGCGTTGGTAAGTATTATAAATACCCTTAATAATAAATATTACTACTATTACAGCTTCGTCTTTAAATTTTAACAGCTATATAAACCGGAAGCGAGTCTTTTAATCTATTAAAATAAACCCATAGGGCCTACCATTTAGTAACGTAGGGTAAATAATAAATATATCCCCCTTTATTTAACCTAAGGCCTATAATAGGTCCTGTATAAATTATTTAAAGGGGCTGCTTAGGATTTTAGCTACGTTATAACTTTTACACACCAAATCTACAAACCTAACCTTCTATAAATTAAGTATATTAGTAAAAATTCTAACTATCTTTTTCAGTAGGTCTAGGCCAATATAACCCAATCATACGTATTAAAACCTTACGGTTTTTATTAAAGCTATAAATAGCCCTAATTTGGTAAATAATTCTGGTTTAAGAGCTTTAACCCCCTTTGAAATTAAATTAGGTATTATAATTAAAGGTGGTATAATATTGTAATATTATTAGGTAAAACCGTAGGTTTATTATTAGCGTTATAAAGCTGTAGTTTTAGTACCTTTAATACTAAAAAAGAATCCAGTTTTTTAAAAATCCAGTAATGTAATAACCTTTTACGTAATTAAGTAAAGCTTTTACTTAATAAAAGTACCTCCTAAAGCGTAAAATTTGTAACTACTAATAATATTTAATAGGAATCCTAAAATATAAAGAGTATTAGTAAAAGAAATAATAGTATATAATACTAAACCGTTTTTATAATTACTAAGTACTTTAATCTTTACAGTACTTATACCCTATAGTTATACAATCCCTCCTTTTATACGTATAATACCTAGATTTCCAAACCGTTATAAGTTTAAAAATAGGCTTTTATTATTATAAATATATACTATAAAACCTATATTAAAAAGTTATTAATTGTTATTTATAATAGTTAAATAACTAAAATTAGTAGTATTTAGTTATTATTTAAGCTCTGGATTAGTAGTTATATTGTTAAAGAGAATACTAATTTTTAGATTAAAATTAATAATAAAGGTTGCTTTTTCAGCGTATTCCTTTATAATATCTTTATTTTATTCCTCCGTAATATCTTTATCTTTAGTATCTTTAGAAGAATTTATAAGCTTTAAAGTATTAAAGGATTCTTTTTTAAGCCTATCCTTCTTTTTCTCCTTTTTACCTTTTAGATTTCTAGGCTTATCTTACTTTTTAGAAGCCTTTTTAATACCTCGTTAACGTTTAAAGGTCTTTTGGTAATATATTTATAATATTAAAAGTTGCTAAATTGTAGAAGAGGTTGAATTCCGTATTTCAGCTAGTAAATCCTCCTGAAAATACAGAAGGTTTAGGTATGTGTTTCCCCTATTATTGTATAATTACTATTTTTGCCATAATAGACCTTTATAACGTTTAGTTTACTATAAAAAATAGCCTTTTAATACGTTAAAATATTAATTAATTTAGTTAATTTTAGCAATATTAATACCTAAGCCTCGTAACTAGTTAATAATAGTATTAAATTAGACATTAAAATTAACAATAGTGGTATTACCGTCGAATTATAGGTTGTAGAATTGTATATATAGGTTGTTTCGAAATATCGACTAAATAGGTACGTACTGTAGTTATAGGCGTTTATACACTGTAGCAGGGTCGGTTTCGTAAGCTATAGTAAATAGGGGGCCCTTTTTTAATATATTTTAAAGGGTTAATAATAGGGTAGCCTTCTGGGGATCCGGAAGTCGATTGGTGGTTTGTTCTGGGTTTTCCAAGAATTTAGGGATCTGTAGGGCTCGGAATTGGATGGAAATGGCCTAATACCACTATTAGTAGTTTTCAGGGCCTAAAAGGCGTTATTTCTCAGCCAGATTTAGTAATTGCTTTACTAACTCCTTTACTATAAGACTACTAAAGTTGTTTATTGTAGGTATTATAAGTACTAAAGGTGCTGGAGGTGCCTAAGTAGGCTGAGGAGGTATAGGTTATTGTGGTGTAGCTTATAATGCTAGTTGAAATCGCAGTAACCTAAGGATTTGTTACAGTTAGTTGGAAAAATCATTGATTTAGTGCTGAAGACCCTGTAGTGTAGGGCTTGAAGGTGCTATAGATTTTGTAATAGAGCCTTTGGTAGGTGTTATGATCGTATCCTTGGTACTAGCTATACTGAAAGTTAAGGTTGAAATTGTACGAGGTTAAAGTCGTAAGTATAGTACTGATTTGCTTCAATCGGGGGTACCTATTAGGCCTGAAGTTTAGTACTAATAGTGCTAGACCGGTAGCCGTAAAGGCGTTAAAATACTCAATTGGGGGTGCCTATTAAGGGTGCCTGTTAAATCTAAAGTTTAGTACTAATAGTATTAAACCAACGGCTTTAGTAGTACTGAGTACCTATAGCCCTAAAGTTCAGTGACTATAGTGTTGACTCAGTAGCTTCGGGGGTACTGAGTACCTATAGCCCTGAAGTTTAGTAATTATAGTATTGACTTAGTAGGTTCCAGGTAACCAGAGGCCTGTAGACCTGAAGTTTAGTACCTGTAGTACTTTTCCGGGCTTATAACCTATTAAAATAGGGGGCTACCTATAAGGCTCGTAATACGTAGTAATATAGGTAGCTACAGTGGCGAAGCCACTGTGGTACGTAGCAGAAGATTTATACGGAAGCAAAGAGTGATTGAATTGATTGTTGCTTACTTAAACTATCTACAGGTAAAAGAAAGGCTGTATTTATAGTGGTTGAAGGCCTGAAAGGCCTTTTGTTCCAGTGGGTTCTGTGGGCCTACAGGTGATGTAATACACTGCAATCTAGAACCTTTAGTGGGCTACAGAACCTCGTATTCTAACGGGCACTGAATTCAGAAGATTCAGTGGGTGTGGTAGTAATGTAAGTGGCTGCCATAGCGCGGCAGCCATGTGGGGCAGTGCCCCCAGGGGGGGGCACTAAACCATAGATGGCTAGTGGCCCCACTGTAGTCAGCCCCCTCTGCACACCACCACTGCTGCTGCGCAGCAGTGCTGTAGTGCACCAGTTACAGGGCATTACAACTACCAGTTACAGGGCACTGGTAGCTATAATTCAACAAAGTTATATAAATTATTATTAAAAATACCGTATTTAATTCTAATATTATATATAAGTATAAACTACTTACGAATAATTATTAAATCTTCGTATTTAGCCCTTTAATAATTATATTTACGCGTAAATTGCGTTTAAAGTTCTAATTAGCGCTTAACGAAGTTATAAGCCTATTATACGTTAATAAGCAGTGCGTTACGTTTACGTAGTAATTAGTTGGCTATATTTTCTACGTATAAAAGTTAAGAATGAAATACGCGTATATATAGTTTAATAATATATTAAATAATTATTTTCTTTTCTAAATCTGTAAATTTGCGCAAATTAGTTAGAATATTACATCGTATAGGCTAGTTATCATATTGGGCGGAGAGTATTATTGAAGGTACGTTGTAAATTATAATTATATATCGAAGAGTAAGCTTTGGATTATTTTTAAGAGCCTTAATTATAAGAGTAAGCCTTGATTCTTTTGGAAGCCAATCTATTGTGAATTGGTAATAGGATTGGTAAAAGAAGTGGGAAGGTTGTATTGTACTAAGAAAGTGTACCGTTCGCTTATCTGTACCGTTCGCTTATTATGTACGTTATATCTTTTCTGACATTCTCCATTTGATGACATCTTTTACTTGATGACGTGATAGATTAAAAGAGGGGTGAAAATAGCTAGAGATTATGAAGTAAAGAGTAATCGCGGGCTTACAGGGGCTAGTTACGGTATTAGATGCCGCCTAGCTGTCACGACCCACGAAGTGATACCTCTAACCTGAGGCATCTACCAAGTGGGGATCCCAGGAACAGCCAATCAGGAAGCATTGGGCAACCACCAATAAGGAAGGACCCAGAGGCCCGGAGTCCCAGAAGGCCGGGACATCGGGACCACTTCAATATATACGCCGGTTAAAGTCCAGTTGGAAATGGACGACCAAAGTTCTATCGTACGATAACAACCAGCCCCTTCTCTCCCCGGAAACGGTGATAGCCAACTTTGCCTGGCTCAGCGATGCTAGATCTAGCACACTGCTTCTTATCATAAGCCAAGCTTCCTTGATGGCGCCGAACTGGTTGCTTCTGTGGAGCACAGTCTCCGCATGTAGGATTTCGGTCTCTGGTCCAAGGTCGGTATGGTCCACTTCCATTTCGATTTGGTGTAATAATCCATCGTAGAAACCTAAGTGAGGCACATTATCTCCCATTGTTGTGTGATACCCTCCACAATCAAAATGGATATTTGAGTTTCCCAATATTAGCTGGCGCGTCGATGACATTGACTCCTGGAAGGTCCACCCCCTTCTGCTCCAACGGCAGCTGACGAGGTCAATATTTCTCTCAGTGAGATTATGACTAAGTATAGCTTCAGTAACCCCCTTGAACTGTAGATCGTAGGGCCCAGCGATTGCCTGTCTCGGAGCCGACTGAAATGGCAAGCGAATTCTGAGCCCTCGTTGTTTTAGGAACCCCTCTAGGCAAGATGTCGATGACGCGGCGGTAATAGTGACGTATGCGTTACCGTAAATTGCAGCGACTTCGAGACATTGCTGCTCCCAATCCGAGATATCATATTGGAGGATGCAAAGTGAATCAACCCAAATATCAGGGATCGATAGAGTCTTTGCTACAAAGATTGCGTCCCGGAGCACGGCGGTCAGACCGCGAGTATCGATAGCTGATTGTCTTTTTGTGTGTATCTGCCGTAGTTTTGATCTGTGAACTAGCATCTTCAGCCCCATCCCCAGCAATAACAAAGGGCTCCGTATCTAGGAGAGGGTTCTTGGCACTCATTTCCATTAACTAGTCGTAGACTCGGTTCTGTCAGAAACACGGCACCTTCAATTCAGTGTTTTTTATGTGTTGGTTCTATTGTCTTGTCCGTCGGCTTTCTGGCAGTGCCAGAAACCCTCCTTTTATAGACCTCTTTGTCACGGCAGTTGGAATGCGATTGCTCACGCAAGGTTATTCCGTACCATTAGCAGAAATCTAAAGCTAAAGAGAAAAGGAAAAGGGAAAGGAAAAGGAAGCCCTGAATTGCACCACCCTAATGGTGGTGCAATTAGTGGGGCGGGCGGGGTAGGTTGGCAGAATGTTCCAGTGGGTCCGGGTCGGATTGGGAGGTGTGGTCAGGCACGACGGCCAGGCTGCCGTCACTCTCTTTGCATGATCCACCTGGCCACTAGCTTACACTGCCTTGGTGGCTTGGTGGTTAGATTGCTGGCTGTGCCAGGCATCCTCACGCAAGCTAACTACAGTACCTGGGTTCAACCCAGGGGTCGAACCCCTATCTTGTTGACAATGTGGTTGGGACCCCTTTTCTTTTGACAGGTTCTTGTATACTGAGAAGTCGCTTAGGGATAAAATATGGGTCCATGCGCCGATGGCTGTGTTCTTCTGAACAGCTGTTAAGTTATTGAATGATCCATTAGATACGATGCGGATCTGCATAACTCTAACTCAAAGGTGCCCTCGAGTCCAAGCCGTCTCGCCATATCGTCAGACCCTTCGAATTGTGAGTTAGTTTTGGCCACACATAGCACCGAGGCTGACGAAATACTAGTAAACCGAGAACTTCTTACCAGGGGCACTTTTCGCAACACACATAAGACTCATCGACTTTCTGAATCTATCGACGTCCTATCCATATATTTACCCAGTACTTTAATATATAGATTTTCTACAACCATACTGATATAAGAATCCTGATTGCCGGGCTCACGTTGCAAAGAAGGCAGCAAGCTGTTGGCAATTGGGTAGATTCGTAGATGGTAGTGAGAAGGATCCTCAACCATGCCTATCTAATCTATCTAGCCTATCACGTACGTGGCCCACGCAAGACCCGCTACGCGGGCGGAGGCTACCCCTAGAAATCCAATCCAATCCAATCCACGCCGCAATTGCCTTGGGGGAAACAAAACCATGCATGCTCAGAGTCACGTGGAAATTCTGCCAGTGGGCTTGTTTTTTTTTCTTATTTTAGGCATCAACCGTGGCAACCCTCACCGTGAGAGCCTTACGAAGTTTCATCTTGCAACACCAGCATTGAAGTTGGTGGGCCAATGCAAGCCCTCGACTGCATTCTGAGATAAGGATTGTGTTCCGAGGGCATTGCCTCGTCGCGGCCCGACACCGCCTTTCCAACTGAATTTATTACTGCTCTCAACTTGCGATGGCAGAAGCTGCCGCTGTTGCCGCCTCCATCGGCCTGGCGTCCAACGTGCTCCAGTTCATCGACTTTGGCACTCGCTTTGTCGTGAAAGCCTGGAGGATCTACCATGGTGTCCAGGGAAACCCGGATGACATTCTGGACCTCCTGGCTTCAACCAAGGACTTCGAAGCTGCTGTGGCGGCGCTGGCATCCGAGCCTGGTGCAGTCGACAATGCGATGTACGAGATCTGCGCGAGCTGCGCAGAAGTTGCATCGCAACTCCTCACATCGCTGCGGAAGCTGGCAATCCCGGAACAGCCAGGTAAACGGGAGGCATTGAAAGCAGCTTTCAAGCAGCTCTGGAAGCAGCAAGAAATTGAAAACTTGAAGCGGCGCATGGACGGGTTTCGACAGCAGCTTGTGGTACAACTGCTGTTATCTCTACGGTATTCCATTTCAATTCTTCCCCGTGTGGTGGTCTAGGTTCCCCTATCTGATTGCGCAAAAAAAAAAAAAAAAAGGCATTTCGCCTCAGCATCGGCAGCCCAGCAAGATGAAGTCCGCGCGAAGCTCGGCGCGGTCCATTCGGATACCCAACGGCTAGGGGAATCCTTCCAACGAAATGAAGCGCTAGGGAAGGAAATCCTCGACCTTCTCACCCGCCAATTGGAGCCTTCCATACGAGTGACATACCAGTCTTCCCTCCAGAAAGACTTGTTGGTACGGCTCTACGACCCCCAAAGTGTCTCCCAGACCAACGCCTCGAGCGTGCACATCCCATACTCAAGACGGCAACATCTGGAACGACAGTTTATTGCTCGCCTCCCTTATGACCTGATGGACGACCGCGAGTCGAGGATCGTGGATGCGCACGAGGCTACACTTCGCTGGATCTACGCCGATCCACTTGAGAAGGGAGAAAACGGATGGTCCAACTTCAAAACCTGGCTTGAATCCAACGAGCAGCTGTATTGGATTACCGGCAAGCCCGGCTCCGGAAAGTCGACTCTGATGAAGTACATCTGCCGCGATGACGGGCCCGAAAAACAGCGCAGTCATTATCATCAGTACCTGATGAAGTGGGCCAACGGCCAGGACGTCCTGACAGCTCAGTTCTACTTCTGGAACTCGGGCACTCAGCTGCAAATGTCACAGGTCGGCCTATTCCGTGCGCTCCTCCACCAGATCCTCTCGGCACGGCCGGGCCTGATTCCCATCGTGTCTCCTTCGAGGTGGGAAGCTCTCTGCTACTTTGATGAGGATCTGAGAGAATTCAGCGAGATGGATCTACGAGCCATGCTGATGGCGTTAGCCACTGGAATTCCGGCTGACTGCAAGCTCTGCCTCTTCGTTGACGGGCTCGACGAGTTCAGCGGCGACCACGCGCAGCTTATCCGCCTCTTTCGGGATATCCTTGGCAATAAGAACATCAAACTCTGCGTCTCTAGTCGTCCGTGGGTCATTTTTGAAGATGCCTTTGGCCACAAGCCCAGCCTCCGACTCGAGGCGCTCACCCGTCAAGACATCAAGGGTTACGTGACGGCTAAATTCCACGAGGACGCCGGCTTCGAAATGCTGCGCCTAAGGGAGCCCGGGTTCGCCGACCAGCTACTTGATAACGTTGTGTCAAGGTCAGCGGGCGTCTTTCTATGGGTCAGCCTGGTTGTCAGTTCCCTGCTCAGCGGAATGACCTACGGTGACCGGGTAGTTGACCTCCAGCGGCGTCTTGACCTTCTTCCCGACGACCTGGAGGCGCTTTTTGAGAAGATGCTGCTAAGCATTGATAAGTTCTATCTTGAACACGCCGCTGAATACTTCGCCATGGTGCAGGCGCGGGAGGATAATCCCATGACCCTGCTCTTCATGTCCTATGCGGATGAGGACTACCCGGACTTTGTGCTGAAGCAGCCCATCGCTCCGCTTTCGCAAAGCGACATGGATCTCCGGATTGACACGATGCGTCGGCGCATCAGCAGCGTATGCCGCGGCCTCTTGGAGATCTCTGGCCTGGGTGCGAAAGCCAACCCGTCCTCAACCGTGCAGTATCTACACCGGACGGTGAAGGATTACGTCGAGTCAGAGACGGCAGCGCGCATCTTGCGGCCGACCACAGATGATGGGTTCGATCCCCACGCCCGCTTCTGTGCTGCCCATCTCTCTATTGTCAAGTCTACGGCAGGCCCGAGACCGCTCCTGGACGGCATGGTAGACCAAGACATGCAAAGCTGCGCAGACGAGGCCAGGGTCGCCAAGCAACAGGGCGACAAGCTTTTTTCTGTCCTCGATGAACTGGATCGCACGGGCCGAGAACTTGCCAAGCTAATTGCCAAGTACATATCCAGACCATCTCTGGGCAACGGCTCAGAGCAGGATACTTGTAGTACTCTGGCTGCAACACAACTGAGACAAGGCCAAAACCTATCCAGGGAGAAGAATCCAGCAACCCCTTTCCTGCTGGAAGGGATAACTTTGCAGAATGAGGGCTTCTGGATCCTCCAATTCCCTCCCGTCTTTTCCCGCTCGCAGTATGAAACCCAGGTAGCCGGCCGAAGCTTCCTCTCCTTTGCCGTCAGGCACGGGCTCGTGCACTACGTCCAACACCGAGCCCAGCGGGGCTGTTTGGCTCAAATTTGTAGTTTCAAGCCCATGCCGAAGAAGGAGCTGGAGCTGGGGCAAGCGGTGTGGCCGCTGCTATTCGACGCCATGGAGTCCAAAGTTCCCGACCAAGTTATGGTCCGCACCTTGCTCCGGATGGGTGCGAACCCCAACTTCCCCATCCCCCACAGCCTGCACGAGACTCCCTTGGTCCAAGCCCTGCTCAATGCAATTCACAGTGTTAACCATATAGTGTGGTATGATCATGTAGATTTTCAGCACTCGGTCCGTGAGGAATTCAGGTCCTCGACGTTGACGAGCTTCGTCAAGTCTCCGTGGGGACAGGTTGTTTCTGCGCTCATCCTAAGCGGCGGACAGCTTAGCTACGAGTCCTTTAAGTTGGTTGTGCCGGCGTTTGTGCAAGGAGCGAGAGACACGGAAAGGGAACAGTATCTTGCTGAGGCGTTCGTGAGACTCGGTTGGCTGGATGTGGAACCGGAGCCGCTGAAGGCGAAGAAATCTGGCTTCACATTCTGGTGGCGCTAACACAGCACTTGTCTTCGTCTAGCCGGTTGACCAACAGCCAGACCACAACTTTTGCACCTGCTCAAGTGAGCTCTCAGCACGAACCACAAGTATAAGAGGAGGCGCCGCGGTCTGGCTGTGAAAAAGTAGCGTGGAGAGCATCAACCCATCTACCTACCTAGCCACCATCACTACATCTATATATCTCCACCAACCATCTTAACCATCTTGTGCGGCGATCGAATTACTGTTGGTGCCATCGCCCCCTAAGCTTTGCAAGTCCTCCACCTAACCAAAAGCCCAGATGACTGCGCCAATCAACCCCCCCAACCAATAATACCGTCCTGCCAGCTGTATTGAAATTGCCGTATTTCCCATATAAAGCAGTACTTGGCCGGCGCCATGGATCCGAGGCCCCGATCCAAGCTACCCTTAACCTAACTCGGCGTCAATCCAACTCGGCGCTGTTGTTGTGACGGCGCGCCGGCTTCAAGCTGATTAGGCGGTGCTGATTGACGGCGTCCTTCGCCGGACTGCGGTGGACCGGCGCGGATATGGGTTCTTGAAAGTTTAGAAATTTACTAATAATATATTTCTCGCTATTAACTAGTTCCTACATATCTTGGAGCTTCTTCCCCTGTGTTTCTGTACGTTTCTAACAATTGCAGTTCTCGGCCTCAAAAACGTCGAACGCGAGTGCAGCATTCCTCTTCACTGTGTCCTTCTAACTCTCTGTATCCGAGTCAACCCCTAATCCGATTTTCGTTCTACCCCTTAACTGACCAAAAGTAAAGCATCACCTCCTTTGAATTAAGCTTAACCCCCCCCCAGCGCCTCCAACCATCTCAGTCACGCCTCTCCAGGCACCTCCACTTGCGCCATATCCTTCAAGATCCGGTACAGGCTCTGATACACCCTAAACCACTCCTCTCCAAGATCCAGCCTCTGGGTCTTATAGCCCTCCAACACGGGCACCATCTGTCTGCAGACCTCGGCCTCCTTCGGCAACCCAACCGACCCAAAATACGGCCCGACCTCCTTCACAAACGTGTACGCCAGGGGCGTATCCCCCTGCACCAACAACCGAATCAGCCTCGCCACTGCGTTCCGAGGCCTCTCCTCGGTCCATTTGACCAGATAATCGCGCATCTCTTCGTAGAAGAATGGCGTGTCGAGACTCCCCAGAAACTCGCAAAAGGAGCGCCACTTGTCCGTAGCGAAGTGGTCCTCCCCCGCACGGGAGACTCTTAGGGCCGCCTCCGCAGTCTTCTTGACCATCGGGAGGTCACGTTTGCCGAGCTGCTTGGCGATAATGCGGAGGTACTTCATGTGCGGCTCTGGTAGCGCTCGGCCAAGGCCGAGGGTGTTGATCTTTTCCTGGATCATACCGGTACGAATATGGATGACGAGGTCAGATTGGGTGGCATCACCTAGAGGGTCGGGACCCAGGCTGGCAGAGGCGGTGAGGTGTTTATCAACGGCGTTGAGTTGAGCGAGGAGGGCGCGGGACATGGTTGGGGGAAGGGCAGTGGGATCTTGAGCCAGGCCCCTCATGTTGGATAGAGAGTTTCGGATCTCTTCTACGGAAGCGCTGGGATTGGATATACTGAAGTCGGAGAGTTGCGAGGCGGCAATCAGGCAGTCCAGCATCTTTCCCTTTTCACCCCATCCTTCCGGGTCAGCGTCGCGGGCGGCTTTGGCGCGCCGAACGGCCGACTCTTGCATCGCGGCATCACCGTTTCGGATCGCTGCGGTTATGTTGCTGAGGAGTGCTTGTTGATGGACGCTCGAGATCTTGCCCGTTGGATCTGCCGCTACTTCGCCATCCATGATAGAAAGACGTAGATGGAGCAGCCAGGGCTCGTCCTCTTTCTGCCGCCGCCGCTGGATGAAATCCACAGCCCAGTTGATGACGATCATGATGCGTGTTTTCTCAACAACCATTGGCAAGTGAGCTTGTTGTTGGACCGCAACGTATAGCTCTTGGAGATAGTTCCGAACCACGCAGTGCCAAAGAAACTCACTGCTGTAGGACGTGTCCGTCGCTGCAAATGGTTTGATGGCAGCAAAGCACACAAAAGCAAAGTCGTCAAAGTACTGGGCATCTTTCTCTCTTGCTGGGAGGGGTTGGGCGATGGCGGCGACCAGGTTCCATTTTTCCGAATGAACGAATACCCGGGTGGGCATTTCGTATCGAGACATGCCGGGCTTATCTGCAAGCATCGACATGGCGCGGTCTTCGTAGAAGGCCTTGAAGGCTTCGCAGATTGACACACGGGCAGTGGACTGGAAGGATGCATTGAACATGTTGCGAAGCGACAGGGTAGCCAGAGCGTGGATATGGTGCCCTTGCTTGTTGCCAGCAACTCTGACAGCATCTTTCCAGAGCAGAGACAGGGCCAATAGCTGCTGTATGCACCTTGATGCGGCAACCTTGACGTCACCCGTCGGCGGCCCGAGAGAATGGAAATATTGCCAAGCTGTAAAAGAGACGGTCGACTCCGAATCGGGTCCCAGCCCGTAACTCGCTGGCATCAGCCGAAGTCGCTTAGAATCGTCGAGGAGGGTGTCGGAGACGGCCGTGAGGAAAGGCTGCAGACTCTCGAGATCTGGCACCACATGGGTGAAGACGCCTATCAGTTGAAGGAGGGCGGCTTCTAGCTTCCAGCCCGCCCTTTCAAAAAGAGCAAGAATAGAGTATATGACGCCGTCATACTTCCCACTCTCTCTGATTTCTTGATCCGTTTCAGTCGTCCAGTCCTGCTTCCATGCCAAGATGTTTGAAATGCCCGCAGAGGGGTCTTTGATCCTGCTGCCGTGGCGCAGGATGGCAGCAGGGTTGTAATCAAGGGCCTCGCAGACGTTAGCCAGGAAAACCTCGGGCTCTGCCTGGCTTCGATCTACATTGGTATTGACACCATATCCAGCAAGTAATATGCGTGAATCCTGGACACTGAAACGTGAGAGTCTGATGATGTGAATGTTGTCTGTCGTACCAGGTGGGAAAGCCCAGCTAGTATCCGTGAGGGCTACAACGACAGGGCAGCAGTTGCGGGATAGCAGGCCGACCAAGCGAAACAAATTCTGCCAGTCGCGTATCGTGTCCGCTGATGCACAGGTCGGTGTGTAGAGTTCTTCAAGCCCATCCAGCAGAACCACAGCGTTCTTCCCATTCAAATCGTACAGTGTGTCCCTGATCGTGTCCATTGGGGACGCCGAAGTCGAAATAGGAGTCTCCTGTCCCGAGACTGCATCGCGAAGTGATCGCGCGAGTCGATGTATGCCGTACACATCCCCCCGCTTCGGCTTCACCAGAACGACTCTTTGGAAGAAGCGTGTTGCTTTCCACCACCAAGCCAGATGTTCTAGTAGGCAGGATTTGCCTGTCCCGAGAGCGCCAGAAACAGCAATAAATGTTGAGTCTGCGAGTATCGCTTTTTCGATAAGACGAATCTCAGCCTCACGCCCAACAAGCTGTCGAGCTGCTCCTCTCGGATGGCGCCCAACCAGAGACGGGGTCGTGGGTCGAGGAAACAGAGGAACGTCCCAGTCAACAACACCATTGGCCATGTAGACCGCTGGAACGATGTAGTCGGGAATTTCAACCATTTCTTGATACTGGGCTGCGCGCTTGCCGTCTCTCTCCATAGCACGTCTAGCCTCTGCAGTGGATTGCACAAACGGGAGGCCACGGGCACAGAGTGCGTCATAAAATGCTGCCGCAAAAACCTTCGCCCCTACTGACTTGAGTTCGTAGCGCATGGCGACGACGCCTCGAAGTCCGCAGCGCAGAAGCTGGGCGGCCAAATTGTTCGCCACCATCATTCCGGTCGAGGTCGCCGTCTTACACGCGCAAAGTACCGCCCAGCGCACCCCATTGGATGCCAGTGCCTCGCCCACCTCCTTTGCTGAGCGACTTTCGCGATGCTGAAGATTGGGACTGACAAATTCGATGGTTGCACCACCCTTTTCGGTGCTGTTTCCGTGAAGATCGAAATGAACCAGGTCGATTTCCCCAGTGTGTTGCGATAGAACACGGGTGAACTCCTCAAACGTCCCGGGTCGGATGTAGTCGACATGGATCTGATCCGGCCCTGGTTGAGGAGGGATGGCATCAATTGTTTGGACCAAAGGGAGCGTAGACAACCGGGGCTGAACGTCGGGCTCTGTGTAAGACCGCGCCTCAACAGCTAAGATCCGGTAAGGTCCTTGCGGCCGAGGAATCTGTGCGATTGCTGGTTGTCGCGGTGAAGGGACCTCAAGCACCCTCTGGACTTCCAGAGGTGGCAATTCCAGCGCGGGGGTTCCGTCCTCGTCGCGACCGCCGTCGAGTATCTCCCAATGAAGCCTGTCGATGCCCGCTTCCTTGGCGGAGAAAAGGATGCGGAGTGTGATGGGACCCGCCGCGTCGTCGATTATCTCCAGCAGCGGCTCCAGCTGCTCCTCGAGCGATGCCCTGTACAACGCGAAAAGCTGGCGACCGGCCTTCAGCCGTGGGCTGGAAAATGGCTCATTCGCGTATTCTTCTAGAAGCCAGCGAAATTTTCCGTCTTCGTCAGAGTTGCGAAGTGGATCTCCAAGTTCAAACTCGATAGATCGGAAAGCAGTCGAGTCGTTGTCATTTTTGGTTGAAGCCCGGACTCGCCAGCGGCGATCTCCAAGCTGCGTAGACACCTCGATAGAAATGATGGGTCTTGGAGTCTTGTTGATGGCCATTTCCGAAATCATTCTCGCAAGGTTTCTCACGTGTCGCCAACGAGCGGGAAAGGCGGGCGGCTGTTGAAGAGAAGATTTTTGCGCTGCGATGAAGAGAAGAAGGAGGGGGGGAAAGGGCACTGGTGGCAGGCGGAGTGGTGCGATACGCCGGCCAATTGGCTACCTAATATAGGGAATTGCTACGGGGGCACCCTGATTTTACTCCGGGGGCACCCCCCTACACAAGGGTTAGGGTTATATAGGGCAGGGCCAATTCTCATCAATTGCACCACCTCCAACCGCCCTGAAAACAAGCCAAATCAATTACCCCAGTGCGCCCCATCTATTCAAGGTAAGACGCCACTTCTTTTATTTTTTTTCGATCGCTAATTGACTGTATTTCAGTTGCGCGACAGCCGTGACGAGGCCACTACGTGTAGTCGCGCGTAATCCCTAACGATAATAGATACAAATTATAGCGACAGCCAGCAGTAGTAAATTGGCTGGCAGCACGTCCAACAGACCTGCCAGAGGCACGGGTACGGCTTCCAAGATCCAGAGCACCGGGGCGATAAACACCGCGGCAGGGCATTCAACACCAGAGCAGGGCAGTCAACACCAGGGCAGGGCAGTCAACACCAGAGCTGAAGGACCGGTCAGATCTGACCAATCAGGGCAGCATATTTTTGTGTTACGTAATCAATTAAGATGTAATTTCGCCATAAGATTTGGCTGTAGATGGGAAAAACTGGCTTTGGAATCGCTTTTGCAATGGGCAGTCGTGATGGCAGTTGTGATGGCGTCGTTGTGGGTTACGCACATGGCAGAAAGCCAGGCGGTGAGCGATGCGCCAGACCGGCACAGCTGGCGCGCAATTGTTAAAGTAGGTTATATAGGGGGGGTGCCCCCAGAGCAAAATCAGGGTGCCCCCGTAGCAATTCCCCTAATTTAGGTAGCCTGCCTGACAAATGGGAGAGAAGATAGGGGTAGCGCGCGACGACGACTTGCAGCAAATATTGGCTCCCTCAGCCTCAGCTGAAGCAATGCATCTCCCTCTCCCCGCGCAAGACCAAAAAGCCTCTCTCAATCCCCCGCTTCCTTCCTCACAACATACGCACCCTTCCCCCCTATCACGACAACACCACAGACAAGCCGGACCCCAACAACAACATCACAACCACCAGACAACCGCCGTACACACGAAAA
>Ga0247765_1000873_pt1 | contig 18874 bp, 17 predicted proteins | sample UWRJL106311C6_FD_179949 | JGI IMG/M metagenome (GOLD analysis project Ga0247765, IMG submission 179949) | Plant litter microbial communities from Arlington Agricultural Research Station in Wisconsin, United States - UWRJ-L106-311C-6 | ecosystem: Environmental > Terrestrial > Plant litter >... | reverse complement strand
CATGCGTTGAAAAAAAAAAAAAAAAACACGAAGGGACAGACTCACGACGGTGAAAAAATTCAGTTTGTCATTTAGGTCACTGATACTGATGAGAACAAAATGCGTGATCAAATTTGTTGCATTGTTGATGCAGACCCCTGTCTCGGGTGGGTTCTGGATCCAGACTAAAACTCCGCCGTCAATCCGGTCTCCAAAGTTCAACCCCGTTATCGCCATCTTCAAAATTGGGTTTTTTGTTGACACTGTCTTTCCCGTTGCTCTCGTCCACATACTTTCAGCAAATAGAGAAAGCAGAAACAATGACAAACGCCAACAAAGTCAACCGACATCATCACGTCGTCGACAACGATTTCGACATTCACCATGTCGACGAGACATCACCTCTCCTCCCTGATTCAGGGACAGGAGCAGATCCCCTCAAGTGCCACCACCCGGAGTACCTCTCATGGCTTTCTGAGATGGTATTCCTAACACAAGCTTCGATCCCCGTCATTCTCGCCTACATGCTCCAAAACAGCCTCCAAACCCTCTCCGTGCTCATTGTCGGGCGTTTATCCTCCGAGGCCCTTGCCGTCGCGGCCTTTTCTTACATGTTCGCCATGGCAACCGCCTGGCTGATTGCGTTGGGAGGAAGTTCCGCCATCGACACGCTCGCGTCAAGCAGTTTCACGCTTTCTTCCGCAAAAGACAAATCCCAAGTCGGCATCCTCCTCCAGCGCGGCCTGTTTGTCCTCACGGGGTTTTATGCGGTCATCGCTATCCTGTGGGTATTTTTGTCGGAGCCACTTTTCCGTCTTCTCGGCCAGCCCGAGGAGATCTGTGTGGGTAGCGCACAGTTTCTACGACTTCTTACCCCCGGAGGACTGGGGTATGTGTGGTTTGAATGCATGAAGAAATTCCTTCAAGCTCAAGGGCTTTACCGCGCAGGGACATATGCGCTGCTCATCACCGCTCCGTTAAACGCCATCCTCAACTATGTGTTTGTTTATACCCTTGACATGGGCATTCTCGGCGCGCCCATCGCCACGGGGATATCCTATTGGCTTTCCTTTTTTCTGTTGGTAGGATATTACGCGTTTCTGATCCATCCGTATACGGAGTCACCTTGCTGGGGGGGGTTTCAACCTCATCTTGCGCTGCGGAATATCAAGCCGTTTGCAAAGCTGGCGTTTCTCGGGATCATCCACGTCGGTACGGAATGGTGGGCTTTTGAAATTGTCGCTCTCGCCGCCGGGAGGCTAGGCACGTTACCGCTTGCGGCACAAAGCGTGGTCATGACGGCGGATCAGATCATTAATACGATCCCGTTTGGCCTCGGTGTGGCGGAATCGGCGAGACTAGGGAATTTACTTGGCGCGGGACGGCCCGACGCGGCGAGACGGTCGGCGCACAGTGCGGCGATTTTGTCCGTCGTGTTTGGGGGACTGATTTCTACGGCCTTGTTGGCGGGGCGGTATCAGATTGGTGGGTTGTTTAATTCAGACAGAGAGGTAATTGCGCTGGTGGCCGAGGTTATCCCCTACGTGGCGCTGTTCCAGATTGCGGATGGGTTGAACGGGAGCTGTGGAGGTGCGTTGAGGGGGATGGGTAGACAATGGGTTGGAGCGGCCGTGAATAGTGTTAGCTATTACGGTGGTGCCTTGCCGGGAGGTATATGGTTGGCTTTCAACGGGGGATGGGGCCTGGCTGGCTTGTGGATGGGACAGTGTGTGGCATTGTCGCTGGTAGGTGTGTTAGAGTGGGTTATTGTCGGCATGAGCGATTGGGAGGAGGAAGTAGTAAAAGCCGGGGAAAGGCTGGATCGCGATGACTGAACACCTTGAGAGACAGAATACCTAGGTACCTAGACAGAATAAAATTCAGTGTTTTCGTTCATGAGGCTGCCCAATCATGTCCCCCAAAACCTTTGCAGGAAGCCACATGCAGAGGCAGGTCTGAGTGTGGGGGGAGGGATGAGGCTAATCTCCATCGAGCAACCCAGCGGAGACGATGGAGTCTTGGAGAGCAGAAAAGAACCAACCAGGCGGAAGAGACGGCATCCAACGAAAGGAAACCCCATGCAAAAAAACCCCGCTGATAAGCTGCATGTTTCTTTTTCTTTTTTGTCTTAGTGTCCCAGCTCCGTAATACCGCACACGCGCAAGGCAGCTGCAAGCCTGCAAACCATCGTATTTCCCTCGGCAAAGACAAATTTTCAGAACCACGCCATGGGTCCTCAGTCGGACGCCTATCTATCACTTGGCGTCCGTCGCCACAGGAGTCTCCCCGCAGAATAAGCAGAGATAAGGTTCCCCCCCGCGTCGCGTGGTGCGTTACAAACAAAGCTTTGGAATTTGATATGTCGCGACGATAAGCTCGAAACAGACTCGAATAGCGCGAAAGTGGCTTTTTGTCTATATATCTCACCTACGCATATACCCACTGATACCGCCGACCATGTTGGGAATCATGAGTGAAACTTGTGTGTGTGTTGTGCTTGCATTATCCACTGGTTGTCTTTTGGGTTTCTTGTCCCCAGCAGCAGCAGCAACGACAACATGGCCAGCGACCTCGAAAAGAAAGCAGCCCTAGATGACACCCTCATCCCAACCTCCAGTCCCAAACTCGAACTCAAGTCCTCCTCTGTCCAAGTCGGCCACGGCACCATCACCGACGAACTCGTCCTCAGCAAGGATGGCTTCGCTCTCTTCCCACAGCCGGTCTTCAACGACTCCCTTGACCCGCTAAACTGGTCGTGGATACAAAAACACGCCATCCTCTCCATCATTATGGCTCTCTACTTTATGTTCACCTACATCACCACCACCACGGTCCCTTCTTTCCCGGCCCTGCAAGAACAATACTCGGCCACGCTCGAACAGATCAACTGGACCGTTGCGATCCCCGCTCTCGGCCTCTCGGTAGGTCCCCTCTTGTGGGCCTCTCCCGCCGATATTATTGGCCGGCGCCCCATTCTTATCCTCGGCACCATCATGGCTCTCGCTTCCACCGTAGGTGCGGCCCTCGCGCCGTCTTACCCGGGATATATGGCCGCGCGATTCTTCCAAGGTCTCGGCGTAAGCCCCGCTTCTAATGTCGGACTTGCTGTCATCAACGACATTTTCTTCGAGCATGAACGGGGTCAGAAACTAGGTCTTTGGGTTCTGGCAATCGATATGGGCTTGCTATTTGGTCCGTTGATCGGCGGGTTCGTTAGTCTTGCCGGCCAGGCCTGGGCGCAATGGCTTAGTGCTATTCTGTTGGGGGTGATTTTGATTTCTGAAGTGGTTTTCCTTCCGGAAACGCTGTATCCGCGAAAGACCATGTTGGTGGAAAGTAAAGAGGGGAGGGGCCTTGATCTGGCGCCGACGAGGACAAAAAAGTTGGGCTGGACACAGGTGAAGCCGCTGCCGGGCATGAAACATCCCAGGGTATATGATACGGTTGTGAGGTTCGTCAAGACGTGGAAGTATGCGGTGGTGCCGGTCGCGGTCATGACATACTGTTTTGGATGGTATTGGTGGGTGCTTTCGGTGGTGACGCTGGTGCCGGTGGCGTATGCGGAGACGTATCCGGAGGCGCATGTTCAGGGGTGAGCCCTTCTCCTCTCTTTTTCTCTCGATTCCTTGGGATTCCCTTTCCAAGTTTCATCCGAATGTCAACATACCGCATACGCAAACATGCTAACTTGGAGACAGGCTCCTCTATATCGGTCTGATTGTTGGCACGTTAATCTCTGAGGTCCTATGCTCCGGCCATCTCAGCGACAAGATTGTCGTCAAACTAGCCAAGTCAAACAACAACCACAAGACAGCCGAGATGCGTCTGTGGCTGGTATATCCGGCTGCGATCTTGACCGCCGTTGGTCTGATTGTCTGGGGCATTAGTATCGACTATGGATATCATTTTATGGTGGGACAAGTGGCATTTGCTCTATGTAAGTCCTTCTCGCCAGCTGTCATTGATTTGACCATGCTAACTGTTCCTTCAGTTGGCGCTGGTATCCAAATGGGCAACACTGCCATTTGCTCCTACGTCGTCGACGCATACCCCATGCAGAGCATGGCAACCATGACATTTTATGCCGTCATGCTCAACATGTCTGCGTTTGTCGACCCGTTTTTTATCGTCCCGTGGGTTGAGAATGTGGGCTTCACGTGGACCTTTGCAGGGCACGCCATCATAACTGTGTTTTTTTGTATCCCGGTTATTGGGCTGCTTCATAAGTTTGGACAGGGGATACGTGAGAGGTCCGGAAGCCCGGATTGGGTGAACCCTGAGTTTGAAGAATCTGTGATACCCTGATAGCGATTGCATTCTGTTTTAATTCATGATATATTTCTACCGCTCCCGCACATGAACCGTGGAAAAACAACAAGAGGTGGTCTCAGGAAAATCTGCCTGTAATCCCTAAATGTCCTCAATAATGGGCGTGTATCATGGTGGTGGTGGTGGTGGTCTCCCCCTTCCCAACAGAGTGGTACTAAAACACAATACAACCCGTAAACAGTTCTCAACGGGTTTAACTTGAAACTCTTAACGCAATAATACGCTAATGATGACCCCATAGTCTAGTCACTTTGCCAGCCCCTTTTTGGCCTGTCTGGATCCCTCAAAGTTTTGCGTCGTCATAATAGCTCTAGAATCCTCCAAAGACTCAAGTACCGCCGTTTTGCCGCGTACAAATACCTCGGCTTCATAAGCGGCTAGAGCCTCCTGAATGCTGCAAAAACCATCCTTCACTTTTGTAATCTGTTCCATGAAAGTGCCAATGTCGTTCAACGCGTGGTTCAGTCCTTGACCCCGGTCTTTTTTTGAGGGAAATAAGATCAGCTGAGATCAGTGATTACAAATACCTACGTATTACCTGGCATGACAAGAGATTGGGTGAGACTGAACTTACTGGGAAGCATGCAATGCGCCGCATCGCCTACGAGCGTTACCCTCCCTCCCCTATTGTCCCACGGCGTAGTCGGCCAATACCGCAACTGACACACAAAGACCGGCTTCGAATCTTCCCGAATCCATTGGCTGGCCGAGTAGAAAGGCTCACAGATGAATTCGGGAGACACGCTGGCCTTTATCTTGCGTATGGCCTCGACCCCCTCGCACCCTGGCTCATTGCCTTTCCAGATCCGCACAATCTGGAGACTGTAACCCGCTCGATCATTTTGGTCTTTGGCATCGATTGCTGTGGCAGGTGAGTGTGCTTATTTTCAACTGGGGCATGATGAAATGAGAGAACGTACTTGCATACAAAACTAACCCATCTGGCCCAGTACTGCAGGCGCATATTTCACTCGGTTTCATGATCGTCGCTGTCTGCTCGGCCGTGTACTTGATGATACCACTTCCGATCGCCCACTCCGATGACTTTGTTGTTCCGAGTTCCTTTCCCAACAACCACTGTCTGATCATGGACGACGACCCATCCGTGCCAATCACCAGATCGGCTGTGGCTTGCGTGCCATCTTCCATAACCAAAGTCACCGGACCGGTCTCGTCCATTTGTAGGTCTACCACTTTGGTTCCCCATTTGATGATATCCAGACCTTCCGCGCAGACCTTACGCATCCTCGTCCTCGACATGCGTCGAAACTCGGCCGTCATGGAGAATGCATACTCGCCGGTCACGCCATTGTAAAAAGGCAACGACTCAAGTTGGTTGGTATACGGATAGAAGGGATTTGCGTGTGCGCGGGGGAGGTTGGCAAAGACATTTTCGGGAAGCGTCGTGCGCAGGGTGGGTAGCGCCCAGTGCACAATCATGGACCATTCCCAGACGCGTTCGCCGATGAAGTTTTCTTTTTCGTAGACTGTTACTTGGAATCCATTCTATCCATGTTGTTAGTGTTCTACCCATGTCCGCAAGGGGTGGCTGGTCTGGTCTGGTCTGGTCTGAGTGCATGTGTGGGAAAACTTGCCTTTTGCAGTCCATGGGCTAGAACCAAACCGGATACGCCGGCGCCTACAATGGCGATTCGGTGGGGAATGGTATTTTTTTCACTCTGCTCCGTCATTCTCGACACGAAGGTACTCGAAAAATGGGAAAACGTTGCAGGCACATTGAAGTGACACGAACATGAAGCCTGGGATACACTGGAGACTGGATTTGATATATCTCCTGCCTATGTCGGAAAAGGAAATAAAACTAGACAATCTCACGGCTTTCCACTTCATCTGTCTCACGCTGTCGTGGACCTTTACTCGTTCCTGGTGTGACACTACATGTAACTATCCCGAAAATTGTGTAGCAAGGGTCTTGGCAGACGCTGAAAGGGCATGACAGCTGTGTGTCTTGTGGTACCCACGAAAATCCCAGACCAATAATCTGCACCGGAGCTTGCCACGCGGGGGGTTTGGATGCTACCTACGTACCTTACCTACCCATGGGTTATACCCCAGACTGGAGGTGCAGTTCGCGAGTTCCCTCAGCCAACAGTAATGTCAAACTTGTGGATGAGAGAGAAAAAGGCACTGGAACCTTTGGGGAAAGTGTTGGTTCTTTTGCTCAGATTTGCGCCCGACGCTAAGAATAGCTGCAGTATTACGTACACAAACTACAGTGCCCATCAAGTGCATGTGTGTGTGTGTGTGTGTGTGTGTGTGTGATTCACATTGTTTCTTCAAGAGCCGAGTTTCCGTCTAGTGACATACAGCAGAATACAGCTAACGTCACCGTGTGAATGTGTGCATGTTTCATCCGTGGACAGAGATCAACTGGTAAGCGGCGGCGGGGTGATCCTTCGCTCCCAGTCTAGTGCAAGTGCCAGTGCCAGTGCCGTCCAGTCCCGTCCAGTCCCAGTCCCAATATGAGCGCATTACATTATGCGGCGGCGAGGACACAATCTAGACCAGGAGTATTGAGCATCGCTACCTACGTAGACTTCCCGCGTGAAAAATTGCCGGGGTGAATTCGATGCGGGGAGGGGACCAGATTTGACTGGAGAGGGGATAGAGTGATGACGGAAGAAGTTTGTTCTACCCTGGCTACATGCCTGTCCAGTCCCGTCTGGTCCCCAGCCAGCTCGTCAAAGTACATGTACATGTACAGCCCTGTGAAGAACTTTTCTTTGTGTGTTCTGTGAACCATAAAGTGCGATCTCGGACATACCAGACCCAGCCTGCAAGGTGCTACCAGACCCAGTTGAGATCAGATGTTTTCATTGTGGCCATCGGATCCCATGGGACTGTTTATTTGCGTACTGAGAAGGACTCCGGGTCCGAGTCACCGGAGAAAGCGTCACAGATTGGAATCAGGTATCCCCGAAAGGAGCCCGCAATTTTTTGGCTTCCCCTTGGATGTCGCCATGCGGCACAGTGATATGCCCCTGTAGTGGCTGATCGCGATGAAATCGGGGCTTGGCTCCTAGCGCATAACCCCATGGTGAATTTCTCACCTGCCGGCGCACAACTTAGGTACCAGACATTGAAACCAACGGAATGGAAAAAAAAAGGACTCACCGGGCGAGGGAATGAAATGACAAAAAGTCCCGTCTCGGTCCCGAGTCGATTCCCTCCCGCATTGTTGCAATCCCTCCCCTCCCAGGAGACGTCTGTGTGTGATCCTGCGGCGGGCGGCACGAAGTTGTTTCCCCGGAAGAGATAGAGAGAGGGCAGGAAATACTACGGTATGCCGTGCGACACCGGCTATTTGATTGGATAACCAACCAACACCCACGCCCCTGGGCTGTGTGTGTGTGTGTGTTCCCCAATTCGATTGAAGAGAAGGAAAAACGCCTACAAGGGTTTGTTCCCTTCCGTCTGGGGGGGGTTTAACGTACTTGTTGCGGAGGGACTTGGAACGAACGGAGCACGTCTGCGGCGCAGGATCAAAGCATTGGCTGCAATTCGAACAAGTATTAGATTCCCGCTCATTGAAATTTGTGATTGGGTGGCGTTGCTGGCCTGGCCCTTTTTGCGCGTCAAGTCCCAAATGTTGGGAAAGGAAGGGAAGGGAATGAAATGGCACTGAGGCATTTGGAACTTGCCGCCGCGCCACACATTGACAGCACCAGACCACGACACATCGGCGCATGGGGATGGGTGGACCTTCCTTCTTTTCCCCAACCCTATTGCGCCCTCGGACTCTTTTTGAAAAACCCTTGTCTTTACTTTTCCTTTTGTTTTGTCCTTGGCACCTGTATCTGATCTTTTTTTCTTTCTCCACGCGTGTGCATCACGCACTCACGCACACAAACCCAGCTGCTGGCTGGCAATTTTTTGCCATCATGTCCAACTCCAGTGTCAAAAGCAACAACACCAAGGCGGTAGACGAAACAAAGTGGATTCCACTTCCATTGTCAGACGCCTTTGTGGTCGAGCCCGATCCGAGTCGCTATGGTCCGTACCCGTATAGCGGCCTGCAAGCTTTTGCTTTTGCGATTATCGCCTTCATGGTGCTGCTCTCCCTCATAGTATGTGGGCTTCGAGTGGTCAGCTGTCGTCTTGGGAAGGGGTTTTGGGTCGGTGAGTTTAATTCTGTGCCCCATGTATTGCCGCTTCAAGTTGCTCACGGCGATACTTGCAGATGACTGGATGATCTTCGTTGCGGTGGTGAGTTTGCACAAAACCGACAGCCTTGGCGGCGTATACTTATCATTATCCTAAAAAAAAGATACTTTCTGTTGCTCAGGGAGTAATGTCGGGGTTCAGTACGCATCTCCGTGCACTCTACTTGACAGCAAGTATTGATTGTGTCGTACAGCTGTTCGCACAGGTTACTGGGGCATCCACACTCCCGAGGTGCCTAGTCCTCTCCCCGACAACCTCGGCGATTTCTGGATGTTCATCAACGAACTCTTATACAACATCATGTTTGGTCTCATCAAAGTCTCGGCGCTACTCTTTCTCCTCCGCATCGGTGGAACAAAACAACGTGTCCGTATCGCCTGCTGGGTCATTATCACCATCAACGTCCTACAGATGATTTGCTTCTTGGTGCTGGCCATCATACAGTGTCTGCCCGTGGGAACACTCTGGGTCATACCCACGGCAGCCAAGAGTAAGTCGGGGCAGTGCCTGCAACGGAGGATCTATTCCATCTCCCAGGCCGTGGTGAATATGATAACGGATATCCTGACCCTCATGGTTCCCTTTTGGATATTTCTGGATCTGAAAGTGAACAGAAGGGTGCGGAATGCCCTGTTGGGCGTCTTTATGCTTGGCACAGTGTGAGTCTCGCATCCATTTCTCCGTGTTTGGACTGTCCGTCATCAGGACTGAGAGACTGACCATGGCATACTGGGGGTTAGGGTCAATATCATCAGCGGTGTCCGTTTGTATTACACGATTCGCATGTACTATCTCAAGCCATCCGACCGCAACTACTCGATCGGTTTTGTCACAACCTGTGTCGAGCTGAACCTCGCCATAGTGGCAGCATCAGCCCCATCACTCTGGCCGTTGGCACGCCGTTGGTTCCCCGGCGTCTTCGCATCACTTGGGATAAGTCGGCCCTACCTGTATCCGGATATCGAAATCGGATACGCCACGAAACAGTCCAGCACCAGCGGTCGGACGGTTGGGAAGAAGCTTCGTGGGAAGGTTGTGTGGCAAAAGAATCGTCACGTTCCCAGTGGTGTTGTAGCTGGAGACGGACATGGCAGTGGGCTGAGCTTAGTGGACCTCCGAGACCGAGACCCAGGGGTTTATGTCGGTGGGGACCGAGGCATTCGTGCTCCGGCTGATAAGAATGATCGGTGGGAGGACTACGGTGATGATGTATTTGTAACTGCAAAGTCAGGACAACTTAGGCACGAGTAAGTAATAGATGGCGCCGCTGGGCATGGATATTTTCTGAAGGAAAAAGGAGCAAAAAAAGGGGGGGCAAGAACACCTAGTGAAGTGAACTTGATGAAACCGATCGAACTGGGACTCGAACCCAGAACCTTTACCAGCTAGCGATGAACCGGAAAGTAACGCGCTACCATTGCGCCATCCGACCGATGGCTACTGACAAAGCACATTGCCTCTTTTACGCTGTCGGCCGTGGGCGGAACAAGCCGTGGTTGTTGGGTTGCATTCACACCCTGCATGCTTGATCGTGGGTACCCAGGTAGCCGGCTCGTGTTTTGGAGCCTTATTGACAATCACAGAATGTTTTTGCCGGTGAATCAAGTAAGTGCAGTCTAACCAGTGCGTGAAAGTATTTGCCACTGTCCCAGCTTCACCAACCGACAATGGCAAGGGAGGCAGCGTGGGTTGAAAGTTTCTTGGCATTCAATGTTCGAAGGATTGACCGCGCGTCAACTATGTCTCTCTTCCAGGAGAGGCCCTGGGGATTTCTTAGCTATGATCAGAATCCGAGACTTTTGAACGGTTACAACACGTGATTGTGTAGGCATATCTTTCATGCGAACAATCACAAAAGACAAAGAGGCAGAAGAATTGCGGGAACCGGAGCAGCGTCACTAGCCTAGTAACAGAATATGCTGTGAAATATTAGTGTTAAAGATAGGTGACTAACATCTCATCAGGTTCAACGATTGACTGCTATCTGTGATGTGGCTCCCTCTCGCAAAATCGCAATAAACTTGCGTACTTTTTATCACATAATTGCCCTCCACCGGAAGTGTACATCCAATCAAGATTAGGCCAACCTTTGGTTCAAGCAATCCTGAGATTTTGGTGCGGATCTGGAAGCATCCGCTGCCTGTGCCTGCCTGCACTGAGAGAGCCTTGCCAGGAGTTGCGCTTTCCCCGCTCGACAACATCCCCGCATCACCCATCTCTCACTTCAGCTCCAGGCTCAATCAGCTGATCAACATTCCTCTCAATTCCACCATGGCCCACAATCACTGCCCATTACCACACATACACCGAAAGAAATGAACACAGAAAAATGGCCGACCCCTTCACGTGTATCGGTGCAGCTGCCTCAGTCGGGGGCATAATCGACATGCTCTCGCGCACCATCAATCTGATAAACTGGGTCGCCGAACAGTGGAAAGATGCACAGCTTGCCTTTCTTAGCCTCCAGACCCAGCTTCTGGTGCTGCGGGCTGCGCTTTCCGAAATCCAAAAATGGTTCCAGTCGTCGGGAGCCTACGGGGTCCACCATCAGCTCACCATGGACCTAGACTCTGTCCTTCTCTGCTGCAAATCGCTCATTTCAAGGATCGACTCGCATCTCAGCGGGTTGCGTCGGGATGCGAGCGGACAGTTGGGCACGATTGCCAAGGTCAAATTGGTCCTGGGTGGCCGCAACATTGGCGAAATCCAGAAGATGGTTGAGCAGCAAACGGGGGCTCTCAATCTTCTCCTGACGGCATGCAACAGTAACGCCCTCGCCGAGCAGAAAAAGCTGCTTGAGAAAAAAAGTACAAGAACCGCTATCAGTCGGGTTGAGAAGGACTCGGCATCGTTGATTGTTCATCGGGATGACGGGTCGCTGCGAAGCACCTTTACCGACAACTTATCAAAGATATCGCGGGTGTTTAATTTTGATGCCGACTTGCTCGGCAGCAAGGTTTACGACCGTGCCTGGCGTATCAACATCAAAACGTCCCTCCGAGCCCCAAAGGTGACGGTAACACAACCAACTCTGGATCGTTACAGCAAGGAGGATGTCAAAGTACTTTTGCTGGGTAAGCTCACGTTATCATAACCACTCCATTTGGAATTTCGTTCACTAAAGTCGTAGAGCAGGAGCCTCATTGAGCGCCAAGTCGACACTACTGAAACAGTTGATCCATATCCTCAGTGACCCAAACGACGACAAGGAATTTTCAGGGCCGAAAAGAGAGAGCTGGGCACCCATAATATTTGGTAACATATGCCACTACGTCACTTCTTGGGAGAGTGAGGATCATGCATATGCCGAGTTGGCGGAGCCTGGGGGCCCACTGGATAACCTCAAGGTATGCGTAAGCCCACTCGCTCTACTTTGCAAGCAGCAACGCGCAGACTTTGCTGGCTGACTACCCTGCGTGCAGGAATACATCCAGGAGATTGAATATATATACGATGCCTGGGACTCTGCCAGAAACGTATCGGACATGAATACTCTTCGTCAAAGTGCGTTTCGGCCATTCTCCAAGATTTGGGGAAGCGAGGACGTGCAGCGCCTTCTCGAAACACACCCCAGCAATGACATGGCGAACTTCTGCTAGTGGGCCTGCCTGTGTGTTTCTTTGTTAATGTGGACTCAGACCTACTGACCCTCTTGAGCAACAGCTTCATGGAGAATCTCGAGAGGATTCTCTCCCCGGACTACATACCGACGTTTCAGGATATTACAAAATCGCGACTCAGGACCACGGGAATCTCAGAAACCGTTTTCAACACGCCTGGGTATAATTATCGTGTTTTCGATGTTGGCGGTACCCGGTCCGAACGGAAGAAGTGGATTCACTGTTTCGACAAGGTTGACATTATTCTGTTTCAAGTGTCGCTAGGTGGCTATGACAAATGCCTCATTGAGGATCGTGAACAGGTAAGTGCTGTTTTGAAGTTGAGCGTGGATGATCAAGCTCCAACTTATATATCTCCAGAACCAACTCGTGGAGTCACTTGACCTCTGGCACAGCATTTGCAACTCTAGATGGTTTCACGAGACTTCCTTTTTTCTCAATTTCACCCAAGCCGATGTCTTTGCGGAAAAGGTATCCCAGGGTCGAACCACACCGCCCAAAGAACACTTCCCTTACGACGGCGAGCCCGACGACGTGATTTCGATGCGGAAGATGATTACCGAGAAATTCCTAGAAGCAGATATCAAATTCCCGACTCGCCAGATCCCCGTCACTTACATTAATGCGATAGATACCGAACAGGTGAGGGCGTTGCTGGAAGAGGTGAACACCATTGCTACGGCCCGCGTCAATCACCGGACAGCCGTCGCTGCAGCAAAGAGCAAATAACCTCTGTTTCGCCCATCCAAAATGAGCACTCAATGGTCTCGTGGATTCCCCATCCCACAGGAGCTAGCTAAAGGACTTTTTCTCAAGAATCTTGGCAACTGGGTTTCTCCTCCTGCTATTTAACTCATATGAGTGGATGATGGTGGATTAAAGGATGGTATCGTTAATTCCCAAGGGAGTTTGGGCGGTTCCAATCCCACTCACTCTTTACCATGTGCAAAGTACATATCTGAAACTGGCTCCAATATCCCCTGCTCTGTTAACTCATCTTCCACGCTGCTACCGCAACCCCGGTAGCGACCAAAATCCCCATCCACCTCCACAAGCCCTTCATGATCATTTCTTTCCCCATCCTCTCAATCGCCTCCCCATCATTTATCCTTGGAAACGGCATGTCCGGCACCTCCTTCCCAAGGAACTTGCACAAGGGCTCCCACCCTTCTCGGACATCATAAAATAGCAACCGATCCGCCGGAACCACCTCTTTCAGCCGCGCAATATGTCCATCCCAAGTGACGCGCGTCAGGGGTTCTCGCTCACCGTATAGCCCCACGGTTACCCGACGGAGACAGTCAATATAGTCGACGAAATGACGCATTGTTGGCAACGGAAAAAGAACCACGCGCAAGAACCAGAGTGTAGAAAGCGACGCGACGGCACCAATACTGCGCTCCCAGGCCGCTACGTCGCGAACTGTACAGATAACGAGAGCATCCGGGTGGAGTTCTAGGAGCTCCGGAACGAGGAAAATGGCGGGTGCGTCTGTTGCCGCGACAAATCCGGTGAACTCGCGATCGAGGGTGGAGAGGATGAGGCTTTTGTCGGAATGGTGTTTGGGAGGGTAGTGGTTGAATAGCCGGATCCAGGCGCGGATAGTCGATGGAGACCCTCGTGTGATTTGCGTGCCACCATGGTAGACGGGCCCGTCGAGGAGAATGGAAAGCGCTTCGCTTAGCGATGCAGTGCCGGTACGGGCGTATCCGGCGCCAATTACTTTGAGACGAGCCCCGGGTTGTGGGACAGATGCTTTGTTTCCCATGGTGTGGAAATCAACTGAAAATGCATGCGAATAGGCATTTATCAATGTTGAGGCGAAGAAGCGACTAGCGACTAGAATGTGTTGCGTAAGCGAAGGGAGTGCTATTTATACGGGTTAACTGTCAGCATGTAAAATCCTATACTGCCACCTTGGATGGTCGGACACCTTTAATGGTACGCTGTGGGGTATTGCGCGGTTAATATTACTAAGGTACCTAGGTTTCGTCAAAACGCAACGACGGGAGGATCTCACCTGGACATGCTGCACAGCGGTGATACTTTGAGCTTCAGCTTAAGTCCCACTTTTGTCAATCATCAATCATGATTGATTGTAGTACTACCCAATAACTTTATCGTTTTAACTCTAATTGTTCTCAAAGACAGCACTTTTGCGGGGAAACTTTCAAAAGCCGCTGCCAATCTCTCTCTCTCTCTCTCTCTCTCGCAAACAGCATCCAGTCGCTGACATCATGCACTGTGGAAGTTTCATCCTGATTACGTCCCTTTTAAACACCAACGAACATGAACATAAAAGCAAAGCTGAAAGCTTCCAGTCTATTTTTATATCGTATTTAATCCAATATTTCACAACATCACATTAGTCAAGGTTTAACCAAAAGGTCCAGAGTCAATAATAATACATCAAGCAGCCAATGAGCGGTGACAACAAAAGGCTTGACGAAAAGAAAAGGTCAAAAAAACACCAGGCCACCATGTTTGGGGAGCAAGCAACCAGCCCTACGGCACCTACCAGCTCAGCGAGACTGAATTATGTATGGATTTGCCGTAATGAATAGACCCGGCTAGCATTTTAGGTCGGCGTGCATCGCCTATTTAAATATTGACCTGGTACAGGTTACGCCGATTATGTGGGCTTCCTGGGGACCCTCAGTCACTGATTGACAGGAAGCCAAGAAAAAAAGCCGCCTCCGCGTCGGAGAGTTTCGATAGGTACACAATCCAACCCCCCCGAAAGATTGTTAGCGTGCGACTTGGTGAGTATCGAGGGGGTTGTTTGTGCAACACACGAACAGTCGGGAAGCATTCTGCAGGTTAAGGTAGAAAAATATCTATCTAGGCCTTGTTGAATTCCAACATTCAAGGCCCTGAGATTTTGCTCGCTAAGGCCTTAAAACCTCTTCCCTGAGGCATCAAGTTTCCATCATCATCAACCCCTCAAAAATAGAAAAAGAATGCTGGGGCAGTAGTTTTGGTCCGAGGGCTGTAGCCAAGCCGTCAAGTAGCGCGCGAACAATCATTCAGGAGTTGGACTGTAGCTTGAAGCCCAGATTTACTGCAGGGGCGGCATCTATGATGTAATCAGCTAACAAGGTACGGAGCATTCCCCGGGCATTACGGATCCAAAGCGGTTCCGTGTTTAAGTATAGCATCCATCCTAGCTCACGGCACCGGCTATGTCCTTTCATCCCGGGCTTAACGACCTCCGGCAGAGTCAGCAGGAGAGGCAGCGGGCGTGTCACTATCACCTGCTCCAGTGGCATCCGTAGGGCTCGACATTATTGTGACCCATGTTGAGAAGAGTGGATGGCTGTGATTGTGGTAACATTAAGGCGGATGAAGGTCATGGTTCCATTCTGTGGCACGACTGGATTCTACAGAGAGATGGACCGAAGGCAGCCTGGGGCCAGCCCGCATGATCACTGCCGATTTAAAATGATCAGTCGCTCACGGAAGCGTCATATATACTATCTCGGTCTTTCCTCATGTCCCCCCCCCCCCCCCGGGAGGCAGCACGGCATTATCTACAGGTGAGTGTCGCCGAGATGGGTATGTGAATAGTCGAGTTCGGACTCGGAAACTTTTCATGTATGGGAGGTTGTTGCCCTGGTTCGCGAAAAAGACCAACCTCGCGAGTTGATAATAAACAAAGTCCGAGGGAGGCATGTAAGACGACCTATCTCTGGGATTCCTGTAGACAACGTACAGGCGGGAGTCCAACAGAAAACCACCGGCAACTTCATCACCTCGGAGGATTTTAATCCGCATCGCCTCTTTGGAAAGGCAAGGTTCAGAACAGGGTTGCCTGCGTTGTGGCGATTGCCCAAGACGTTTCCTGGTATAAAGTCCAGCGGATATCTCACTCTCTGAAAGCAAGCAGACACAACCAGACAGTTTAAACTCATCACTACCTTAAATCACACCCCCCTGACTTGTTTGAAATAGCCAATGGTTCGGCAGCATAAAATAGTTTTCATGGAGTCATCAAAACACTTGCACTCACTCATTGGTTTGGGCTGTAACGCCGCTGTTTGATAGGAAGAAAAAAAAAGAAAATTAGCCATCATGTCCAGCTGAAACCCAGTACAATGTGACCTCAGCCTACTTACCTAGCCATAAGCAACGCCAGAAGGCCAGTAGAGCAAAAAGTGATCTTCATGTTTGCGTGTTGAATTGCTGAGATAGGTACTTAGGTAAGTATCTGGCAGGAATGTATGCAAGTCAGCTGTGTAAGGTACCTAGCTAGCTACCTAGCTGCCTAGCTACCTATCTCAGTGCATGTTTTCGTCCCCCCCGAGTCGATACATGATCTAATCGTCGATGTGCACATACAGGATGGTCAATGGCAGTCCCGATGCGGCTTCACCCCCGGTATCCCCTGGATGGACCCGGACGGTTTTTGGAACTGCTGCGTGAACTATGACTTTCGGTGGAGGATAAAGTTTTGAGTGTTAAAATACCAAGCCAATGTGGGCTCTAAGCCACATCGACACCCGAAGCGAAGCCGCCGCCTTGCCAAGCCGCCGCCTTGCCGGGCAGGGCAGGCCCTACCGGCCGCCCTGCCCATCCACCACCAAGTACTATGTAGGGTCGAGGGTGGTAAATCAACGATGCACGCCCGGAAAAAAAAAGCCACCTAGGTCTATTTCTTACGTTAAATCTAATTATCAAGGCCCTATCAAGCCTGCAGGGGCTAGTTGGAAAGATAGTGGCCTGGATTGCTGGATTTCTTTTTTTCGTCTGGCAGGCGTTATGCCATCGCCCAATGGCCGCTCGGCAGATAGTTCCAGAAACCATTCGACCAATGTGATGGCGAAAAACCACGGCTCAGATATCATATAATAGAAGCTCAGCTTGCCTCGCTCCTTCACTTCGTAGCAAACTCAGTTCTCGGAGCATCATCGAAGCTTCGCTTCGATAATGGCAAAAGCAAGGACCAATCGCTAGTGCAACGGCGGTATCTGGTATATGGGTTCACATTGAGCAGCATGTGAATGTCAGAGACGAAGAGAATGTGATTTCTTGGGAAAAAAAATTAAAATTCGTCAAAATCCCAACTTCGGTCTGAAGGGTTCCGAGAGAAGCTATGACATTGCTGGGCGTTTAGGTGCTTGCCTAGGTAGTTAGGTATACATTATTGTACCCGCTGCTCTTCGGTGCCGAAATGAGGTATTGAGATGTACCGAATTGTGCCGAATAAGAGTTGAGTCCTCCACAATGGATCGCACCGTTCAGTCTTTCCATTTGACATTCGAGAGGGAGCTTTGCGTCCAGTCTCGCACTTGTACTAAACTTCTCAAAATTTCGTTGGACAGTACAGTGGCTCGGTACTTGGGGCCAGCGGGTAAATCCAATGACGACGGGACATGTTGTTGCATTTCCGAAAATGCGCCGTGTCGTGTAACACAAAAGGACGGCAGCACAGCTTCCCCGCTTCTGTCTCCTTAAAACCTGGGGTGCATATTCTAGATAACAATTTATCGCTGCTGATTGCAACTTCAAGAGGAGCCATATTCTTCATCAAACACTCATATAAGCTAACGTAGTAGTGCAAGTTTGTGCCTGACGGCTGGACCACTGGAGCCTATGGTAACCCGCGTTAATGTGACCGGACACCAGCAAAAAAATTCGGGCCCGACGAATGATGAAAGCTTACGCGATATCGGAACGTTGTGCTCATAGAACCAGATTTTTTTCCCCCCCCCGGCTAAGGAAAGGATTTTAGCTGAGTTTCATGGTATGCGCGGTACCTTCGTGGAGCCAGCTTCCTGATTTGTTTGGGGGCTGGTTGGTTGAGCTGGAGCTGCGCCGTTGGGTTTATCAACCAGGGGCCAATTCCAGCCGCAAAATCGTAACCCTGTCGCGCGTGGGGGACTAACGAAGCTTGAGGCAAGTCCTAACCAGAACCTGACCTGGCCAGATAGAACTGAGAGTCGTCCGTGCAGAATCGATAGGACAACGTATTAAATATAGCAAGTTTCGACTTTTTGCAGCCCGTTTAAGTCACAGTCACGGAACCCTTCCCGACGGTTTGCGCTTGGCAATGCCCAGGTTGGGAATAGCGGCCGCATTGGCGCAATCAAGCTTCAGTCTGAGGATCGGCGGCTCTGTGGCGAAGCCGACTTAGCTGCTGACGACCCGCGATGCGGGCCGCCAGTTAGTCAGTAGCGTTGACTACAATGCGGCGCGAATCTTACAAGCGCGCGCGCGCGCAAAAGCTTCACTTCAGTGGTTCCTATGTTTGCTGCCTACCCTAATGCCGTCTTGGCTCTGTGACCGAGCCACATTCCTCCCACCGCCACCGCGTGGCATCCAGATTCTAGACTAGCGAAGTAGTGGCAAAGGTACCTACCCAATCTTCAAAGCCTGGCTTTTTTTTTTTTGCTGGTGGTGGAATCGGACTGTGCAGCTTGCGGACGCTCGAATGCTCACTCGACAAGACACACGCGGATACGGGATGGACATGAGCCATCATCCTCGCACTATGACCTCAGCACTGGGCTGGGAGGCTCGGAACTTCAGCCGACACCAACTGCCAGGCTGGTTGGAGGAGGAGTGAGACCAGACACTCACCAACACGTCAGCAAGATAATGCTCCGAGATGCAACTGGCCGACATCGTTCTGTACTCCCACACGCCGGCTGAACCACTCTCTATCAAAGCTCAACACATGCACCTACCAAAGCACTCCTGTAGGATCGAGAAATGCGTGGCCTCCACCCCCCACCCCCCCCCACCCCCCCCCCCCCCTATCC
>Ga0247765_1000871_pt1 | contig 18952 bp, 17 predicted proteins | sample UWRJL106311C6_FD_179949 | JGI IMG/M metagenome (GOLD analysis project Ga0247765, IMG submission 179949) | Plant litter microbial communities from Arlington Agricultural Research Station in Wisconsin, United States - UWRJ-L106-311C-6 | ecosystem: Environmental > Terrestrial > Plant litter >... | reverse complement strand
GGGGACGTATTGAATTCTTTCTACCAGCATGCGACCATCCGACCAGGGGACAATTTCAAGCTTAGTACATGTAGTTCACAACGCAAATTTACTCTCACCCCAGTGGGCGTATCGATTGATTGGATGCCCGCGCGTGTGCTCTCAAGTGGGAGCAAGTCCCATCCGCGCTGGCCGCTTCTTCTTCAAGTTTCTTCTTCTTCAGGTATCTTACGAATGCCCCAACCAAAGATATATAACATTGCGGTTTCAGTGGTTGCAAGTGTTGTTGCCCCCCATCAATTCACAGACAAACGACATGCACCACCAGTATACATGGAACCCATCGTGGCAGCGGCAGCACTACACCTCGCCGTAGCCACTTTGGGACCCCATATGACTGCGACTTCTTTCCCGGCACGGCAGACTTATCAGACTTATCCGGCCTGGACGCCTGGCAGTAATTCGCACCCTTTCCAGAACAGCTCCTTCCGATCGACAACCTCAACATGCAGCGTTACAGCGCCGAGTCTGCAATGCTCGTGGGCGGCGCCATCGAGATGGACAGCACCCTTCCGTGGGTTCTCGACACGGCACCCCTTCAAATCGATCCGAGTAACTGGAGCCCCTTCCAGAACGAGATGCTGCAACAGCACGCCATCAAAAGGCAAGAAAATTCCCCACCTTTCTTTGCCAAACCCAGCCTAAGCAAACTCCTGACATTGGGGGCTCAACTACCTACACAGCACCCGCCCCGGGACAACCCAGTGCTATCGCCACCCAGCTCAGCGACGGAACTTGGATCTGCATCATCGACTCCTGCCATCACACATTCAAGCGTTACCAAGAGCTTTCTCGTCACCAGAGGTGCAAGCACCAGCAACTACAGCGGTACTTTTGCCGCGTGGCTGACTGCAGCAGACTGACGAGGGGGTTTGCTCGCAAGGATAAGAGGGACGATCACGAAAAGAAGGGGCATAGACGTCACGGTGGATCCGGGGGTGTAGGTTCGATGGGCCGATAGGCTCATGAGGTTTGTTGAGGGTGATTGGGAGGTTTAGGTGTCTGTTTATTATTTGTCACCTGGTGGAGTTTTGAAGACAACCTAAGTCACTAATAATAATAAAAGCAAAGCAATTCGCTCGGGGAGTGTCTCAGCTTAAGGGTGAGATGTATGTCCCCACTTTCGTAAATAAGAAAGACGGGGATGGGGACCTAATAGGGGACGTAAACTGGGTTTTATATAACATTAGAGGGGAAGAGGAGCGAAAAGGAGTGTTGAGTTAAGGGAGGGTCCCAGTTTTAGGCCACCTATGTCACAAAAACTGGGACCTCGCGAAAAGTTGCTATTCGAACCGCGGAGTACTGCCTACTCGTCTAAACTATATTTGGCAATTTCTCTGGTCATTTCCTGATCGTTTCCTGAGCAGTGCCTGGGTAGCGCCTGAGCAAGGTGGCTAGGGGCGGTGTAGGTGAGTGGGGTTGGTGAGGGCAACTTTAGGGTAAAACAATAGTTGAAGCAACCCAAGAGGCAATCCTCAAACTAACCCTCGCCTATGACGAGGAGATCCACGAAGAGGTGAGTTTGTTCGACACCCGGTCCTTCAATAGGCAGGTTCCAACACCAACAGTACAAATACTCAGCGTACCTCCCTGTGTACGATGAAAAAACTAGCTTTCCCCCTCTCCAACCCTTTGAGTTTATCGACCGTGGTCTCGTAGCCAACAAGGGGAAGCCAAACCTCTTGCCCAAGAATGACCCGACCATCAAGGCAACCAAGTTGACGCCCGTTATCGGAACTAAAATCCGCGGGCTGCAGCTATCACAGCTTAACGACCTACAAAAAGATGAACTCGCCCTGCTGATTGCTGAGAGGGGTGTTGTAGTCTTCCGCGGCCAGGATTTTAAAGACATTGGCGTTGAAGCGCAAAAGAAGTTCGGTCGGTACTTTGGGCCGTTGCATATCCATGTATGTTGTCCCCTCTGAGTGACAAATGGTGATGCTGACCTGGCCAGCTCGTCGGTGCCCATGTCAAAGACAACCTGGAACTGCACAACATCTACCTCGGTCCGGACAACGAATATCGTAACCAGCGGCGCAATACCCGCCTAACCACAATAGGATACCACTCGGATGTGTCGTACGAACATCAACCCCCAGGCATCACCATCTTGACCCTTCTTTCGGTCCCTTCCACCGGTGGTGATAGAGCCTGGGCTTCACAGACCGCCGCCTATGCCCGCCTCTCTCCACCCATCCAATCCCTGCTGGAGAGCCTGCGCGCGGAGCACAGCGGCTACCCACAAGCCGAGGGTGCCCGGCGGGACGGCAATTTTGTGCGGCGTGAGCCCGTCAATTCCGAACATCCGATTGTGCGTATCCATCCAGCCACGGGCCAAAAGGCCCTGTTCGTGAACCCAGGGTTTACCAAGCGAATCATTGGCCTCCACGACGAAGAATCGGACGCGCTGCTTCGTTTGTTGTTCCACCACATCTCGCTCGGGCAGGACTTCCAAGTCAGGGTCAAGTGGGAAGAGGGGACGGTGGCGTTATGGGACAATCGTGAGACGGCGCATACGGCAATTTCGGATTACAACGTGCATAACCCGCAGGAGAGCTTGAGACATGGGTTTCGCATTACGACGCTGGCGGAAAAGGCAAAGGGGGTGAATGGATTCGAGTCGGTCTGGTAAATCATCTGTGTCGGGTCAGCGGGGGTGGGACGCGTGGAAAATGGGGTTGATGGGTTGACTGACGCAATGGCTGGGTTAGTGAGCTTGTAAATCAACGTCTGGGTAGTTATATCAATAAGTTTGTCCATCAGGGATCCGGCGTGGCGACCTCGGAAGGGGCGACAATGCTCTCGACATCGACAAATCCCAAGTTTATTGAGTCGGTTAGAGGAGTGAGATCCTTCTTGAGCTGTAGAAATGCCGGATCATGCATCAGGAAGTAATCTCGCTCCTCGGTTTTCTCAAACTGAAGAACAAATGTCTGCGTTCCACGGTTACTGCCGTCGTCCAAATCCGTAATGTTGGCGATGTAGGGTTGGCCGGTGTACGGGTGGATGCAGGTTTCTTGGAGTGCGAGCATGCGAGTTCGTGCCTGTTGTTTAGGTTGTTAGCCAGGGAGAAGGAAAGAAACAGACAAAGCACCCACCCCGTCCAAGGTGCCCGGGGTGACGTCGGGCCTGAACTGAAAGACAACTGTATGTCTCACGTCGGCGCTGTGTCTGTTTGGTGTTCCGAGTGAGGCAACCCCGAGTGGATCATCGATCGCCAGTCGGACAAGACCACAGATGATGACAGCCAAGGCGATCAGCTTGCCAGGGCTGTAATGATTGCGGGGCTTCGCCTCGTGGGGATCGTGGGTGTGCATCGGGAGCTTTTCCGAGTAGTGAGACATGGCGAATGTGAGTACGAAGGGTTCGAATGCTGTTTCTCTGCTGGTCGCGATCAGACAAGGCTGATGGTGCATGCAGAAGAAGCAATCAGATGCTCTGCCGGGGGGAATGCCATGGCATTTATCAGAGGCCTGTGTCCGATTGCGCTGAAATCCCCCCCCTTGCCAATTGGGCGGTTCTGGAAATGGCTGCGCCACGGCTGGGGAGATCGACCAGGTCCGGGCCGGAGCAGGCGTGGTTGAGATTGGATGAAATCCTTCGACCGTCCATTTTAGCGGAAGCTTTTGGCTGTGGTGCCTGAACCGCGCGCCGCTTGAATGGTCATGCCCTGGTTGCTTATTTTCAAGAGGCCGGTCTAGACTCTCGCACTGCTGCCGTCTTTGGTGCGGGGCACGCACCCCTGCTGGCTCGCCTGCTGGAGGTCTGAACAGGCAACCGATCGTTGACTTCGATTGATTGCCGACGATCCCTATCTCCACGATGTCGGTTGAACCTGCGCAGACATTTCGGTGGTAGCTCATGCGAGCAATGTTTGGGGCCAATGTTTGAGGTAGCCAAGGTCTCATCTTTCGGATAGGTTGGTCATGCCGTCGAACTTTCAGCGGAGAGTTGACAACCGTGACCCATGTCAAACGGTGTTGGCTGAGCTTCCACCCGCAGTGCCAAGCTACCCCGCGATAGCGTCTGCCAAGGCCATCCTTGAAAGCTTGATAGCGCAGGACTTGGTGTGTGTATTGACGTTTGTATGACATTTGAACAGCGGCGAACCATTTGCGAGCGCTCTAGCTAGAATTTTGAGGCCCTGGTTTTATTAATAATTTTAGTAATGGAAACTTAAAACTTTTGTATTCACCTTTTAAATGGCCTTGCAGGTTGACCCATAAGCCGGCGTCGAAAAGTCAAGTACAGCGTGAACAATCTTTCGGGGTTGGACTGGAACGACTGATCTCCGGCGCTCCGACAGGTTCGTGGCAAAGTAGCCCGCGCATCCACCAGCATCCACCATCTTTCCAACGGCGGGCAGACTACCAACACTAGAAATACGAACGAATCCCACCTTGACTCGAGACGACATTGTAGGTAAACTCCACAGCCACAATTGAGATTGCCCGTTTTTGCGACAACGTTGCATCTTTTGAGAGGGATACCAATCCTTTTTGCGAATGCGAGTTTTTGCAACAGCAGCAGCAACAGCAGGGAAGATGACGTCGTCTCCGCTTACTCTCCAAACCACGATCAAGCTGCGAAGCGGCTACGAGATCCCGCAACTGGGGTTCGGCGTGCGTATTTCCCCCCCCCCCCTCCATTCGACTCATCAAAACTTTAAACTAACTGTCGCCGTCGGTATTGAATCGCACAGGTTTGGCAGATGTATGTGTGAAGCAACTCTTTCGTCCACGCGCTCAAATAAGCGCGAGTACAACCAACCGACTCATTAACTCATTATCCTAGCCCCGCGCGCGAAGCCGAAGTCGCCGTCATGGAAGCTGTCAATGCCGGATATCGCCATGTACGCACCCCCATCCAAACCAAAGAAGCAGACGCAGCACCTATTCTACACTATCTAGACCGGCCTGGCCTAGCGCATGGCCGCGCGAGTCAATTGATTCTGTAGAGAGAAAACTAACTCGACTCATCACGCAGATTGACTCGGCCGTATCCTATCGCAACGAAGCCGGCTGCGGTCGCGCTATCCGGTCGCACCCCTCGGTGACTCGTTCCGAAATCTTCTTCACCTCCAAAATCCCTCCCCAGAAATTCGGGTACGCATCCACACGCGAGCAGATTGCCAAGACGCTCTCAGAAAGCGGACTGGACTATGTAGATCTGATCCTTCTCCATGCGCCCTATGGCGGATCGGCAAAGCGCAAGGAGGCATGGCGGGCGCTGGTGGAAGCGGTTGAGGAGGGGAAAGTGCGGAGTATCGGGGTGAGTAACTACGGTGTGCATCATCTGGATGAGCTAGAGAAGCATATTGCCGAGTTGGAGGCAGAGCGCGGCCCCGGGGGCGGCGGGGTTCTCAGTGTCGGACAGTATGAGATTCATCCGTGGTGTGCACGCGAAGATATCGCGTCATGGTGCAAGTCGCGAGGGGTAGCCGTGCAAGCGTACAGTCCGCTGGTCCGCGGTGAGAGATGGGGTGAGCCGGTGCTGAAGAAGCTCGCGGACAAGTATGGGGTATCGGAGGCGCAGGTGTTGATTAGGTGGAGCCTGCAAAAGGGGTATATCCCACTACCAAAGAGCGTGACACCGGTGCGCATTCGGGATAACGCTAATGTGTATGGGTTTGCTCTGACGGCGGAGGAGGTGGCGGAGCTCCAGACAGACGAGTACGCGCCGGTGTGTTGGGATCCGAACCGTTCTTCATTGGACAACTAGTACTTGGGGGAGGATAGGAGATGGCGTGAAGCATTCCGTTAGGGTGTTTTCTCTATTGTCACGCGCTCAAGGGTGAAATTGACATTTCAACTTTCATATATATTCTCCCTTGCGCCTCGCTAATAAAGAGCGTCCTTTCTTGCTAATTGGAGAAATGGCGTCCCCAATTTTGATGCTCTAGACCTGATTGACGGCCCGAGGATCATATCGATGATGGGTGACAGGTATTTTCACGCATTGAATGATTAGATCTAGGATGGCAGCGCTGATGAATTTACTGATAGGCAGTTGTCGAGATATCCAATATGAAATCCTTTTGCTATGGACTACTACCTCGGGAATTAATCACTTGCAAAGCAGAGAAAACATGTGTAACGCCATTACTTTGTACATTTATTAAGGTATGGTACCTATGATGCCCCGTTTACGAGATGCAATAGCTAACGACAATGACTAAACTCTTTCCAACATCAACACCCACATTCACAACCACCTCTACCTTTCCCTCCCTGAGTCCCTACCTACCTTACCTAGGTACCTAGGCGAGATTAAACATCCTTGACCCAAATCGCCGCATAGCGATCCTGGTTTCCGCCCAAAGTATACGCACTAACCACCGACAGGCGATAGCCCTGACCGACCCACTTATCGAATTCGCTCTGGTATCCCGCCGAGGTCATGGCATGTCTGGCGACCCATCCAGGGGAGGGAGCCTTATCCCAGATTGCGGCATAATAATCGACTCCGCCGACGGAATATCCACTGACTTTAACAGGTCGGTACCCCTGGGAGGTATACTGGTTGAACGCCGTCTGGTATTGCGCCGAGGTAAGACCATGGCGCGCGACCCACGCGTAGTTATCCGCGGGACGCTCCCAGAGGGCCGCATAGCGAGGCTGGCCGCCTTCGGAATACCCAGAAACATGAGCGAGGCGGTACCCCTGCGCGCCGCTGTACATGTCGAACGCGGCTTGGTACTGCGCAGAAGTCAGGCCATGCCGGGCAACCCAGCCGCCGTTCCCGGGAGCGGGGGATTTATCCCAGATGGCGGCGTAGCGGGCGGTTCCGCCGACGTCATATCCGTAAACGTGTTTGGGTCGGTAGCCCTGCGCGACGTACGTGTCGAAGGCTTGTTGGTATTGCGCAGAGGTGAGCCCGTGCCGCGCAACCCAGGGGTAAGGCACGGATTTCTCCCACAGAGCGGCATAGCGCGCGTCGTTGTTCCACGTGTACCCGGCGACGTAGCTGAGCTTGTAACCCTGCGCGGCCCAGCTGTCAAAGGCTTGCTGGTATTGCGCCGAGTTTAGTCCGTGTCGCGCAACCCAGGGAACACCGGCGCGGGCTTCGAGGAGGGTTGATGTCTCGGCCTCGACGACCGGGGATGGAGCGGCGGTGGTGGCGGGAAGGACGGAGGTGAGGGAGAGGAGGGCGATAGCCCGGCCCAAAGCGGGGAGGGTGAAAGAAACCATGGCCAATTATTTTGGGTTTTTACTCAATGGAAGCGACTGACTGACTGACTCTTGCTGGTGCTGATGCTAACTAGACCTCTCTCTCTCTCTATTTTTGACAGACAGCGGGACCGAGGAGATTTATATCCAACACCTTTTTCTCGTACCGGAATGCCAATGACTCAAACCTCAAGGCAACTGGGCAGAGCAAAGCAAAACAACGCTGGAATGGAATGCCCAGCTCGGCTCAAGACATGTCCGGCTGGCTGCATGTGCATCGAGACTTTGACTCCGCCTCTGGGGGCATAGCCAGTCCTTTGCGAGAGCACACCAAAAAATCGCAAAGCCGCCACAGCGCTGCCTCCCACCGTTCGGAAATTGCCGTCCCAACCTCCTTGGCGAATGACGAGACTCGTCAATAGTAATGTGTCCAGCGGTGTGGGCCAGGACAGTTGCAACGGTTGGATAGCGTTTCTGGGTTGCGGCACTCTATTTCAGTCAGCACTCGAACTGGAAGTGTCAGCTGGACCCGCGTGGCATGCCCAGCTTGGACCAGACCACACACGTGGACGAGACCAGACCAGACTTTTTCATGTTGGGCTATGTGGGCGGGGTGGCTTCGCCTGCACCTGGCTTTTCGGACATTGGGAAAAAGTTCAGCCCTAAAAGTTCCCGACAAATGATACCTTACCAGGAACAGGAAACAGAGAAGAAAAAAAAGAGTGGGCCGCTGCAAGGTTGGTACCTGGTTGGCTACCGACCTGGTTGGTTGGTTGCACAGGGGGCCGGCCTGGACCTGGACCTGGACCTGAACCTGGACCTGAACCTGGACCTGAACTCGAACCCCAAAGTCTACACGCGTGCACTAGGTAGCAAGGCATGCTGACTGCGCTGAGAACGAACCAGTCAAGACGGTCATGTTGCTGCATCGACGGAAAACTCCGCTTTCACTGCGTCCCAAATGTTACTTTTCCCAAAACTGATTTGCGGGTTTGGGCAGATTTGGGGTCCGATGCTGGAGCGGCTGAAGTGGGCGCGGTTGGGGATTGGACGCCACGCTGCAACTTTTTTTGTGGATATCGGATCATGTCGACCGGAGTCAAGGTCACACTGGACAGTCGGCGGATTTCCTCGTTGCTTTTGGAGGGTTTGCAGAGAAAACGGAAGGATCCAGTCTGGTAGGTAGGTTGGAAATAAAATAAAAAAAGGGATGTTGGCCATGTGCATCTAGACACACTGGCAGGAAATGATGAAGCGCGAGAAGAGCGTTTACTTCCCTGATATCACATTTTAGTTCGATGATTCCCTGCGGGGTGCCCCTGAAACTTTTGTGCGTTCAGAGGATAACGCGGACCTTGATGAGGCCTGAAAACATCGAGGTTTGTTCTGCATCCAAACATCTCTCCAGCTAAATGCAAGGCGCCCAACAAGAATATAAGGCCTTATTCTTAAAACTACTTTTATTTTCGTTATCGAGCCCTTTTCGACTGGGGAAATGGTCGTATAGACTGGTTCTAAAGTAAGACTGTTGGCTGTCTGCTAAGCTGTAGCTACAAGCTGTACATCCAATCTCAGAGTTCAGTGACATCATCAACAGGGCAATCAAGACGACAAAACATCTCATCTGAGTGCAAACAATGCCTTTCACTATTGGTCCTAAGAGTGGCTGCTAATGTTTTAATCCATACTTCGTAGATATCCATATGTACACGCATCGCTCAGAGTCATTACTAATTACATTTTTCATGTATCAGTCGTTGTTCGTAGAGTCGTTTCATATGATATCACGTCACTAATCCCTGCTGTACTCGGAGAAACGCCTCCAGTGAGCACCGTACCGGAGCATCAACATGGGAATCGGCACCAAAGCGAGAGAGATCCCGCCAAACACGGTAAAAGCCCATCCAAGCCCCAGCGAATCAATCAGGGGCCCCGTCGACAGAGGTAAGAAGGTGCTCATCAAGCAGCGCATGACGATGACGCCGGTGATCGCCGAAGCAGAGTACAAACCAAACGCATCAACCACATACGCCATGAGTGGGATCATGGCTAGAAGCAGCGCAGTGCCCTGGAGGGCCACGGAGAGCAGCAGGAATGATAGGGGAAGGTGCAACTCAGCGATCCATCCATAGGAGGCGACAGTGAATGGCATGGCCAGGGCACCGATAATGCACAGCGGCAGCCGGAATTCGGGGCAGCCAACGCCGTCGTTAGCATCGCGCATCTTGATGTAGATGCGATCAAGGTAACGGTTACACACGAGAACACTGCAGCCCGAGCCAATGCCTGCAAGTTTGTCAGTGTCAAAGACAGCAAGTTCAAACATGGGGAGGACTTACTGAAGGACACGAAGCAGAGACCAGCTGCTACAGGGTCGAGCTGGTAGACGTCGAGGAGGATCCCCGGTAATGTCACGCTCATCAGATAGTAGTAGCTGAAGACGACCGACCCAAAAAGGCACATCGCCTGGAGCACCCCACTTCCGAGCAGCACAACGGCAGGACGTAGCACCGCATCACGTAGTTCCTGAAAGCCTCGCTTCCCTTCAAACACGACAATCCCAGAGTCATCCCGCGCTGTCTTATGGCCCAGCTTCACCGCCCGCTTCCGAAGAATCGTCACCTTATACGTCTCCCGGAAGAAGGTCAAGAAAACCACCTCGCACACCGACGCCAGCGCGGCGCTCATCCAGATCACCCTGCGCCAGCCAGCATGTGCCGCCACCGCACTAGAAATCGCCGGGCCAACCGCACCGCCAATCAGGGGCGCCAAAAACACCAAACTCACTGCTGCGCCGCGCTGCTCCGACACAAACATATCACCAACAATCGCCGGGTTCAATACATTACTCGCTACGGCCAACCCGGTGAGGGCTCGTGCCGCTACAAACACCTCGACGGATTGGCTTGTTGCAGCAAGGACCGTTGCAGCAATGAACAGCATGTTAGCTCCGTTGATGACGGGATAACGTCCATACATTTCGGATAGTGGGGCGATCAAGAGCGGGCCTGCCGCCTCGCCGAGCTCCCAGATGGTAACAAGCAGGACACTTGACGAGTGCGAGCGCGAATCGGATCTGGAGAGCTCACGGCCGATGTCGGCGGCAAGGGGGACGACTCCGATGCATGTAAATGTTCTGGAAGGAGGTTAGCGGGTTGCTAACTGAGGGGTTGGTCGAAACTTTGGGGAGGGGGGTTCGGATCGGGGTGAAGGGCGGAACGGAACTGGACCCGCTATTCGGTGGTGTGTGGGGTGGTGTCTTGGGTGGCGACGCTCCAGACAAAAAGAGAAAAGAAAAGTTCTCGGGGAACCGAGAAGAAAGGGGAGAACGCACACTGTAAAGGCAGTGATGGCCAACAGGGTGACAATACCCCATTTAAATGGCGTGGGCCATTCTAGCGGGTTGTCAACATCTCCAAGCGGATCAAACTCGTCGGTGCAGGACTCGATGGCGTTGCCTAGGGTGGCGGTATATGAATGTGCGACGATCGACCCGCTCTTTGCGCTTTCGTTGCTCTGCAATCGCAGCAGAGGCTGGCTCTCATCGGGAGGGAAGCTCATTTGCACGTTTGAGGTACTTGGCGATACTCAAAAGGCGTGGCAGCGGCCAATTGACCCGAAAGACTAGAGATCGGAGGAGATGGCGGTGTCTCAGAAAGTTGAACGGTCAAGATGCAAGGCGAAAATGTTGTTTTGTATCTAGGACGAAGTAATTGTTAGTGGTCGCGCCCTTCGAACGGAGCTGCTGAATAATGCCGCTGAAAGCCGCTGGCCTTCTGAGGCCGAGGGGCTCTCTTGAGCCGAGCTGCATCCAGTGGGTTGGGGTTCAACCGATCTGCATTGGCACCTCTGGGATTGTATATTGCCACTGCAAAGAGCCAGTCTTGGGGTTTCTAGTACTTTCTTGTTCAAAATATTACGTCCGCGATGCATTGGATGCAGTGGTGAATGCGGGGCAGAGTCGTGCGACCCCCAATTTTACGCCAATCGAGTGCAAGGGTTCGATCTTGAAACCCGAGAGCGGGGTGACCTTGGCGAACCCTTCGGTCAAACTTTTTTTTCTTGCCGACTGACAGACTCGGCGTTCATCTCCGATTCCAATGGTTTCTAGTATGCGATCCGACCCCTAAAATATTGTTCGCGCGGCGCCCTATGGCCAACCCGTAAGGGAATTATCCTATTATCAGCCTCAATCTCAGGCTTCGGATTGTAAAACGAAGGCCTGAACAGTACTTCGTACTTATTCTCGATTGACTCCCGCGAACAGCCCACCAGCTATAAATATTGTACGAACCGCTGCTACGGAAAATACCCAGAGTCCCGCTAACAAACTCCCCGAGGTTGGATTGTGCACTGCTTGGGCAAAACCGATCACACTTGTGGTCCCGGTATCAACTGTGTTTCACACGATTTGTGGTTCCGATCTCGAGTCCCACGTTTTCGTCACTGTTACACATCATCCCAAATAACATGACCATCGCTCACGGCACAGAAGGCAGCCATGTTAACCGTTACCACGCCTTGCACGTGATATATCTCTTGCGTGCGTCACGCCCCGGTTATTCGGCGCGGGATAGCGCGCCAAGGTTTTCGCTGACAGTCCTAAACAACACCAAACTTTAGACGATGTTACTTGGGGCTAAGATCCCCATCTCAACATTGCTTGGCAACGGTCGGGTTTAGCTAATCGGATGCCACGAACCTTAAAAACTCTAAAACTTGATACCTCAAGGCCAACAATGGCGCGATAGCAGTCCAACTGAACGCGACAGCTCAACAGCAACCCGACTAAAACGCAGGTTGGTGATAATTCCCCTTTTACAGTAGCAAAACGTGAGCACAATGTTTCCTGTGTCGTGTAAAATTGGTGGCGTTTCGTGGCGTCCAGTTATCTGGCGAGAAAACTGTGTGGGTACGGGCCCACAAATGCCCTCCTTTTACGCCCCAAAGAGATCAAAGTTCTTACAATCCAACCCCTGAAAGACTGTTCGCGCGGTTCTTGGAGCATGGGTGCCCGGCCAAATCTTTAAATCCCGGATTTTTATCACCAAAAATGCGGTTTCAACACAGAAAATTTGATAGAATAGATACAAAGCTAATGGGTATCTGATAAAGTTCAAAATCTCTGGGAAAACCTGCGTTTTGTGGCGGTAAAATGCTGAAGTTTGAGAATACCAAGCCTTGGCGGTTCCGCGTGAACAATCTTTCAGGGGGTTGGATTGTATGCCGGCAGCGTTAGAGCCATGGCAGGCGCGCTCGTTAAAATCCCCCATGTCCGCCCCCTTTCGTTTCCCGTTGACTTCTGCATGTCGCGGCTTCGAGCCGGTGCCAACATCAATTCGATGGACTGCGGAATTCGAATCCTGATCGCCGCCCTTTTCGGCGCTGCTGTCGCCGCAGCCGCTACGTTCCAGGTCCCTTTCACCACCGAAGACAGGGTCTTCCTCCTAGGTCTTTTTGGAGGATCGGCTCGGAAGGGCGCCTTCGGGCCTGATGGCCCGTGGCAGACGATTGGCGTCATGCTCGGCAACCAGTCGACCGGCCAACTCGCAACGTACTCGGCAATGTGGCCGACGACGCACAATTATACGTTGATATTGAACACCGACGGCGGCGGCCCTTATAAGAAAAACGATACAAATCCAGAAGAGGCCGTACTTGGTGGGGTTTGGTTCCCCGACGACGACGAGTCAGCCTACTTTTCCAACTACACGATACGTCCAACCCGTTCTCCGACATTGCCGCCCGACTACGTGAAGTACTGGGAAAACAGCCGCAATGACACCCTTTCCGTAGGGCGGTCGCTCGGCAACGAATATGCTCAGGTTAACCTCCCGGTAGCCCAGGTTGCGGGATGGGACTTTCGCACGCGGAGGAACAAGAACTACACCTCGCTTGTCGGTCAGGTGGGGCTGAGAAACTTGGTCACGGAACTGGAATCGACGGGCTTCATTGGCTCACAATCCTTTGGCATGCACATTGGCAGTGTTGCCATGAACCAGCCGGGATCCATGGTCTTGGGCGGATACGACCGCAGCCGCGCAGTCGGGCCCGTAGGATCCTTCAACATAATCGCCACGACTCACGTCGTATTCCTCGTCGATGTAACTCTCGGCGTTGAAGAGGGCATCTCCCCTTTCAAGGCCCCTCACATCGACAGTGTTTTCCAGGGGCTACCTCAAGACAACCCCACAGCTGTAGCGATGACCAGGTATTATGGTGGCAAGCAGACCTCGGTTCTGGTCCAGCCTAATGCCGCTGTCCCCGGCATCTATCTCCCCTCGGGCACTTGCGAGACCGCCGCTACCCACCTCCCAGTCACTTTTGACAATGCCACTGGCTACTACCTGTGGGATACACAGGATCCCTACTACAAACGAATTGTCTCCTCTCCCGCCTACATGGGATTTACCCTGAGCGACCGCGACGCCACCAACATCACCATAAAAGTCCCCTTCAAGCTCCTCAACCTTACCCTCGAAGCCCCGATCGTCGATACCCCCACTCAATACTTTCCCTGCATGTCCCGGAATTCTTCATTTGGGACGTGGGCACTCGGTCGCGCATTTCTCCAAGCAGCATTTTACGGCGCTAATCTCGATCGTAATGTCACGTTTCTTGCGCAAGCACCGGGGCCCAACATGGAGCAGAGTGTTATCAACGATATTGCGCCTAGTACGGTTGCTCTGTCGTTTAATTCTACTGGATCGTTTGTGGAGAGTTGGAGAGGGTACTGGACGCCACTGGAGAGAGCGGACGAGTTCCTGGAGTCCGGAGGGGGAGGGGGAGTGAGCATGACGACACGAGCCGTTGCGATTACTCTCTCGGTGGTTGGGGCAATTGTCCTGCTGTGTGCGGGCGCTTTCTTCTGGAGAAGGAAAAAGCAAACCCGGACCAGGGAGGCAGGCGAGAAGCCTCCAGGTAGCGAGAGCGGGGCTTCAGAGCTGGGCGATGGGCTTTCTGGGAAACAGGAGTTGGATGGCCGGGGGGAGAGGAGATGCGAGATGGGCGAAAGCGATACCCATGAAATCGACACGCTAATGGATGAGAAACATGAGGTGCCAGCTTTCCCTCTAGTGTATGAACTACCAGCAGAATCTATTCTCCATAAAGTGGAGAAAGCAGAGGGACTTGATGGTACGGGTGACAAGAAAAATGAAGGGAGAGAAGATAAAAAAGATTCGCCCAGGGCAGATACTAAGGATACCACAAGCGATGTAGAAGCTCAGAGGTAATCAGTGTTTTAATCGTATTCACTATATATTGTACTGTTTCCATGGCCTTCTGCTCATACCGAGACTGTACTGGAGGCACGTACTACTAACATGAGTCGTGCCGAACAACAACATCCCAGGTGCGGTCAAAAGAGTAGATCTGTAATTAAAAAAAATCACGGCATTAGCAAAACTCACTCTCCATTCTCCAACGTAGTTTAGGTACCTAAATAAAGCGTCGTATACATGTAGGATCAGACAGACAGGGAATGGATGACTTACCCGTCCACGCGTTCCCTCATTGATGCCCAAAAAGCCATAACTCCCCCGACAGGATTTAACAATAGCCCGGACGTTATCGGCAATAAACCGGCTGGGAATCCGAATCTCCCCGGGCGTATTATTGCAGAGGAATACCCCTGAATCCCACGAGCAGGCTAGTCGTTTGCAGAAGCCGGTTTGGACGATATGTTCATTGCTGCGCTTTACAACATAAATGCATGGAGCATACGCTATCGTCAGCCGGCCCGCGTAGCCCTGCCGCGCTGCCGCGCCCTACTTGTCTTGGGGGCAATTTGGCATTGGCAGAATCTTTGATTTTATCGACCTACGGCAGGTATTCGTGCTGCATTCTCTATTGCAGTAGAGTGATGCATCCGCTGTCTAGAAACGCCTTGCCATTGCTCGATACATGTATCTGCATAATATATTTCCCACAGCATAGACCGTTATATACTTCATACTGCGTAGCGTGCTACCTTGCACTGATTCTAAAAGATTACTGTCTTGGCCAAGGAAATAGAGAAAGAAAAAAAAAGTCCACATAAGCGAGTTCTCATTCATAATTGGTGCAGTAAAGTATTGATGCTACTCGGAGGGAAACAAATGGGAACGGGAATGATGAGGCGCGGTGGGCTGTGCAGGTTCTTAACTCGGCCGCCCAGAACGTGGATATATTTCGTAGGAATGATTGTGCCAAGATCATATTGAGACAAGAAAATGAATACTTACTACATGTATGTTGAGCCATTCGTTAATGCTACCTATCTGCGATGCAATCAAATCTCGGTTTCTTCAATGCCAGGCTAACTGGCGACTTACATGAGCGTGGCGTTTCTCTTTTCCTTGGCTCCGGGAACAGATTGAATGGTATGTATGCTCTCTGTTACCCAGAGCACCTGGGGTAAAGCGCAGAGCAGACTAAAGTCCTTTTTTGTGGAACATGCCGGCAGATTGAAATCCTTCAATCTTCAGGATAACACGGTGAATCTCACATCAGTTCGATATGTCTTGTTAGTCCTAAAGCCTGCCCTTATGCTGAATGATGTCGACCGAAGCCCGCCAGTCTTTGACTACATCGGTGCGGTCTGAGGTCATACCCCCCTGAGAGTACAGATGCCCACGCAGAAATCGCCACCGTCTGCCTGAGGTATTTGACTTTGCAGATGCCGGCCCAGCCATTATCTGGCAGTCTTGGCAGAAGCCTCTCGGCGTACGGCCTCTTAACGGCATGGCCACTGAGCAACTACGCCGCACTGTCCTGGACGCTGAATGTGTTGGAAACCGCCAACGGTTGCCTGCTTGCCAACAGCCATGGGTCCCTTCTCAAGGCACTAGATACGTTTCTCTCGCAGCCCAAGGCCTTGATCGCCTGGATCGAGTGTTGTTATACTTATTCAGCTGTCCCCCGCTACGGAAACCTCCAGACATGGGGATCAAGGGTATTGGAACACGCCGAAATCGAACCCGCGCCGAATGAGTCAACCAAAGACACCGAGAAAGTTGGGAATCTAGCTTATGAACTGGGAAGCTATCTGGGTGGCTTGGACGCAGACTGGGGTCACCAGCTGCGTGAGAAGCCGTGTCTCATTTGGGAAGAAGCCACAGCCTTCAACCCCACCAGTCTGCTGGCAAAACACGGCGTTATTCACGTGCAGCCATTGCAATGCGAACCGCCACCGGCCGTGGTTGGCTATGCCCCTATCAACTGGGTCTCTCAGCTGGCACCGGACGGGGAGAGTGATGTGGTTTTGAGCATCTATCCGTCAAAGTAGGTGCTTCAATACCTACCTAGGCAGATACTTTTTCTTCCATTTTTTTTTCTTCTACTTTGCTGACTCGCGAACAGGGCATTCGACGAACTACATGAAACGCGCCCAGCACCTCCACGAGCCGTATGTTGATCGGGTGATTGCTGACAGAGAACTGTCCAAGGGCTGGCTCATCCGCTTCGAGGTTATCTCCATCAAGACGCGCTCCCAAGTCGCATGCCACGACATTGCGCTTTCCCGAGCTTGACGTCTTCATTCGAGCGTGCGAGTCCTACGCAGGTGATGCCATTCAGATACCCATTTCCCTCTCGCGCGATTGTCGGTTTTTCTCCGTGTTGCGCACCATCGACCACGTCATCCCCAACAAACGTGGAACCGGCATTGTGGAAATCTCTGAAACCCTCCCCATTTACACGATACTAGATGATCTCCTCCGGAAGCACAGGGATGCATCCAAGATTACTTTGACGACTTTCGCCGAACCAAGCAAAAACTATAGCCAAATACCGCTGTTCTGGATCTACTTTGACGAACAGAGTCAACATTTGTGCTATGCAGAGCAAAAACGTCACGAACTATGCAAGTTTACGGTTTTCAGCATTGAATCGGGCGTCGATCAACATGGGGTCCCACGAATTCACATTTCACAAGTTGCGGAGCGCAAAGCACAGACTAGGGATCTGGCAAAGCAGTACTTGGCCACATCGGTGCAGGATGAAAAGGAATTTGGCCTTTGCTTCCACCACCCATCGTTGCTTATTATTGCCTTTACTAGCTCCAGGTCTACCAGAGTGTGGGAGACTTTTCTAGCGGTGGGTTCCCGTTTCATCTTGTCCTCGCGTCGTTGAACCTACGCGCAACTAAATTCAAACCCCCGATCAGACAAGGTTTATAAGATTGGCCCCGGCGTACAGAATGTCATCCGAATGACTTATTCGTCGACTGGCGACTCGTGCATTGTGAACCTCTTAGAAGCCTACCAAAGATTTTGCCAGTTCCACTCCCGATCCAGCAAGAGCTCGAGGCCCAGTATATAAGACTGATCCACCCCAATTATCATCCCTACCATCCAAGTCCGCGTCTTTGCGTGCCCTTGGAAATTTGGAGGGCGAAACGTTGAGTTACGAGTTGACCGAGAAGAACCGCATAGCCTTTTCCGGAAGCAATCTCCTCAAAGAAGAATCCAGCCAAGGCCAAGATTCGGACCTGAGCTATAGCCATGTTTCCATCACCAACAATGGCACCGCAGTATCTCTCACCCGCTGGAATGACACTCACGGGGATAACATAACAGTGCTGCTGTGGTAAGCAAGGGTCATCATGACAGTTTCACCCTCAATCGCCTTCCCAAGTAGACAGCCTCCGAATCAGCGCAAGCGAGTGTCATAACCCCCCAGGAACGAAAGCAAGCCTGTACGTGTGGTCCTGGACAGAGCGGCCAATGACTGGAGTAAGCTGCACAGACAAAGGGGGGATGCGTACCCGCTGGTGGTGGAAAAACATGTTGCGTCGTTTCATGTGGGGAAGGGAGTGCCGCAGGCGTTGAAGTTTTTGCTTCCTCTGAGGTCGGAGAGTATTGTATCTGATCTTCGGGGTATTGAGGGCGCAGTCCAGGGTAGATATTGAGGGTGGGGCAGAAGAAACATTGGAGTCTGGGAGTGAAATGGGGGAGGGTGTGGAAAGTGGGGGGGAAGAGGCTGAGGAGGCTAGTGAGTATATTCAAGTCGAAAAAGCATAGGAGGGTGGCAGGGGAGGGTGGCACGGGAGAGTGAATAGAGGTGAGGTGAAGTCTCTAGTTTAGTTGAGACAGATACACATTTTATACGTCAACTGGCTGATGGCATCTATGAAGAAAACTGCTACTGCAGGGAGAGGGTTCTCGAGGCATACCTTACTGTCTCTATCGCTCCGAACTAGAATCTCAATATCTCCTCACCCACAATTATCCTTTACACACAATTAATAATCCTCGCACGCAATACCATCGCACATAATACCCCTTACCCAGAATTACCCTCGCAGAATTATTCCTCACACGCAATTGTTACATGGCTGACAGTGGATATACCTCGCCCGATTCCCTCGGTAGCCACCCCCTTCGTCATCAAACATGTTTGCATCTCCGGGATACCAGAGACGGGCGATGCTCGAGTTTTCTGCACAGGGGTTGTTGTTTTCTAAATGTCTATTTTCTTCAGGTTAGTGACAACCCCTTGGGCAGCCTCTGTCAGCCCCGAGGAGCGGCCGTGTCAATCACTAAGCAGCTTTGCGGCATTTCCAACGACTAGGGTAACATCACAAAATCCCAACTCTATTAAGCCCAGCAGCCCCCTGTATTTTCACTTTCACCACCAGCAGCCATCTAGCAAGCATGACGACCGAAAATGCAATATATCAATATGAGCCCCTAACTCACCGACGCCAGATCAGAGTCCTGTATCTGACCTCGGGGGGGGGGGGGGCTTTGACCACAAACCCC
>Ga0247765_1000870_pt1 | contig 18959 bp, 4 predicted proteins | sample UWRJL106311C6_FD_179949 | JGI IMG/M metagenome (GOLD analysis project Ga0247765, IMG submission 179949) | Plant litter microbial communities from Arlington Agricultural Research Station in Wisconsin, United States - UWRJ-L106-311C-6 | ecosystem: Environmental > Terrestrial > Plant litter >... | reverse complement strand
TGTATTGTATTGTATTGTATTGTATTGTATTGTATTGTATTGTATTGTATTGTATTGTATTGTATTGTATTGTATTGTATTGTATTGTATTGTATTGTATTGTATTGTATTGTATTGTATTGTATTGTATTGATTTCTAGGGTGGTCTCCCTAGTCTGTGCCAGGGCCTGACAGGCTACTACTACTGTGATTACATAACACCCCCCCGCTAGTTTGGGTTGTAGTTTTCCTCCGCTACCTTCTTACTGCCCTCTGGGCGGTTACGTATTAAGCACAATTTAATTCGGCTTTTAATCTCCCCTCTCTCCTTCGTAATAACGGTCTACTTTGGAATCCCAGGTCCTTAATCTTACAGTATTACAGTTCCTCCTTATACGTAAATCTGCCTTCCTAGCTAGCAAAGGCGCCCCAGGTCCCTTACCCCGCGGTATTCCAGTTCCAAACGTATAATTTATCTTTCGAAACGAAAGATAAAGTAGTAATTAAGCATTAATTTGCTCTACTAGTACCTAAATAGCAACGGGCCGGAACCCAATACGCACAGGGTTAAAATCAGTTATTGGGAATAAATACACTGTACAACACTTGTGTTGTACAGCAGCATAACAATGCTGTGCAGCCCGCTGCACAGCACAACAAGGCCCTGCAATAAAACCTCGTATTCTACCACGCTAAGAACGCCACAGCGCACTAGCGCCTCGGCACCTCGGCCTTCAGCCTCTGCCAGAGGCTGATGGGCCGATGGTCACAACTATAATAACCACGGCTCGCCCTCTCTTAGATAGAAGAAAAAAAAGCACTCATCCATCCTCTTCTCCATGACTTGCCACCATCATCATTGTGACCATAGCTTCTTCAACATCAGTCTCCAAAGGAGTCTAGTATATTATTAGTTTTGGGGGAAGCGTATGATACTAGCTTTTAAGAGCTAATCAATCCGGCTATATCTGCTACAAATCGGTAAAAATATTGCATACGAGGGGATAAAAGTAAAGAAATATTATAAAAAAGTATTACCGTTAATATGCGTACAGTACTAAGGGGGTATACGCGGGCTTTTAGCGGAAGGTATAACCAGGCTAAGAGTGAGTAAGGGTTAAAGATTGGTTTTTCCAGGGCTAAAAAACAGTAAATAAACGTTACCTTTAACGCGCGTATATTATAAAGGAAATACATGCGGGCCCCTAGCGTAAGGCGTAGCTAGGTTAAGGATAAGGATATCGAAGGGCCCTCGTGCGATTTTTAACCGTGCGAAAGGAGACCCTTCTCCTTCTTACAACAAGTTTACAAACAAAGGTTTTCCCAACCAGGGCTAGGGCTCTGATTGGTCTGACCAACTTGGAAGATTGTTGAAAGAGAGAAGTGTATACGCGAAGGCAAGTGATAAACAGGCACCCCATTTTGTGTTCGTCTAGGGTTAGGGTTGCCCCGCCAAAATTCCATCCCATCTTTGACTTTGTGTAACTTCGCGAAACCACCTTCTCCTCTTACATCTCACGACTTCTTGTTCTGACCAATTAGAAGTCGCTCTCTCCAACTTGCCCAAACCTCAACATAAATAACAAAACAAAACACCCTTTTACAACCTACGCTGGCCTGGTGGTTCCGGCAAAACTTTTATAAACTGACCTTACGGTCCCCCTTCCTCCCCCCCAAACTAAGGTCCCCCCAATAAGCGGTGCCTACTAATATAACGACTACGCAAAATACTAGCCAGCTTATGGCATCCCCCCCCTCCTTCTAACTACGATTCGTTTAGGGCTAGATTACTATGTACGTGGTAACGTTATTTGAAGATCTCGAAAGAGATTAAAAAGCGATAATAAAAGTACTAATCTCTTTAGCTTTATACTTTAATAACGGGTTAGTGTAGTTTAAAAAAGAGAGAAAGTTATATTGGGTAAATAAGCTTAAAACCGAAATTATAAACTTAGTATAAAGAGTCGTCGACCTATAAATAGGCTTGGCGTCCTCCTCGGAACTAATTTCGTAACTGGTAGTTAAAAAGACCCCTAAACAATTAGGCTTAAATTAGAAGCAGACCCAACCCGTACCCTTACACCTACCTTGCTACCTCCTAGGTATTTATTAGTAATTAATATTAGTATAAGCCCACCTAATAGCTAGCCCGGCTACGTAGGTTAGATATAGCCCCTTTACTATATAATCCCCCCCTTTAAGTGGTTCGAGAAGAACCTACCTTTCCGCTGTAACAAACTAACCTCCTGTCACAGTACCGTGATGCTGCCTGCCTGTGGCTGCAGCTAGATATAGAAGGACTACGGTGCAGTGCCCTAACTGCAAAACGTTCCACTTTTTGTGGTGTTTACGCATTGCGTCCTTTGGTGCCGTGACACCTCCTTAATATTACTAAAAAACCCCCCCCTAGATAGGAGGTTGTTTTTACGCCTTCCTGTAAATAATAAAATTAGGGACCTAAAGGCCTTGGAAGTTAGATTTATACTATACGTTAAGGCTAAAATCCAAAGTAAGGACTTTATTTTTATATTTATAGTAGCGTTAAAATAAAGTATATTCGTTAATTTAAACTAAATTTAGTAAAATCTACTAATTGTTAAAAACCTTATTATAAAATTAATAATATATTAGTATAAGTATATAATACTAAACGTCCTAAGGGAACTTTAAACTATCAACGGAACCTATTTAATTACAGAACTCCTGGCGGAAAAGGTACTAGTAATTACTAAACAAAAACCTCTCCAAATGGTATTATCTAGGTATATTAAGTAGGATGAGGTTAATTAGGACTAAATAGTAACTTTGCCCGAAAAAGTACGGCCTAGCTTTTACTTATTTAATTTGGGGCCTGTTAAAATTATAAAATAAAAGGCCGAGGTTGTATAGTATATAAGCTGCTGGGATTATTATAGTAGGAAACCTTACGTTAAGGTACTTAAGTGCAAAAATTGCGGTAAATCCTATAAAAATTATAGGTATGGTACCGATCTGAGGCCTACGTATGTAAATTGCAGAGGCCTGTATTAGGCGGACTACTCAAAGTACCTAACCAAATTAATTATAAGAGAAGGAAGGGTATTTAAACCTACCGTAGAGTAATAAAAGGCGATTAGAACGGTAAGCGCTAAAGCGACGTTTACGGTTAAAACGGAAGAAAAGATGTAGTAATAGGTACAATTTATACCGCCCCTCTCCCTTACCTATAATATTAGTAATTAGGGGCAGATTGTTAATCGAAATTTAATTTAGGGGGTCGCGAATAACGGGATATAATTAATTATAATTAGCGCTAATAATACTAAGAACGTTGGACGAACCCTTTCCCCAGACCCCTTAATTTTAAATAAAATAGCTGATGCAAAGTAGTTAACGTAGGTTATTGCGAATATTATAATAGTAGACCCGGAGAGCTTAGGTATTACGATTACTGGACTTAATATAACGAAGATAAAGCTGTAACTAAAATAGGCTTGGAATATAAACCTTCCCTTATAACTAAAAAGGTATTATTTATAGTAATTAGCTTAACCAGGCCTAAGAGTACCTTATTACCCAACTTAAAACCTAAAAAAAGGTTGGCGAATGGAAATAAATATACGCTTTATAAAAGATATAATTACGATTTTTTAGTTAAATTACTAAAATTTGGGCCCAGTAATAGATAAAGCCTTATAAACGGCCTTTAAGTAGTAAGCTAATGTAATAACGTTACAAAAATAGTAGATTAGCTTAAAAAAGGGACGTTAGTTGCTTAAAACGTACTTTATATATAAATTATATATAATAATTGTTAATAAGCCGTAATATGCTAACGTGTGTGATAAGCGAGCGCAATAGACAAGCGAGTGTAACACTTTCTACTTTTCCATCACAACTATCCTTAATTACACAACCATAATACTAAGAAATAACTATAATTAAATTGGAAATAGATAAATTAAACGATTCTGCAGCCTCCTTACACATACATACATTATAGCCAGGTTTACCGTATACTCCACAGTACCGAATCTTCGTACGAAACCCCCCTATACCACCACCATTTTGTTATATTTCCTGGACCAATTACTTACCTATAGCCTTCTGATTTAGTAGATCCTATACCTTTCATATAGTAAATAACCCTTTAAGCCGTATATATATTTTTTTTTAACTTTCCGTTACTTACTAAGCCTTTTGTTAACCTTTCGTAATACTAAGACCTCCGTATATAGAAAAGTTACCTCGTATATAATAACTATTATACCTTTAATTAATTAATTTATAATAATTAATATTAAAGTTGGAAAGCTGCCCTAATAATTAGAAATTCGAATTTTGATAAATACTAATTACGAGGTAGCCTCTTAAGGGTAATATAGCGTTTAGGAGACCTAACGTAGTATTATACCTAGGTTTAAGGCTAAAGGTATTAGGGTCCGAATACGTATATTTAGCTTAAATATTACCTTTTTTAGGTTATACGATATAAAGCTGGCTCCGGTAAAACCTCCCTAAATATTCTTTTTATAATCGAAGTAAAAAACGCCTTTTTAAACGTATAAAAAATTCCAACTTACTAATATATATAATATTTATTCGTATTAACTACTTTAATTTAGTAACTATATACCTTTTTTAATAACTTAAAACAATTAATATCTAATAGTTAAAGTAGGTACGAGGAGTACAAAGTCATATAAAGTATAATAATATTATACTCCTAGTAGTAAATTTCGAATTTTTCGGAGTAGTGGTTATTATAGCTGGTAAAAATAAATAGTTAATATTTACCCTTCCTATAAAATATTATATAGAAATCGAAGTACCAAATCTAATTTATATCTTTTTTATTAATAATTTACCTATTATTAATTATTATAATACGCTAGGAAGCTAGAAGGTTACACTTTTGATACTAATTAGCGAAATAATACTACTTAGCTAAAATAATAAATAGCAGGATAACCCAACCTAAAACGTTCACCCCTTAAATAACTATTACCTATTTTTAATTACCAGGTTGGGCTTATTTGGCCCTACTACAACCGTTAAAGGTAATAACTATTATAATAGCGATAATAATACCTATTATAAAGCTAATTTCATTAAAATTATACAAATCGTCGTTAAGTATACCATATTTAACTTTAACGTTATATATAAGGGTAAACTACTTATAAATAATTATTAAAACTTCGCATTTAGCCCTTTAATAGTCGTATTTATATATAAAACGTATCCGAAGTTCTAACTAGCGTTTAATAAAGTTATAAATTTATTATACGCTAATAAAGAGCGCGTTACGTTTACGTAGCAATTAGTTGGCTATATCTTTTACCTATAAAAGCTGGGAATAAAATACGTATATATATAGCTTAATTATATATTAAATAATTATTTTCTCTTTTAAATCCGTAAATTTACGTAAGTTAACTGGAATATCGCGTCGCGTAAACCGACTAACGGGCTAGTAGAAGAGAATTATATAATTAATATTATAGATTTTAACTACCTTACATAAGCTTAGATTTTTATCGTCTTGGAAAGCTTGGAGGGTTAGAAGTAATCATACTTCGTTTAAACGTATTATTATATTAGATTATGGAGAAAATAAGAGTTAAATGTAGAAATGGTACAACGCGTGAAAAGTATTGCGCTCGCTTGTCTGTTGCGCTCGCTTATCATACACGTTACGTATATTAATAAAACCTTTAATAACTTAATATAATTTTAAAAACTAATTAAGTAAATATTAAAGTGGGAAAGGAAGCGGTTACTAACGCGTATCTCCCCCTTATAAAGAAAGTAGTATTTAAGGAGTTTTTAACCAAGCTATTATACCCTAAGTAGCTAATAATTAGGGATTTTAACGTTAAATACCCTAATTAGGGTATAAATATATAAGCGGACTTTAAAAGTTAGAGGTTAGCGAAATAGGCGGCGGAGCGGAATTTAAGACTAATATTGCGAGGTAGGGCTACGTACGATTAAGAAGAAGCGCTAAACCTAGTATTTAAGGACTAAAAAGCGGCTATAGTATAAGTAACTAGCAAGCTGAAGTATAGATTAAATTATAAAGTAATATAAACGAAGGTAGCGGAAGTAATTAATAGTATTAACCTACTAATTAAATAAGTAGTGCCGGAGCGTTATTACGAGGCTTTTATACGAGTAATATATAATTTAAACTAAAACGTACCCCCTTTACATATTACGAAGAAATTAGATAAGGTTATTAAAAGCCTGTAAGAGGATTTAGTATTAGTAATAAGGGTAGTAGGGGTTAAAGTTAAAGGTAGACGGCTATTAAAGTAGTATACGTTAAAGTACGTAAGTGTAAGGGTAGCTTATAGAAACGGGTTATTATTATAATAGTAATACTATATTATTTTATGTAAAATTAAAAGAAAATACTAGGCCTTAATAGTAAATAGTATAAATAATAATATAAAAGCTTTCTAATTAGTAGCGTAAAGAATAATAAGGTTGTAGGGCGAAGCCCCTCTAGTTATAACGGGAGAGGTAATATTAACTTGAGAAGAGGTTACCGCCTTTTTATTACGGTATTACCTCGGGGCGAGGGTGGAGGAATTAGCACCAAAAACCCCCTTAATAAATTATATAAATTATATCTATTTTTTAAATAAAATTACAAAACGTAAAATAAACTTTTACACTTTATAGGCGTTAAATAAAACGTTTAAGAAAGATAACGTTATAAATAAGATACTATTAGCGGCGTAAGATTTAGTAAACCTAAGAGTTTACAATATTTACGAAAACTCTTTAAGACTTAAGTACTACTTAGGATAATTATAGGTAATTAAAATAGTATTTATTTCAAAACCAGGCTGCAAAGACCTATTAGACCTAACAAACCAATAACCTATCTCCCTCCTATTAATAATTAGAAAGGTGTAATGTGACCTGCGAAACCCCGCCGCAGCGCCTGCGTAGCGCCGGGGGCAGCAGTGACGCAATAGGTCAGTATACGTATAAAAGCCGCTGTAGGTAGTTGGCGCTCGCAGGGGGTTTTTCCCTTCTGCAAGAATCAGTCACTATATTGGAATGGAATCTGCTTTATTAACTTATCGCTAGTAAATCACTTATATATCGTAGTAATATTGGGCTCTTCCTTAATTACCCTAGTAGCTTATTATATTTCTAATTCTTTTACCCCGATTAATTAAAATATCGCCGATACTAAGTACCCCGGAGCGTACCGTTCTAAAAGTGGGTATTATATTGCCAAGTAATCGTATACCTTTATAATCCCCAGGTAAATTGCTAGTATCTCCCCAAGGATGCGGCTTAAAGAAACCAACAGGCCTAGCTACGCTTACTAAATCAGATCTATAGCATATAGAGGATTATATCCGTATACTAGAGCGATTAGTATAGGTTAAGGAGCGAGAGAAAGACCTGCTAGATTGGTTTAAAATCGTAAATAAATCGCATAGGAAACGTTAACGTAGTAAATTTCCGATTTAAAAGTTAAGAAAAGCTATTAAGGTTAAGAATATCATTTAATTTAATATTAAAATGATTTTTTATTATTATTAGGAATAATTGCAGGATTTAAAGTACGTTTTTGTAGGAGATTTTTAACGTTTTTATTTAGTAAAAAACCGGATTTTTTTTAATTTTAAATATATAGATTCCAATATTTATAGTTGTTAATATAATTATTACAATACGTAGCCGGATGATAAATAAATTACTTATAATACGGATTAGGTTTATTTTAAAGAATAGACTGGTAATTTGGTTTATAATATAGGCGATTAAGATACTTCTACTAATAAGGCCTTAAAAGTAGCTACCTAGTATATTACCTAGTTATTATAGGAGTTTTATTTATATTTCGAAAGCTTAAAGGTATAGTTTCCCTATTAAAACGAAAAGAAGCGTTTAATAAAATTCTTCTTAAAATTAACTAAAAAGCTTTATAATTATTTTAATTTCTATTATTACGGTAATAAACCCGAAAATCGGGAGGAGATGGTTAAAATAACCTATTAAGTATAATATAACCCCCAATTCCAACGGGAGCATGTCCTTTCCGAGATAAGCCGGAATTAAAGCGGAAGCGAAATAAGGGGTAATTATAATAATCGCGGGACCTATAGTTACTAAGGACGATAACCCCAAATATCTTGAAGTAGCTTACTATTTTTAACTATTCAGTATTTTACGTACGGAAGAATAGGGTATATAATATTAAATTATTCCAATTATTTAGTTAATTAAATAGTAGTAAATTAAGGAGTACCGTAAGGGCGGGGGTATTAGTAACTCCCTAATAATTTGGTAGCGAAAAACCAGGGAAACGATTAGCCTCCTTGATTGGTTATAATAACGAGGAGGCCTTATATAACGTAGCGATTTATACCCAAATTCGAATTAACGCTATTTTACTTTCGTCCTTTTTTTTACTTATTATTATAAAGTTGGATTTTTACGCTAAAATTAATATTATTAATTATACTTTTGCCTTAAAATATAATCTACGGTAAATCGTTAATAAATCCCCTTATTTACGGTACCTTAATAGAGAAGTATATAAAAATTTAGGAGTATTTAAAGTATTAATATAACTATTTAATAATTGGAATTATACCTATACCCTTATTATTCCTTATACGGTTATTTACAAAATATACTTAAAGGAAAACTCCCCCTTATTATTAGGAATACCTATTTTAAGTAAGGAGGCCATTTTGCTATTTTTAAAAGATAATTAGTAGTAATTTACAGTTAATATAAATATTATATATATTTAAATACTACGTCAATTCTTTAAATCCTATAAAAAAAAAGCCTATATATTTATAATTATATCTTAACCTAAGATTCTAAATTACGTTTTATTAAGGGAGGAAAAGGAAGCGAAAATTAAGGGAAAAGGGGGAGAATGGCCTGTAAAATTAATAGATTTTAAAAATATAATAAATCTTTCCAAGGCTACTATATTACCCTATTATTACTAATTTAACCATTTTATTTCCTTAATAAAAAATACTACTCCTTTATTTGAAAAATTATATTTATTATTAAAAGTTAAGTTAAAAACGTTTTAAAAATATTTAAAAAAGAATTTAGCGAAAAAGTAGATAAAATATAGCAAAAACTTAGCAATATCCCCTATTATATTTATTCCAAAAAAAGATAATTCTTTACGCCTTTACGTAAATTATTAAAATCTGAATAAAATTATAATTAAAAATCGCTACCCTTTACCCCTTATTTCGGAGATTTTTGATAAGGCTTTAAATATAAAGTTTTTTAATAAGGTGGATTTAAAAAACGCCTATTACTAAATTTAAATAAAAAAAGGGGAAAAATAGAAAATTACTTTCCAAATTCGATATAAATTATTCAAATATTTTATCATATTTATAAACCTTATTAATATACTAGTTACCTTCTAATACTACATTTAACACACCTTTCGCAGGTATCTCAACACCTTTACAGTAATATATTTTAATAATATTTTAATCTTTTCCCCAAATCGTAAATTATATACTTAATACCTTTAATAAATAATAAAATAACTACGGGAAGCTAGTCTATTTTATAACCCAAATAAATATAAATTTTATAAAAATAAGGTTAAGTTTCTTAAATATACAATTGGAAAGGAGGGGATATCTATCAATTCTTCGCAAATTTAAACGGTTCTTAATTAACTAAAACCCTAATCCTTCTATAATATTTAAATTTTTATTAGGTTTTACAACTTTTATTAACAATTTATATAAAGTTTCTTTAATATTACTAAACCGTTATATAATATATTACAAGGTATAAAAAACAAGTAAAAACCGGGTAAAATCCGACTTAACAACGAAAAACGTACAATATTCCAACAACTCAAACACACCTTTACTACTACCCTCATACTACAATATTTTAATCCCGAAAAACCTATTATCATCAAAACCAATACTTCCTATTTCGCTATAAGCGCCATCCTCTCACAATTAGCAAATAACAACCAAAAATACCCCGTAGCGTTCTAATTAGCCAAATTCAAACAAAACCAATTAGCCTACTCAACAACAGACAAGGAGTTAATAGTTATTATAAAGTACTTCAAATAGTAGAAACATTACTTAAAGGGAAATCGTAAGCAAATTACCGTCTTTTTAAATTATAATAATCTTCAGGGATTTATAAAATAAAATTATCTAAATAGCAAATAAACTAAATGGTACATATATCTAATAGGGTACGATTTTATCATCAGGCACCAGGTAGGTAAGCGAAACCTAGCCGATACGCCTTTAAAAAGGTTAGATTACGCAAATAAGGAGCTTAAAGACAAATTAAAGTAGCTCCTAGTAATTAAAAACAAAATGGCGAAAACGTAATTAATACAAGTAGAATTTACAACCCAAATAATACCCGAAGAAAAAAAAGGTCCAAGGCGAAAATTTATCTAAGTATTTTAACTATTAATTAATAAACAAAACGGAGGGGAAAAGGCATTTTTTAAAAATTAGCTTAATTAAAAATAAATACTCCCTATTTAGGTAACCAGAGCTATAGCCTAAAAAGAACGTACTTCCAAACCCCAGCTAAATGCCCCATTATAGGACCTGGTTTTAAAATTGTAAAAAAGTAACAAGTGGATTTAAAGAGTTATTAAAAAGCTGAAAAACCTGTAACTTAGTCACGCGTTAGGAGATTAGTCGTAAGGTATAAATAGAGAGCTATTATATAAAGGGCGTTTGTTTATACCCATAAAAAAAAGCGTAAAAAGTACAATTCTTTAAATTTACTACAATAATATATTAATAAGCTATTTTAAAATTCAATAAATCCTAAAAAGGATCTAACGTAAATATTTCTAAAATAATATTAATAAGGACGTTAAAAATTACTATAAATCTTACAATATTTATTAATTTAAAAAGTTAAAAAAATATAGGCTATATAAAAAATTACAATCCCTACCCTAATTTTTTAAACTATACTAGGAGCTATTAATAAACCTAATTACTAAATTACCCCCAATTTACTTTTAAAAAGGGGAAGAAGTAGACGCGATTCTAATTATAATAAATAGGTTTACAAAAATAATATACTACTTTACTATCAGTCAAATTATCATAAGCTAAAAATTAGCAGTTTTATTTTATAAAAAAATTAAGTACCAAAAAGGGGCAGGGGTCCTAAAAGGGGTAATAAGCGATAAAGGGTTTATTTTTATAAGTTAATTTTAGAGCAACCTTTATTACATTTTATAAATAAAAAGATAATTATTAACAACGTTTCACCCCTAAATTAACAATTAAATAAAGCAAATAAATTAAACGTTAAAATATTACCTAAGGGTCTTTTACGATAAAAAAAAGCTAAATTAAGCTTATTTACTAGTAAAGGTGGAATTTATTTATAATAGTATAATTAATACTATAACGAGAATTATACTCTTCAAAACGTTAATAAGCTTTAACCCCTCGTTTTATAATTAAATTGGGGGTAACGTATTGGCGGGGAAAGTACTAATAGTAATTAAACGAATCGAAAAGCTGCAAAAAATCTACTAGTAATTAAAAAAAAATTAGGTAAGGGTAATTAAAGCGTAAAAGCGATATTATAATAAAAAGTATTAAAATCGAGAATTTTAAAAAAATTAATTAATAATATTATTAATAAAAAATTTAAAGTTAAAATTAGGGTTAGGAAAGCTTACACTAAAATTTATAAGGCCGTTTCGTATCCTAAATAAAATCGGTTCGGTAATATATTACCTCTACCTCCTAATTTAATATAATAGGTTATATAATATATTCCTAATTAATTTATTAAAACTATATATATATAGGTTAGGATAGGAACCTTTACCAATACCTTAATTAGAAAATAATAAGGAATAGGAAATTAAGGAGATTTAAAATTATAAGTAAATTAATAATAAAACAAAATAATTAATTAAATAGGTAAGGTAGTTATTAAAATATAATTAATAATTAAAAAAGAAGGATCTGGAGAATACCCTAACTTTAATAATTAAATTTGAAAAAAATTACGTTAAAAAAAAAGCCTATAAGTAAAAAAAAGGGAAAAAGAGAAGGTTTTATTATAATTTTTAATTACGAAATTAATAAATATAAAAAAAAATTAAATTAAAATATACAGGAAACGTATTTAAAACGGGATTAAATTTCCAATTAATAAATTAATAAACGATAAAAACTTAAAAAAAGGAAAGAAAAACAAAATCTTATAAAGGCTTTAGATCGCTAAAGGCGACTTTAATATTAGTAATATCAATACCCTTTTCTTATTATAAATAATTTAAAAGCTTTATAATAAACTTACGCTTTACTATTATTTACAAATTATATTCCGTTTAAAAAGGCTTAAGGTAAGCCTTTTACGTAACCTTTTAATATCGTATAATATTATTATATTTAGCCTCAGCTTCGGCTAGGATATTAATACTCTTTTAAATAAGTAATTAGGTACTAAAACAATTACAAGATAATTTTAAGGACTAACCTTTAAAAGTAAAATTATAATAAAATAGGGATTATTAAGTACTTTAGCTTTTTTTTATCTTTTTACTAGGGTTTAATAATTAATAATTTTAAATTAAGAAGAATATTAGGTAAAAACTAGGCGAGAAGTATATAATACTTACCCTAGTAGCCTTTACGTTAATATTAAAATTATATATTTAATAATACGTTTTTTTACAATTCTTAAAAATAACTATAAAAAGATTAGTAGCGAAAGTAATAAAATCACGAAAATTAACGCCATTATTACTATTATTTTTATTATTACCTATAAGGTATCTAATATTATTATAATTCTCCTTTAATTTAGTTACGTTTTTTAAATTACTAAGGTTATTATCAGGAGGGGTAGGAGACTTAGGAAGGGGTATAGGGTTTGGAATAATTTTTTTAAACTTAGGTTTTTTACTTAGGATTTTATTAATAAATCGGATAAGTATTAAAAGGTTGAATAAATCGCCCTTTATATTAATAGGAATTTAAATTAAATTTATTAATAAAACACGCGTAAATAAGATTAAATACGTACTATATAGTAAAAATCTTTCGAAATCTAATAACTATTATACCAAAATAACTTTAATAAACTAATAATATAATTAGGTAAAAAGATCTTACTAGTAAAAAAAAGGTATTTTTTTATAAGCTAGCTATAAGCCGTTACAGAATAAATATAGTATATATATAGGTTATTCGTAACTACCTACTCTACCTTAAAAGTAGTAAAATTAATAAAAGAAGTTACTATTTTAAATTATACGCGAGAAAAAGGCGAAATAAAAAAAAAGAAAATAAAGGTAAATATAGTAATAAAAAGAGAAGGAACAATTACGTAAAGAAAAGTAAAGTAATTAAGTTTAATAGGGTAATTTAATTTTAAAATTATTATAAGCGGGGTAATCTGACCTTGGAGTTTTAATAGGGTAATTAGATTTAAAATTATTAATAGGGTAATTAGCAGTGGAAAATAGGGTAATAAAAATTACGTAGCGAATTGCCCGCGAAATAAAGTAGGGTAATATTGGAGAAATTACGTTATATTAGGATTTAGCAAAATTAAATTAAAGTAGCCTTTAAAGCTAAGGATAGCTCTGGGAAAAAGGGGGGTAATTATAATATAACCTGCGAAACCCCGCCGCAGCGCCTACATAGCACCAGAAGCAGCAATAACGTAATAGGTCAATATACGTATAAAAGCCGCTATAGGTAGTTGGCGCTCACAGGGGGTTTTTCCCTTCTACAAGAATCAGTCACTATATTAGAATGGAGTCTGCTTTATCAACTCATTACTAGTGAATCACCTATATATCGTAGCAGCATCGGGCTCTTCCTTAATCACCCTAGTAGCTTATTACAAAAGGGGTTGGAGTAATTAGTAATAAAAAAAACTAATATACGTTACGTTTAGTAAAGGCGTTATTTCGTTTTAATACGCTAATATAATCCTAGCGGTTAGGATCCCAGACCTAGCTTACGTATTAATTTACGATTTAGAAACAGTTGCAATTAAAAGGCTTTTTTTTTAGCTATATACCTATTAAACGTAAAAAGGGGGGTTTAATAACGTATAATATTACTTACTTACTAAATATTTAAAGAATTTAGGATTTGTAAACGGTTTAACCCGTTAGGTCTAGTTATTTTTAAGCCTCCAGATATAAAGTAAAAACCTATTACAAGGCTTCCTATTTTCCCTAATCCTTTTTATACTATACCTTTTAAAGGTTATACGCGGAAAGGACTCCTTTAGGTACGTAAACGATATATTTATTAAATATAATACTAAAACTCTAATAATAGTAAGGTTAAGCCTGGTTACGAAAGTAACTAAGGTCCTAAGAGTATTTACATTATTAAATTACTTAGTAGCCCTTATTAAAATAGAGTACTTTATTGTAACGTTAGGTATAATGGTTCCCCTGGAGCCCCTATAAGTACCAGGCCTCCTAATACTATGCCTAAAGAGTAAAGTTCAGTAGCTGGGCTTTTAACTTAATAGTAGGTTAAAGTTTAATTTGTATATTAAATATTAGGCTAATAAAGTAAAAGCTATAGTAGCTTACTTTTAGGGGCTAAATAGGATGGTAAGAGGTATACCCCTGGTATAAGTAGTAATAATTATAAGGGCGTACGTAAGTAAAGTGGTATTATATAAAGCGAAGGTGTAGCGACAGCTATATAAGCCGTAGGTATAGTACCTCGTAGTGGTAAATAGGGTACTAAAGCGAATTGTAAGGGCGGTGGTCCCGTTATATTATATTACGTAGATAGCGGCGTTATATCGCGAAAGCGAAGTCCTCTCGGTATTACTAAAAGTAGTAAGGAAATAAGAGTAGTAGCAACTCAGGCTCATAACCGCCCCAGCGTATTTACTATACTACGCTTTTAGCTAGTTATAATAATTAGTTAAAATTAAAAAGAACGCCGTTCCGAGGAGTATAAACCTTTAAGGGATATAAAAGAACGCATTAAAGATTTAATAACTTAACCTCTCTGTACTAAAATAATTTTTACTAGTAGGGCTTTTGTAATTAAGTAAGGTAAAGTAGCTATAAAAGGTTAAAAAGTTAATTATTAAGGCCCTATTGGGAATAATAGTTATTTATATAAATAAATTTAAGGTTAAGGGACGCGAAAAAGCGGGCTGGGTAGTATTTATATAAAGAGATAACGTTAAAGTAAAAGCTTTTAATGGGAAATTTAATCGCGTTAAGGTATTTAATATTAAAGTAGTCGCTTTAGTAATAGCGTTAGGCATAGTAGAAAGAAAAAGGTAAGCCCTAGTTTTTTTTAACTCCTAGACGGCGGTATACGCGGCGAATAAAGGGTTCTCCCCATTAAGCCAATTAGTAGTAAAAACGGCGTTTAAGGGCCTTAAGTACCCCAGGGTTAGACTTAGCTAGTACCTGATTTACGTTAGGGTTAAGAGTAACGAAAAAGCTAACTAATTAGTTAAACTGGTTACGAGATTAGAGGTTAAGTTGAAAAGCCTATTTACGTACGTTTATATTAAGGTAGCTGCGAAAAAGCGGTATAAATAAAGGGTTAAAAAGTAGTAGGAGAGGTTAAAACCTACTAAGTACGCTAAGCTAGGGCTAGGTCCGTACTTAGATACTCTTAGTATTATAAGGCCTAAAATAGGTAAGATTATATAATACTGTATAGGGTATGGCTCGTACGTAAGCTATTTAAGGAGGTTTGGTAAGGAGGGCGTTCCAAGATATAGTTACGGTGTATTGTAGAAGCCGTAGTACCTATTGTACTATTGGGAGTTGGCAGCTTATAAAGTAGCGGTCCGAGAGATAAGCTAAGTCGGTAAAGGAAAAGGAAAAGAAATAACGTGCATGATAAGCGAACGGTACAGACAAGCGAATGGTATACTTTCCACCACCCTACTACAACTATCCTCAATTACACAACCACCACACTGTCACGGCAACTAAACAGAACACGAGGCAAGGCTTGCGCAGTAGTTGTGGCAATTACGTAGAATTGCAAGGTAAGGAGAAAAGAAAGGAAGAGGAAGGGCTGCAGCGGGGTTGCACCTTTTGAAGTTGTGGTGCCAGGTCCCCACTACAGGCCTAGGCCCACCCAAAGGCGGGTGTGGTTGGCAGAATCCATGGAGGTGGGTGGAACCAAGATCCCAGCCTACACTCCATGACACACACTAGGAAACTATAATAACTAAATCCGGAACAGATGAATCAAATGATTCTGCAGCCTCCTTGCACGTACGTGCATTATAGCCAGGCTTACCGCATACGCCATAGTACCAAATCTTCGTACGAGACCCCCCTACAACACCATTATTTTGTCATATTTCCTGGACCAACTGCTCACCTACAGCCTTCTAATCTAGTAGATCCTATACCTCTTATACAGTAAGTAACCCTTTAAGTCGTATATATATTTTTTTAGCTCTCCGTCGCTTACTAAACTCCTTATTAGCCTTTCGTAATACTAAGACCTCTGTACGTAGAAGGGCCACCTTATATATAACAGCCATCGTACCTTTAATTAAAATCACTTAACAAAAGTCTTGTTACATACCCCACACCCCCACCCCAACCTTCGCGTTGCGCGACGCGTCTGCAATGCAACCCTCCTTCTTTGTTGTCCTACCATTCCTTCAATTCTGTGCCAAAATGCGTAAATTTGGTACGATTTTAAGCCCAAATCCCAGATATACGGGAAAGAAGAGACGGGAGTTGACTCCAACGGAACGCGCAGCCATTGTGACCGCGCGAAAGTTGGGGCGCTTACGCGTCGAACTGGCCAAGGCTTTTAATTGCCATTCGATAACTATTACCCGTACTCTCGCCCGCTTTTCCACCTACGAATCGGTAAAATCTTTGCCTCGCAGTGGCTGGCTGAAGAAGATAAATGATGGGAATATACGATATATTAAGCGTTTGCTTCGCCGGAACCCCCGAATGACCTGGGCAGCCCTCCAAGCTAGTTCCGGTGTGGGGTGCTGCATTATGACCCTTCGTCGCCATTTGGGCAAGTATTTTCGACGCAAATGGCGCGCGCGCAAGAGAATTTTTCTCACGGACGCTCAAGCCGCTGCCAGGTTACAATATGCCCGTTTTTGGTACCGAAAACAACAAGAATTGACTGAGGTATGAGGTTTCTTGTCGAGGGCTCTGTTTTGCCCCGCGCCGCGCGTATGCTGACCTCCATACAGGGCTCCTTCTCTGACGAATGCTTAGTGCAAACAAGCCCTGAGACCCTAGGCGGCTGGATTTTCAGGGAGCCAGATGCTAAATTTAGTAAAAACAACGTAAATTACGTTGTTTACGTCAAGGCTGAAATAACCAGGATGGTCTGGGGTAGGATTTGGAAGGGGGGGCGGTCAAACCTGGTCATTATGAGGCGAGACCCCCTTTCCAAGGGCAAAGGATATAGCTCCAATAGCTATATTTGGGCTCTGGAAGAAGGCCTGCTTCCAGACTACCACCCAGACTGTTTTTTTTAGCAAGATAACGCCCGTATCTACACCTCAAGGCCGGTTAAAGAGTGGATGGAAACCTACGGAATTTGGGTTATCGACCACCCCCCTAAAAGCCCTGATATGAACCCTATAGAATACGTCTGGAAGGCAATGAAGGCTATCCTCCGAAAGGATTACCCTGAATTAGTAACCCTGAAAGATAACGAGGAAAATAGAGCAAAAGTGGATAAGGCTTTGCAGGCGGCGTGGTGGGCAGTGCTATAAGACCTTATCGACAGGCTAATCGATTCGATGCCGCGCCGCGTGGAGGCGTTGAGAAAAGCGAAAGGATGGTATACCAAATACTAAAGCCCAGGAACTGGGCTATTTAACGTAGTAGATTGCTTAGATTTTAATTGAGTTTTGGGCAAGAAACGTATAAGTTAAGTGGTGTGGTGGTGAGTGGAAAAATGCGGGGTGTGCGGGGTGTAACAAGACTTTTGTGATGGTAGTTTAGTTAATCCACAACAATTAATATTAAGGTTAAAGAGCTACCTAATAATTGGAATTTAAGTTTTAATAAATACTAATTACGAAGTAGCCTTTTAAGGGTTATATAACGTTTAGGAAACTCAAGGTAGTACTATACCTAGGCTTAAGGCTGGGGGTATTAAGGTCTAAATACGTATATCTAACTTAGATATCACCCTCTTTGGGTTGTACAGTATAAAACCAGCTTTGGTAAAACCCCCCTAAATATTTTTTTTGGTAATTAAAATAAAAAACGCCTTTTTAAACGTACAAAGAAATTCCAACTTGCTAATGTATATAATATTCATCCGTATTAATTGCTTAATTTACCAACTATACACCTTCTTTAACGGCTTAAAATAATTAATATTTAATAGTTAAAGTAGGTACGAAGAGTGTGGAGGTATATAGAGTATAATAATATTATACTCCTAGTAGTAGGTTTTGAATTCTTTGAAGTAGTAGTTATTGTAACCGTTAAGGATAAATAGCCAATATTTACTCTTCGTATAAAATACTATATAAAAATCGAAATACCAAATCCAATCTATACCTTTCTTATTAATAATCTACCCATTATTAATTATTATAATACGCTAGGAGGCCGGAAGGTTGCACTTTTAATACCAATTTACAAGGTAGTATTACCCAGCCAAGATAATAAATAGTAAGATAGCCTAGCCTAAGGTATTAACTTCTTAAATAATTATAACCTACTTTTAATTACTAGGCTGGGCCTATTTAGCCCTATTATAGATATCTAAGGTAGTAATTACCATAAAGGCAATAATAATACCCATTATAAACCCAGTTTTATCGAAATTATATAAATCGTCGTCGAAAATACCGTATTTAACCTTAATATTATATACTGTTAATTTGTGTGGCCTGACTGGTCGCAGTGAGGTCCAGTACAGGAGGTTACAGGGGGTGAGTCCCCTGTAACGGGCGCAGCGGAAGGCTTTGAGGGTACGATGACTGCCCGGGACGGGGTCAAA
>Ga0247765_1000869_pt1 | contig 18970 bp, 23 predicted proteins | sample UWRJL106311C6_FD_179949 | JGI IMG/M metagenome (GOLD analysis project Ga0247765, IMG submission 179949) | Plant litter microbial communities from Arlington Agricultural Research Station in Wisconsin, United States - UWRJ-L106-311C-6 | ecosystem: Environmental > Terrestrial > Plant litter >... | reverse complement strand
CGCCCCAATGCGAATTAAAAAGCAAGAACCGGAGTTTTGGCTTTCAAGGGAAGGGCTACAGTCCTCTCGGCAAGGAAAGGAGCCCTCATGAACACAGAGACTGATGAAGCGAAGTGGCAGGCCGTCGTCCAAAAGGATCAGGCCGCCGACGGCACCTTCTACTACTCCGTCAAGACCACCGGCGTCTACTGCCGCCCCTCCTGCGCCACGACGCGGCCGGCGCTACGCAAGAACGTCGCCTTTCACGATTCCCCCGAGGAGGCCGAAAAGGCGGGCTTCCGGGCCTGCAGGCGCTGCGCACCCAAGGGGCCGACGCTCGCCGAGGAGCATGCCGCCGCCGTGGCGAAAGCCTGCCGCGCCATCGAGACCGCCGAAGAGCCGCCGGCGCTCGACATCCTGGCGAAGACGGCGGGGATGAGCAGCTATCACTTCCATCGCGTTTTCAAGGCGATCACCGGCCTTACCCCAAAGGCCTACGCAGTGGCCCATCGGGCCCGGCGGGTGCGCGAAGAGCTGGCGAAAGGCGGCACCGTGACCGAGGCGATCTACGAGTCCGGATTTAACTCGAACGGCCGCTTCTACGCGAAGTCCGCGGAGACGCTCGGCATGACTCCGACCCGCTTCCGCAAGGGCGGGACGGGAACGACGATCCGCTTCGCCGTGGCCGAAGGCTCGCTCGGCTCCGTCCTGGTGGCGGCTTCGGACCAGGGCGTCTGCGCCATCTCCCTGGGTGACGATCCCGACGCGCTGGTGAGAGAGCTCCAGGACCGCTTCCCGAAAGCCGAGCTGATCGGCGGCGACGAGGAGTTCGAGCGCACCGTCGCCCAGGTCATCGGCTTCATCGAGGCGCCGAAGACCGGCCTCGACCTGCCGCTCGACGTGCGGGGGACCGCCTTCCAGCAGAAAGTCTGGCAGGCGCTCCGCGAGATCCCGGCCGGCTCGACCGTGAGCTACGCCGACGTCGCCCAGCGCATCGGCGCGCCAAAAGCCGTGCGCGCCGTGGCCCAGGCCTGCGCGGCGAACTCGCTCGCGGTCGCCATCCCCTGCCATCGGGTCGTCCGCAACGACGGCAACCTCTCGGGCTACCGCTGGGGCGTCCAGCGCAAGAGCGCCCTGCTCGAGCGGGAGGCGGTGGGGTGAGCGGCGCGGAGATCGCGAGCCGGGTGGAGTCCCTCGACTGGCCGCGGATCGCGAGCGATCTGGACGCCTACGGCTGCGCGGTCGCGAGGGGAGTGCTGGATCCGGAACAGTGCCAGGCGCTGGCGGCGATGTACGGCGAGGACGAGCCCTTCCGCAGCCGGATCGTGATGGCCCGCCACGGCTTCGGCCGCGGCGAGTACAAATACTGGGCCTACCCGCTCCCGGAAGAGGTGGCGACGCTGCGCCGCACGCTCTATCCCCACCTCTCCGGCGTCGCCAACCGCTGGAATCAGACCCTGGGGATCGACATCCAGTATCCGGAGGATCACGCCGAGTACCTGGAGCGCTGCCACGAGGCCGGCCAGACCCGGCCGACTCCGCTCCTGCTGCAATACGGGGAGGGGGATTTCAACTGCCTGCACCAGGATTTGTACGGCGATCTCGCCTTCCCGCTGCAGGTCGCCTTCCTCCTCTCAGTTCCGGGCGAGGATTTCACCGGCGGCGAATTCGTGCTGACCGAGCAGCGCCCCCGGATGCAGTCCCGCGCCGAGGTGGTCGACCTGAGCCAGGGGGACGGAGCGATCTTCGCCGTCCATCACCGGCCCGTGAAGGGCACGAGGGGGGCCTACCGGGTCAACCTCCGCCACGGCGTCAGCCGTCTCCGCTCCGGCCGCCGTCACACCTTGGGCGTCATCTTTCACGACGCGAGGTGATCGGGCCACTCGCCGGGCACTTTTCGCCATCCGCCGGCTCCGGCGAGTCATCCGCCGGCTCCGGCGAGTCGTCCGCCGGCTCCGGCGAGTCGTCCGCCGGCTCCGGCGAGTCATCCGCCGGCTCCGGCGAGTCATCCGCCGGCTCCGGCGAGTCATCCGCCGGCTCCGGCGAGTCATCCGCCGGCTCCGGCGAGTCATCCGCCGGCTCCGGCGAGTCATCCGCCGGCTCCGGCGAGTCGTCCGCCGGCTCCGGCGAGTCATCCGCCGGCTCCGGCGAGTCGTCCGCCGGCTCCGGCGTGTTGTCTGCCGGCTCCGGCGAGCCGGGCGCCTTCTGCCCCAGCCCCTCCGCGAGATCGGGCTTCATGTCTCAGGAGCGCTTTCCCCTCGGAGTCCTGGGCAGGGCCATAGGACTCGGGCCCAGTTCGTCCACGGTCTCCAGCTTGTGGATCGCCGGATCGAGATCGTCGGCAACGAGACACTCGATCATGCCGAGGAGCTCCCCCTCCAGGGTCTCCTCGGCTTCGAGCTCGTCATCGGAAACGGCCGGCAGCTTCGTCGCGAGGCTCTTCATCCGCTCTCTGAAGGCTTTCAGATCCCCGGCCGCCAACTTCAGCTTGCCCTGGATCTCCCTGGGCGTATCGCGAGGCAGAATCTCCAGCCGTTCCTGTCCGAAGCGGACCGTGACCTCCTGATCCGGACGAAACCCGGCCTGCTTCAGAGCCGTTCCCAGGGATTTTCCCAGCGGCACGCACAGCATCGTGCCCTGCTTCTTCAACCGGGCCGCGAATTCGAACAACTCGGCATCCATTTCAACCCCCCTCCGGCGCTTCAGACCGGAACAAATTCTGTCCCGGCGCTACCGGATGGACCAACTTCTATAACGGATTCACGGATTATGTCAACTTGTGACGGAATAATTTTTCAACCTTGCTCCGCCCTTGCCCGTTCTTGTACACTCCTTCTCATGAAGCCTCAGACGCAGCACATGATCGACGTACTGCGCACCACGATCCGGGCTCTCGGTCTGACCCTCAGCGAGGTGGAGAAACGGCTCGGAGTCTCCCGCGGGTACCTGACCCGCCTCTTCTCCGGCACGATGGATCTGCGGTTCGATCAGGTCGCCGAGATCGCGGAGGCGGTGGGAGTCGAGCCGGAGGAGGTCTTGCGGCTGGCCTTTCCGCCGTCGCAGAAGCCCGCGACTCCGGAGGCCTTGCGTCTGCGGGAAGCTTTGGGGGTGCCTCCTCCCGATGCGCCGCCGCCGCCGCAGGTGGAGTCGGCGCTCGAAAGGGAGCTCGAGCGGATCGTGGCGAAGACGCTCCGGAAGATGGTAGCGGAGTCCGAGAGGTAGGAGACTCCAAGCCCAGGAAACCCTGCGGCGAAGGCGGTAGAGACGTTCCCAGGTCCTCTACGACACCCTTTCGGAGGCCACGGGGACCGCGGGACGTCTCCGCCGGAGGGCATACCGGCGCCGATGGCCATGCCGTCCCGGAACGGCCTCTACTCCTCCCAGGCCCGCCCCTCGAACCGCAGGGCCGGGTCGATCTCGATCCGCCGCAGGAACCTCGCCACCTCTTCGACCATCTCCAGCGTCGCCGTCTCCATCTCGACGGCGTCCCGCAGCAGGACGACGGCCATCAAGGCCTCGCGCTGGATCTCCAGGCGCGCGAAGATCTCCGCGGCTTCAAAGATGAGGGCGAATGCCTCTCCAGCCTTTCCCTGCGCCAGGAAAACGGCCGCGAGGTCGAGACGTGCGGTGCCGGCAATGATGGGGAGCCCGACCGCCTCAAAACCCGCGATCACTTCGGCGAAGATGGTTTCCGCCCGGGGGTAGTTCCCGAGGCCCGCATCGATCCGGCCCTCCAGGGCTCTGAACTTGATCTCGTTGATCCGCCCCCCAGGGTTCACGAGATATCGCGCATGGGAGAGCCGAAGCTTCCTCGCATCTCGGAAGCGGTCGCCGTCAATGAGAAAGCCCAGAAGGTTGTGGGCCGCCGCGCAGGCCAGGCTCGGCTCCCTCTTCGAGTCGATCAGATCGAGACTCTTCTCGAGCAGCTCGACCGCCCTTTCGAGGTCGCCTTTGTTGCCGGCATAGAGGCCCATCATGACCAGCGTCCGGCCGACGAGGTGAGGGTCGTTGTGGCGGCTGTAGAAATCGGCCACTTTCACCAGGCTCGCCGAGGCTCGGCCGAACTCGCGCCGGTCCGCGGCCAGGGAGGCCTCGAGCTCCAGGAGGCGGACCTCGAGGAGCTCGTCGCGGGTGCCCCGCTCGAAGAGCCGGCGAGCCCGGCCCAGGGCGTCCGCCGCCTCATGGAGCCGTTGGGCTGCGCGGTAGGCGTTGCCGAGCTCGGCCTGGGCGCGGGCCTGAAAGTCGGTGACCCTGGCGGGGCTGTCGAGATTCCGGGCTTCGAGCCGCCGCGAGACCTCCGTCGCGAGGACGGCGAAGTGGACCATCAGTTGCGGGTCGTCATGGCGGAGTTGCCAGCTCCGGGCGAGGAAAGCCTCCATCCGCGCGAAGTGGCCGAGTCCAGGGGGGAGCTTGTCCAGAGCCTCCATGCCTCCGGTCTCGAGCACCCGGAGGGCCTTGAGCGCCTGGGCTCGTTGCTGGCGGAGGTAGCGCTCGTACCGGAGGACCTTCCGCAGAGCCCGGTTGATCGCGGCATCAAAGGAGGTCCTCTTCTCCGGCTTCTCCGCCAGGGGCTCCCGCCGCCGAGGCTCCGGAGCCAGGCTCAACCCCATAGCCGGAGCTGCCTTCTCCAGGCAGTTCGCGCAGGGGGCGAGCAGGTGGCGCGACACCTCTTCCGCCCGCTCGGAAGACAGGCCCCCCCGGTAGAGCGCAAACACTTCCTCACGGCTCGGGTGATCGTTCAATCGGCCTCCTTGATAGGAGCCGTATTGTCGCACGAACGGCGGCACCATGGCCCGCGACCTCACCCCTCGGGATGAGGCCACGGGCTACACGTGTGCAACCTTAACCGTTGGGGTCGATCCCGATCCCAATATCCCCGTTCCTGGCAGGCTGCTGAGTTGTGGAGCTCGCGCCGTTGGGGTCGATGCCATAACCTGTCTTCAAACCCGGGGCCTGGAGCCCATTCCCCGCCGGGGTTCCAAGCCATATCTGAGTCCACCATTGCAGAGCGATGTCCACCCATCCGGGTCCGGCGGTGCGGCCGTGCCGGGAGGCGGCGTGGGCGGGGGCGGCGAGCGCGAGGACCATGGCGAGGGCGGCCGCGGCGGCGGTGCGCTGAAGGGTGCGCTGAGTCATCTCTCTCCTCCTGGCCACGGACTCGTCCGGACGCCGCCATGGCGCCATCGCCCGCGGCCGCAACGTGATGCCGTTGCAAAGGGCTTCAGTGTGGCACGCCGGTACGCTTTTCTTCCACGAGTGTGCGAATTCTTTCCACCCCCGGCGTCTTTCTTTCCGCGAGTATCGGAAAACGAAGATCGACGGCCGCCGGTGTCGCTGGCTTTCGCAACATCGCCATGGTTAACCGAAACAGTTAACAATGAGTTCTACTGTAGGCCGAAAAGGTCTGGACGACTTCCTGAAGTCTACCGTACACTCCCCAGCGTTGCGAAATAGTTAACACCGGAGGTCATAATGGCGCTACAGCCAGAAGCCGCAGAGCTTGATGATGCCGAATTGGACGAAGAAGGGAAAGTGCTGCTCTGGGAGCTCGGCCGAAGGATCGTCCGCCTGCGGAGGATCTTGAACTGGACCCGAGCCGACCTGGCCAGGAGAGTGCGCGTTTCGAGAGAGCGCCTGGGGCATTGGGAGCGGGGTAGCCATACGCCCCCCTTGCGGGAGCTGGTGGGCCTCAGCCGGGAGCTGGGGACCTCGATCGACGAGTTGGTGACGGGAAAGGCAGCACCGGTCAGGGCGTTCAGCCCGCGCGAGAAAGACGAGGCGGCTCGATCCCTGCGCGATCTGAGCCGGTGCCTGAAAAAGTTGCTGGAAGACGAGGGGGATGAGGCCGCTGATTCGAACGCCGGCCTTTGCAAGCTTGATCTTCCGGAGTCATGAAGGCTCCGGATGTACGTAAGGAGAGTCGCATGAACACGATGAACACGATGGAGATGGCGGTGACCAGCAAAATCGAAGTGATCGCGAAGTTGCGCCGCGTGCCGCGGCCGGTGGGCCTGGAAGCGGTGGAGGCGCTGGTGCCGGCCGGGGATTTCGACGAGCTCAAGCCCGAGCGGGTGCAGGAGTGGCTGAGCGCCCGGCCCGAGTGGCGTCTGGCCCCAGCCGGCACGGCGCTCTACCGCGCCCGGACCCTCCCCACCTGCGAGGCCGCGATGCACTATGCCGCCTACGTCACCAGCCTGGCGACGGCGCTGGCGATGCCGGTGAAGGTGAAGGTCACCGACCGGCAGGTCCAGTTGTCGCTCTTCTCGCCGCGCCAGGGCCGCCGTTTCAACCCGCTCACCGGGGCCGTGCTCGCCCTCGCCGCGCGGATCGGCTGACCGGACCTCAACCTGATCACGACGTCAAACCAAAGAAAGGAAAAGGAAAATGCCTGAGATCACCGCACAGAGCAAAGTCTTCCGCGACTGGGAGAGCCTGCTCGGAGCCTGCGCGCAGAACGCGCCTCTCCTGCAGGGAATGGAATCCCTCAAGGCCGAGCTGGAGCTGCGGCTCGCCGAGGCGAAGGACCTGAAGATCCAGCAGGAGAACTTCGCCGGCAACAAGCTGGCCACCACACAACGCCTGGGGGCCACGATCGAGCTGGGGCGGGAGGCGGCGCGCAAGCTCCGCGCTTTCGTGCTGATCCATCTCGGTACGGACAGCAGGCACCTGACGCAGTTCGGGGTCTCTCCCCGCCAGAAGAACTCGCGCAAGGGGAAGCGGTCGGCGGCAGCGGCTACCACCGCCACCCCCGAGGACACCAAGCCGCCGAGCCCGGGCGGAGAGTAGACGATCCAACCCAACGAAAGGAGACAGAAACATGCCCAAGAAATCACTTCCCAAGATCCTGGGGGACTGGGAGCAGCTCCTGGCCGGCGTCGCGGCCAATCAGGGGGAGCTCCCGCACGTGGACGTCTATCGCGCGCAGCTCGACGCGGAGATCACGGACGTGAGGGCCGTGCAGTCGCGGAGGTCGGCGTTGCAGGCGGAATCGCTGCAGTCGACGCGGGACCTCAGGAGCTTCGCCGCGAGAGGCAAGGATCTGGCGACGCGGATCCGTGCCGGGATCGTGCTCCAGTACGGCCCGCGCAGCGAGAAGCTGGTGGAGTTCGGGATGAAGCCGAGCCGCAAGCGGAGAGGCGCGAGGGAGAAACCCGTTCCCAAGGCAAAGAAAGGAGCCCCCCGAAAACCCGCCGAAACCGTGAAGTAATCAACAGGCCGTAAGGACCGGGGGCGTGCTGGCGGCACGCCCCCGGTTTTCCAGGGAGCCTCCATATCGTACCGCAAGGAGACTAACCAGACGCGCTGAACCGGACATCGTGCGACCGCGCGCCGTCGGCGGCAACCGCGAGCAGCCGGGCGCCTTCATCGGCCAGGGCGGTGCGGTCCCGCTTGGGAAGGGGGGCGAAGGGCTCGACGATCAGGCTCGCCGCGCCCTTCTGGCGATCGATCTTCCAGGTTCCGCGGACGAAGCCGTCGACGAGCACGGCCCCCTTCATGAAAACCAGCGGGCGATGGGGATCGGCGATGACGCGGGTGCGTTCGTCGTGAGAGAGCAGGAGATTGTCGTACTCGGGCAGAAAGCGCGGCGGGGCCGGCGTGTCGGGATCGGGCCGGGGCGCCTCGGGGAGGTCGAACAGCTCGGCGCCGCGCTCGTCGCGAAAGGCGAGCAGGCCCGGCCGCAGCCGCTCGACGGCCGCGCGCAGACCGGTCAGTCCGGACCAGACCTGCACGTCCTTGACGGTGGCGGGGCCGAACGCACCGAGATAGCGGAGGATCATCGCGTCCGGCCGGCTGTCGGTGCTTATCGGGCAGCCGAGCCAGGCTTCGGCCGAGGTGTGGGTGGCCTGCCCGCTCTCGCCCCAGAGGCCGCGCGGCGGCACCTGCACGAGCGGCACCCCCGTGCGCACGGCCATGGCGAGGGCCTCGGGATTGTAATCGGGCCACCGCTCGCGCAGCAACGGGCCGAGCTCCGCGAAAGTGCGCGGCCGCTCCTCGACCAGCACCCGGCCGGCGGCGGCGACCTGATCGAGATCCACACCTTGCAGGCGGCGGCCAAAGGTGCCCTTGAGGCCGCGGTCCAGCACCGGCTGCACCACGGGGCGAAGATCCAGGCAATCGCCGGCGGTGACCAGATGGATCGTCGACCGCATCAGAACGACGCGAACCACCTCCCGGCGGCTGATCAGTCCGGCGAGCTCGTCGAACCGGAAGCCCTCCAGCCGCGACCACAACCCGACATACGGAGCGCCCGGCGACTGCGCCTGCAGCCCCACCAGCCGCTCGACCGCCTCGAGAGCCGGCAGCTTCGCGCGGCGCAGCAGAAACTGCCGCTCGAGCAGAGCGCGGTTGAGCGCGCGGGGGCCCAGTACGCCGCCGGGTTCTCTGTCGATCTGTTTTGGCATGAGGCTCCTCGGGCGAGATCCGTCAAGGCTGTCGAGGATAGCTGATGAGAGCTGGGTAGGCAGTTTCGCCGTGCGGCCTCCCACCAACATCGCCTTTTCGTGTCGCGGCGTTGACGTCGCCTACAAAGAGCCGTACGATAATAAGAACCTACAGAATCATAGACATGCAGCGGCCGAAGGGGATGCCCAATCGGCTACCCGCACCGGACGGCTGTCCCGGCCGGTGAGGAGTAGAACCGTTTCGTGGCAAGAAAGGCAACGAGAGTAATGGGCACTACTAATCTTTTCGTAGAACTCGTGGTCATAGGAGTCGGTGCCCTCACCTGGGTGGCTCTCCTGGCTTCAGCTGCGCTTGGCTACGACCCCCAGATATTCAAGCGGCTGGCGGACAGCGAATCTCTTATAATTCCAACACTTGCCATCACCTATCTTCTCGGCATACTCATTGACCGTTTTGCGGACTATCTCTTCGAGAGTCTCTGGGCTAAGCGACTTTGTGAGGTCGAGTTTCCCAACAAAGATATATACCATAAGGCGCGCATCCATGTAATATCCAAGTCCGAGCGCTTGGCGGAACGTCTGGAGTACGGCCGGAGCCGCATGCGAATCTGTCGCGGCTGGGCCCTCAACGGCTTCCTCATTGGCATTAGCTTAAATCTGTTTGTATGGGGTCAAATGCCCCGGGGGCCTTTCGCATCGCGCTTAGCTTGGACAGGCACTTTCTTCGCGGCAGCAGTCGCGGTCGGCTCCTGGCTTTCTTGGCGCCGCTTGGCAGCGACAGAGTACAAGAAGACACGTGAACAGGATGCCTACTTCTCAGCCCAGGCCGGAGCACCGCACAACCCCACCCCAGCAGAGGATGTCTGACGACGCCGCTGCAACTATCTGCCGCTCATGTGCGCTACGAAAGGAAAAACGATGTCCAAGCTGTCGTCCATCATGCTACTGATTGTCGCACTCGCCTCTATTGGGTGCGCTTCGACCGGAAAGGCCGTCGCTAAGCTGGAACCTGGGATGACGAAGCAACAAATTCTTGACGTTCTTGGATCTCCGGCTGACCGCTCCTTCCGAGGAAGCGACGAAGCCTGGCAGTACCAGGAAATAGCGGGGTTCGGCCAGTGCAAGTACACGACCGTCTGGATATCGGACGGCAAGCTTGCTGGCCTTTCAACCCGCCGGGGCGGAAGCGTGGCCGGCTGTGGCCTTGGTTCACAGGAGGTCGATTGGAGCCAGATGCCAGTGGTTGACAAGAGCCATGGTTGAGTGCCGCTCATCGCTAGCCTAGGAAATACTCTCTGATGTTTAGACGGGATAAATTAACTGACATGAACAGAGTTGTCGTTGCTAGCCTAGCTATATTCCTCTCTTGTTTCAGTGCCTTCGGCCAGTCGCTTGACAAGGCTAGGCTGCTCTACTCCAACAAGCTCTACGAAGATGCCAAAAGGGAACTCGTTGCAGTAGCAGTAGGAACCGGCTCTGACGAGGAAAAGGCGGAAGCCCTGGATCTCCTTGGCGAGATTGCCGTAACCGAGGGCAACTACGAAGCCGCAATCAGGAACTGGACTGATGTGACTACCAAATTTCCCGGCACGGCCCCTGCAAAGGAGGCCGCAGCAAAACTTCCGCTTGCCGAGAAATTAGCAGCCACTCAGAAATCTGCGGCACCCGCCGGCAAGAGAATGCCAGAAAAGGTCGCACCCGGAACGGTCCTGGTCGCAGGCTCTGCGCCCGAAGCTTCTGAGTATGCGGATCAAGCGGTCCTTGAGTTCATGAACGTCCTGGCCTCCAAGGGTGTTCGAGCCAAGAACGCCTTCCCTGGCCGGACTATGGATGCAACCCTACCGAACCTCCTTGAGTTGGCCGACCAGTCAGGAGCCGCGGCCGTGCTCTATGTCTTCATCCACTTTCGCGGTATGGAGAACATGCGAGTTGAGTGCTACTCCGCAGAGGGCAAAAAGATGTGGGAGGAGAAGGTTGCTGGGTCGCTTGGCCTTTCACCTGCCGGGATGACCGAGGGCTTCGTCCGCCGCATGAAGAAAAAGCTCGAGCCGCATGTAGGGGGACCCTGCTTTCAGGCACATGGAGGGCAGCCTTGACCGACGCCTGCGAGAGTATTTGGCTGGTACTTCTTGGCCCCTTGGCCCCTTGGCTGGCCTCGCCGTCCGCCGGTGAGGCGTATTACAGTAGGCGGAACTCGGTCAATCCTTGCAAAGGAGACATTAAATAATGGACGGAGGAAGCATCGCCTGCGGTCTTATGCTGTTGGTAGTTATCGGTGTTTTTGCCGTGATGATTGGCTTCTATTTCTACAATCTCCGCCAGATTAACAAACGGCTACAAGATGCCTTCACGAGCTACAGGCAGTCACTAGAGCTTCTCAAGCAGCACCCAAACAACCCCGAACTCCGCCAGAAAGCGCTTGAATGGGGGCGCTATTATTCAAGCCTGACGCGCGACAACAAACGGGTGACAGTCTACGATGAGATGGCCCTCTCCAATGACATAAGCGCAGCTTCAGCTGGAGGAACTCAAACGGCAAATGACCCAACAGCGACAGCAGTTCGACCGATCGAACAGCGGCTTGATCAGTTAAAGGCGCTGCTTGACAAAGAAGTCATCAGTCAGCAGGAATATAGTGAACGGCGCGCTAAACTCCTCAATGAGATCTAGCGTTCTCGCCGCGGACTTGAGGAAACGCATGGCCCCCGAAGTAGGCGACTGCGCCTGCAGTCCCACCAGCCGCTCGACCGCCACGAGGGCGGCAGCTTCGCGCGACGCAGCAGAAGCTGCCGCTCGAGCAACGCACGGTTGAGCGAACGCGGCCCCAGCACACCGCCCGGTTCGCTGTCGATCTGCTTCGGCATAGGGTTTCCTTCGCGCGAGATCCGTTAAGGCTGTCGAGGATAGCTGATGAGAGCCACCAGCCGGCGATCTGCCCGGACATCAGCTTCGCCGTTCAGGAGGAGCATACGCCTCTCCGCACGGATCAGAATCCTTTGTACCGAGACTATACGGCACCGTATTGCGGCGTTGACGCTGACGAGGAATGACTATAAAATAAGGACTATCTATAAAATCATATACATACGCCAGCTAGTCCTATGCCTCTAACCGTATGGACACAGAAAGGAATCAAGGTGAAGTCAAGAATCTCAGCAGGTCTTCTCGGTGCAATCATTGCAGTAACTGTGATGCTGCTGCTCTCGCAAATTTCTCCACGTGAAGCCCATGCAGCCGCTGGTGGCGAGCAATACAAGGTAATCTCTCTTTCCTCGAAGCAACAGCTTGAACAGGAGCTCAACGGGCTTGGAGCTCAAGGCTGGAAGGTCAGGACAGGCGTCGCCTCAGTCGTCATTCTTGCTAAGTGACTGCCGCTCGATACCTCTGTACGCTTGAGGAGGCTTGATGCATGCGCAGAAAACCAATGGTTCCTCTTCTGCTCTTGACATTGTTGCCACTCGTCTCGACGCAGGCCTATGCACAGGCAAAAACTGAGATGCAGGGGGACTCAGCGACAGCAGAGCTTACGGTTCCCATAGGAAAGACGCTGAACAACTTCGCTTTCTCCCAGAGTGGATTCCTCTCCTACAAAGGTAAGCCCTTCAGTCCTACCGTCAAGGTGAAACCTGGCTCGGTGCAGTCATTCAGGATCTCTCTGCGTAAGAGTGCAGGCCTCGCAGGAGCAATTGCTGAAGATGCCGATGGCCAGAACTCCGCTTATCTTCTGGATCTGGGCACTCAGACAGCAACTCCACTCCAGAAGACTGGAATGTCGTCCGGGGCACAGCAGCTCTTTTGGAGCCCTTCCGGCCGATATATGATCGTACTTTGCGCCTACGAAGGACAACGGTTCATAGGAGTTGACCTCCAGACCAAGAAGGTTGTCGAGGGGGACTTCCTAGGACCCAAAGGCAAACTCTGGGCGATTACGGGCGCGCCGTGGTGGGCCAACGGCGCGGATACTCTCATGTTTACAGTTAACGAGACTTGCAGCCCCTACGATGATGCTCCCTGTGATCCGGAACGGATTCTTGCAAAGTACACGGTTTTGCTTGATCCGGCCACGCTTAGAACTTCGATTCAGAAGGCAAAGTGATCTGTACTCAACCCAGGTAGCCGAGCGGACGGATACCGCGCTGTCGCGCGAATCTTCGTTCCAGAAGGAGAAGAGATGAGACACAGGATTGAACGTTCATTGATACTCTTATCTGTCTTGGTTCTTGCTGGAGCGACAACGATCCAAGGCCGAGCGGCTGAGACGTCCAAGGCATCTGGGGCGAAGAAGTTATCTTCGCCTGCCACGTTAATCACCAAGAATTCGGTAGGACCAATCCGGCTTGGGATGAGCGTCGCTCAGGCGCGAAAGGCCGTGCCCAAGCTAAAGTTTGCAAGGACAACGGATGGCGAGGGTATGGCGCTCATCGAGGTGAAGGGTGGCGAGACCGCGGATATGGTTCTTTACGCTGGGGAGGATGATGCGGAGGGCCCGATCCACGAGAACGCTAAGATTCAGCTCATTAAAGTCTTCGGTCAGGCATACAAAACGGCTAATGGAGTTCACCCAGGGATGCCACTGCGCGAGGTTGAGAAGAAGTATGGGAAGCTCACAAATATTAGTATGAGCGAAATCGAGTCACGCGAGTACGCTGAGTTCGCTCGGCAACCTGCTGGCTTACTCTTTCAGGTTGGGCTTCCGGAGATCGGAATTGCGGGTAAATATCCCGAGGGGAAACGTGAGACAGCAGTCTATGTTCCGTCGGCAGTTGTGACAAACATCGAGATTTATTAGAGCGCATATCAGGCAAAACAGCCGATCTCAATGAACCAGGATGCTCTGTTCAAGCCCCAATAGGTAACAGTATGAGGTTGATTGTCTCAGAATGGCAGCAACTGGACCTCAACCCAAATAGGTTCCCAAATAGGTTCCAGCCGAATGTTCCCGAGAGACAGAGGGCCGGGCCACCTTGAGCTAGAATAGTTGACTGGCAGTTCTTTTGAGGGCCTACCCTACATGGCAACGCCACAGAGGATCATGAATCGCACGCTTCTTAGGCTCGGCTTCGTGTTGATGCTGCTCGCGCTGCTGACGGGGCTCGTCGTCCCACAGTTCAGGAACCCGCGGCTGGGCCTCGTGGCGCACACGGTCGGACTGCTCGGCGGGCTGCTGCTCGTGGTGCTCGGCGCCGTCTGGCCGGCTTTCGCCCTCCGCCCGCGTGCCGCCGCGACACTTCGCTGGTGCTGGGTCTACGCCGCCTACGCGAATTGGCTCGCCTCCGTGCTCGGCGCGGTGACCGGCGCGAGCCGGCTGACGCCGCAGGCCGGAGTGGCGACGAGCGGCGGACCGGCGGCGGAAATGGTGGTAGCGTCCCTGCTCCTGTCCCTCGCGCTCGCCGCCATCGTCGGCACGGGCCTTGCGATATGGGGGCTGCGGGAAACAGGTTCCAGCTAGGACAATCGGCCCCAATAGGTTCCAGCCGAATAATCCGAGCTTGAAGCGTCGTCTAAGATCTAGAGTGACCTGTTTAGCGGATGGACCAAGCCGAATTGAGTTCGGCTCGCGGGATGGCTGTACCTTTACCTTCAGATCTACGGGTTACCCTGGCGCGAGGAGCGCTGCAGGGAGAGCCCTGACGAACGGGAGATGAGGCGGAAAGCTGCCGATCGGAAATCGCGCGTGCCGGTCCCCCGATTTCAGCCGATCGGCCGCCTCCCGGAAGGCGGCGACGAATTCGAAGTAGAGCCTGTGGAGCTCCTGGCGTGCTGCTTTGCGGAAAGCATGGAAACGCGGGGCTGGAGACTTCTTCGTCTGCTTCGGCATTGTCCTCGGATCCTGCCGCCGGATCGCCTCCGGTCCGAGGGGTTGTTGACCACTCTGCTGCCGCTGAGCGCTGGCCGTTTCCTCGATTTCCTGGACCATGCACTCGATTCGATGGCGGTACTGCTCGGAGGAGAGATGCTCCCAGCAGGGCAGCCGCTCCAGGGTGAGCGTTTCAGGCTCCTCGAAGCTCTGCGGCCCTGCCGTCTCGCCGCGCTGCTTCGCCAGGTATTCTGCCGTCCGGTTGACCCATACGCCCTCCAGCGCCGTGCCGGCGAGGAGGGCTGGCGCGGCATGAACGCCGGGCCACTCGCGCACGCGGGCCACAAGGTTTTCCTTGACTCCATTGGAGAGTACGTAGAAGAGTCTGGCGGCCTGGGCGCTCTCTTCGTTGCTGACGACAATGGCCTGATAGCGCCGGGACCAGACCTTGTCCTTCCAGGCAGTGAGGCGGACGACCTCGCGGGCGAGCTTGGAATTGAAAAAGCCCATGAAGCTCGCGAGCCGTTCGACGTCCTTGACGCGGACCAGCAAGTGATAGTGATTGGCTAGAAATGAAAACGCCACGACACCGACTTCGTAGCGGCGGGCGGCGCGCGCCAGGGCGCCGATGATGATGCGGTTGAGTTGGGGGGTAGGCGTCAAGAGGAATCGACTCTGGATGGTGCGGGTGGTGACCTCGACCAGAGAGTCGTCGTCGGGAAGGAACCGGAGGAGTCGGGCCATGGCGGGGGCCGGAGAGGGCAAGGGTCAGGCCAAGGCGGTCCGCTCCGGCAAACCATGGCAATTGCAGGGGTTAACGCTGATCGACGTTTGTGCCGCATTGCGGCGCCTGTCAAAGGATCTGGCGGGGTTGAGGCGAGAAAAGGTCCAAAATCCCCGTGGAATCTCACTTTGCGGACATGTCAAAGGATCTGGACACGCGCGTGATCTTTTGCGGAGCCCTGAGCCTCCAGGGCCTCAGGAGGGCAATCTTGGGCTAAAATGTTCGGCTGGCACTTCTTTTAGGCACTTTTTGGGGGCAGAGAACTCTATGCGGAGACATATCGCGACAAGAATCATCTTCGCTGTGATAACCACCTTGGCCCTTGGCTGCGGAGGAGGAGGAGGAGGATCATCCTCCCCGACGGAGCCAGCTCGGCGGGATACAATCGTCCTGCTCAGTGTGGATCCTCCAGAAGGCACGCGGGTGCGGCTTGGCGGTAAGGTCCAGGTGATTGCCCGGTTCCGTTATACGTTCGCACAGGCTGCTGGCGGCAAGATTGCCGTGTTGGTGTACCCACTGCCTTTCGGTTTACCACTCTTTACAGATCCACTTCTTGCCCAAACTGACGTCGAGGGTCAGCAAGGTGAGGCGACACTCCGCTTCTCCATTCTGCTGAATGATCCTGACCAGCAGTTGCGCCCTGGCCCCATCACGGCAGACTTTTCGTTATTCGCTCAAGGCCAGAGAGAGTCAACGACCCATGTTCAAGCTCGTTACGAAGTCGTGCCCTAGGCCTGAAATAGGTTCCAGCCGGGGGAATAGGTTCCAGCCGAATAATTCCCAATAGCCACCCTGGCTCCCAGAATATTCGGCTGGCACTTCTTTGGGCTGGGCACTTCTTTAGGGCAAGACAGGTCTCGCGGCCTTTCAGGCCGCAGCCCGTTGTCATCTCTCCACCCAAGGCATCGGCCTTCGGCCTCAGCCCTGGGCTCCATTCTCCCGACCCGTTGGGCCGGACGAGAGCCGAACGCTTTTTAGGGCTGGTGCAGTTATTCTGTGACGAGTCCTTATCGGCTGGCACCTCTTTGGCACATCTTTGGCAGCACCTCTTTGGCGGTTGTCGATCCGGCGCCCTTCGTTCGTCTTCTTGAAGAGGAGCATTCGATGAGAAAGCTGATCCTGCGTATGGAGCTCACGCTTGACGGCGTGGCCGCTGGCGAAAATGGGCCGATCGACATGGTCGATTACGGCGACGAGGGCTCGTGGAGCGACATCTTCGCGACGCTCGAGACCGTGGACGCCATGCTGATCGGGGCCGGCACGCATCGGGAGTACCTCAGCTACTGGCAGTCCGCGCTGACGAGCTCCACCGCCACGCCCAGCGAGCGAAAGTTCGCCGAGATCGCGGCCCGGACGCCTCACTTCGTCCTCTCGCGTACGCTGCGCACCGTGGAGTGGCCGAACGCCAGTGTGCTCGCAGGCGGCGTCGAGGCCATCGCGAGCCTGAAGCGTCAGAGCGGCCGCGACATCCTCATGTGGGGCGGACCGACGGTCGCCGCGGCGGCCATCGAGGCCGGGCTCATCGACGAGTACCACCTCGTCACGCATCCGGTCATCGTGGGACGCGGCAAGAAGCTCTTTGCCAACGTCACCGCCGCGCACCGCGTGCGACATCTGAGCACCCAGACCTTTCCTTCCGGCGTGGTCCTGGTCAAGCATGCGGATGAACGCGGTCGAGCCATGGAGGAAGGAGCTCAACCAGCGGAGGGGTGACGCCACGCGTGCTCATCCACCGCGGGTGCCGTGTCGTAGAGAGGCCATGGACATGATGCGAGCATCCTTCGTGGCTCTCCTTTTGGCATCGATGGGTTGCAGCGCCGGGCAGCGGGAAGCTCGCCTCCCTTTGCGGGCTCCTTCGGCTCCGCGAATGTTCGGCGCCGGAGGGGAGACGCTGCAGTACCTGGTCCTTGGCGACAGCACGGCCGTCGCCGAGGGGGGCGACTATGAGCAGGGTCTCGCCGTCGAGACCGCCGGGCATCTCGCGCGGGGCGGCCGTGGGGTCGAGCTAACGAACGTGGCGGTTTCCGGCGCCAGAGTCCATGACGTCCTGACCGAGCAGCTTCCCCGTGCCGATCTCGCCCATGCCGATCTCGTGCTCGTGGATGCCGGAGCCAACGACGTCGTCCATCTCACCCGCTCCGGCGCGGTCGCGCGGGACCTCGAGCGGATCGTGACGACGCTCCTGCGGGCGAACTGCAAGATGAAGATCGTGGTCACCGGTTCGCCCGACATGAGCACGCCTCCCCGAATCCCTCGCCTGCTCCGGGGTCTGGCAGGACTGCGCTCGCGCTCTGTGAACCGGATCGCGAAGGAGGTCGTGAAACGGCACGAGCTGACGTTCGCGCCGATCGCGGAGAGGACAGGGCCCATTTTCGCGCGCGACCGCACGCTCTTCAGCGCCGACCGCTTCCATCCCAACAATCGTGGTTACGCGGTCTGGATTCCGGTCCTGAACGAGGCCCTCGATCAGGCTCTGGCAAGCCAGCCCGGCCATTGCTCTCCCTGACCCCGCTCGAAGGGAGAGCCTGCGGCGGACTAGAATATTCGCCTAGCACTTTTTCAGGACGGAGTATCGAGCTTCATGGAGAACGTCTTCTGGCTCATTGACGGAAAGCTCGCGGGCAGACCGGGTCCCGACCGTATTCCGTGGAACCTGGCGGCGATGCGCGACGCGGGCATCGGCGCGATCTTGTCGGTCAACGACGGCCTGTTGTGCCATCCTGAAGACTTCGCGGCATGCGGCATCGTCTACGCCTGCATTCCACTGTCCGAGAACGCGCCACCGCAACCCGGTGACGACGAGATCTGCCTGCGGGCCCTGCCTTTGGCCTACGCCTTCCTCCAGCAGCAGATGAGGGAGGGCCGCGCGACGGTCGTGCACTGTTCGTCGGGCAAGGATCGCACGGGACTCCTTCTCGCCTACTACCTCGTGCGGGAGGAGGGACTGTCGGTCGCGGCAGCGATGGAGGAACTGCGACGTGTGCGGCCGATCGCGTTGACGGCCCTGGGTTGGCATCAGTTCGCGATCGATATTCTCCGCCGCTCCACGTGAGATGGGGGCGCAACGGCGGAGCGCCCCCCTGCCCCTCGCCCCATGCTAGATTCGGTCCCCGATGACCCGCAACCCCGCCGCACGGTTCCTGGCGCGAGCCCTTTTTGTCGCGGCCGTCGTGCTCGCCATGGACCTCCTGGCACGCGGGGGCTTGTCGGTTCTCGAGCGGCGCGGGGTGCGGTATCAACCGATCCTCGGCGACCGGTTGAGCGCTCAGAATCGCCAGGCGATCGAGGATTTCCTGGGGGGGCGCGAGTCCCCCTTCCAGCTCGACAGCGTCCTGGGGTGGACTCTCCGGCCCGGTTTCCATTCGCCGAAAGTCGCGGTGGATGCCGGGGGCCGGCGCCGCGCCCCCGACCGGCCGCAGCCTGCGAGCAACGCCGTGCGGCTCGCGGCTTTCGGAGACTCCTTTACCTTCGGCGGCGACGTGGTGGATCGTGACGCGTACCCCGAGGCGCTCGCGCGCCTCGATCCGGGAATCGACGTCGCCAATTACGGTGTGCCGGCCTACGGGCTCGACCAGACGTTCCTGCGGTATCTGAAAGAGCGCGGAGCGGCACGCCCCCAGGTGGTGATCATCGGTTACCTGTCCGAGAACATCTGCCGCGACGTCAGCGTCTTTCGGCCGTTCTACAACCCGAACACGGTCTTCCCCCTCGCCAAGCCGCGCTACCTGCTGGACGGCCGCGGCCTGAGGCTCCTCCCCAACCCGCTACCGGCCCCGGAGAGCTACCGGCGCCTGCTCGCGAACCCCGCCGAGTCCCTCGCCGAGCTGGGCCGGCACGACGCTTTTTACCGCGCGCGCCCCCACGCCAGCCGGTGGGACCGCAGCGCGGCCGTGCGGCTCGTGAAGCTTGCCGCCGCGCAACTGCCCGCCGCGAGCCGCGACGGGTGTTACGGTTCCGGCGAGGCCTTTGCGGTCACCACTCGCCTGTTCAGCCTGTTCTACGAGACCG
>Ga0247765_1000868_pt1 | contig 18972 bp, 16 predicted proteins | sample UWRJL106311C6_FD_179949 | JGI IMG/M metagenome (GOLD analysis project Ga0247765, IMG submission 179949) | Plant litter microbial communities from Arlington Agricultural Research Station in Wisconsin, United States - UWRJ-L106-311C-6 | ecosystem: Environmental > Terrestrial > Plant litter >... | reverse complement strand
CCCCCAGAGGTCAACCTCTCCTGTCAAACTGTCGGCGGTGTTCTCAACCCGAGACCCCGAAAAAAAAACTCATCCCATGGGACCCCTGCAGAGAATGCGGCCCGGCCATCTCTGACTTGGAAAGACGGTCGCCGACCCTCTTGGCTGTGAGGATATGGCAGGAAGTATGTCGAGCAAGATAGTGTCGGCTTAATCCCCATCGAGGCGGTTGCATAGCTGGAACAGAGGCGCGCCCATCTCGGTCGGCAGGCGTCGTATTGGTCCAAGACTGGCATCGAACTATGACCCATTTTCTCCCGTGGCCAAGATATATCGCACTGCTTCCAGTCGAAGTCGACCAAGTTGGTGATAAGTGCTCGCAGCGAAGCCGTCCTTACGTAAACCTAGCGGCGTGTATCTTCACCAATAGTGTCGACAAAACAGGGGTAAAAGCGCTTGGCGGAATAGGGGAGGTTGGAGAGGCCATGGCGCGGATGTGTGCCAAGTTGTGCGCCGTCAAAGTCGTCATTGTGCCCAGGACAAAGTGTTTTTACTCTGAGTAGGCTTTGGTCAACCTGATGTGCTAGCTCTTAATCTATGTACGCTACTAAGGAAGCCGGTGTCGGAAACCCGGGAGTATGTTGGGTTCCGAGGGCCGATAATCTCACTGACAACGCGGGGCGGACACCGTCGGTATGTGAAAAGCTTGAAGAAAGTTGAAGCGGAGTTAAGTTAGCCCGACGACGAAGAGGCGGAGACGCTGCCTTGGCTTGAGGACTGGAATGGGTCTGTGTGAGGAACCGAAGCTCAGGGGCCCGGCACTCGGCTCGCAAGTCGACGCTTTGGCCGGGTGGCAAGGAGAAAGCGGGCGCTTGTTGAGTTCCAGGCCCATGACAGGGAAGGTGCGGGGTTCGAGGGCGAGTTGCCCAGAAGCGCAAGTGACGGGCGTAGTGTAGTTAGTGTGTTCTCCACCACAGAGGGTGTCATGTTCCGTTCCAGGCCGAGATAGCGTTTAAGGACCTACTAGCCTTAGAGGTCCTGCGGAGCGAAGTCGTCGCAGAGGCCACACTAGAGCAAGACCGGCGTATTCGGTTCCCGGCAGTAACGGCCGTTGGGGAACTAGCGCGTCTCACACCCAAGGTACTTCATAATGAAGAAATCTTCATCTGCATATTTTAGCCGTTGTAGAAATCATCTCCTGCTTACTCTCCATGTGATAGGGGCTCACGACGGCAGACCATTGGACAGTTGTGTCACCCTCCGCGTTCTTGTCGTGAGCTTACTGCGTAGCAGTCCGGGATGCAGGAACGGGTCGGCTACGGTCTGCTGGTAATTGTGGTCCTCTGGTTTGTCCCCTCTGCGGTCTGGAAGTGTGGCCCAGATACAACCCTGCCTATAAGAATGCTTTTATGGTTCCCGAATTGGGTTTTTACGCCGTGGAGCTCCCATGGAACAGCTGTGGCGCAACTTTGGATGTGTTCCAAACTGGGAAATGAATGAGGATCCATTGAAAAAGGGCCAACCACAGAACTCGCGAGCTTGATGATCCCCTCAACCCCTTTCTCGACTTGCAGCATCCTCTGCGAACTCGGGACCGAGCGCAAAGTAGCGCAGCTAGCGCTTGCACGGGCCGTTGATTGCCCCCTCCCCTTTTCCCCTTGGACAGCTGGAGGCCGGAAGACAAACGTGTTTGTTGATATCCCTGCACTAAAATTTCGGCCACGTGCAGCAGCAGCTAGCAGCATGCTGCAAGTTGAGCACAGTCCGTGTCAACTTGGCACCCTTGCAACCCGCGAGCTATTGAGGGTCTGTGGTCACTGACAGCTCGGTCAATTTGGCGATAGGGACGGGCTGAGGCTTGGGACACTCACCGGGAATGGCTGACGGTGAAGTCGGATTGAAGAGAAGAAGAACCATCGATGCTGTTCAATGCCGAGAGACTGGCGCACGGTAAGGCTCAGATGGCGGGCCCACAGTGAACGGCGATTGGATGAAGCGGGACATTCAAGATTCGTGCCGACCAGGATCCAGCATCGAGAGTCGAGATGAAATGTGGGGTCATACAGAGTCGAGACCGAGTCTTCTCGAGTGCAAGGTGTTTGCATCTCGAAACTAACACACAAACAAAGTGAAACAGCGTGCCGGCATGACAGTGCCGGGTGGACGGTGTCGAGAGCGATGATCATTACCTTTCCAGTGGCCTCTCACGACGTTCAGCCACCGGAGGATTTCCGCCCATCGTCGTCAAACGGCGCCATGGCGTCAAGGCCGGGGTGATTTGATCGCCCAAGTCTCGATGAGCGGGAGGAATGTGGCGGCGGCGTATCAAGCCGATTTGCTCGCTTTCCTTGCAACCATCGATAATGTTGCGCATCCTCGCCGAGGAACACCAACGATTGCGATTTTCACAGCGGTTGGCACCGCATTGACTGGGAAGGGTGGCCAATGAATGAAGGGAGTACAGCGTGGATGGTGGTGAGACAGGGCATCCCAACCAAAATCCTGCTGGAAAACCACATGGCAAGTGGGCAGACACCCATGCCGACAGCCTTCATGCGTTCCTAATCCCTGTCAGCGCCGGACATCGCGCAACTGAAATTCTGCAACTTCGGTCCGTGCTCGCAGCAACTGACCCAAAAGGAACTGATATCCTCCCGTTTGTTGCGTCTGATGACGAGTCTTCTGCTCCTGACGAGTTTCTTGCCCGGGTTGGTGGGGGGACCCGCCGGAAGTGTTCCTCTTGCAGAGCAGCCAGCCACGTCCAACACTCATCCCGGCGACCATCAGCGTAAGCTTTGCGACGGTCGTCCAATTGCGGCTAACATCCGCGGGTGTGTTGGTGGGTTTGGATACTGGACGATTGGCTGGAGATTATACAGACGCCCGTCGGTGGATTTTTGGCGGTTGCCTATGCTATGCTGCACAAAGCTGTTACTTATTGTCGTGGAGGAAAAAGAAATATCTCTGCAGAGGGGAAAGCGGAGCAACCTATTGGCGGCGGATGAGGAAGCGGGCAGCCCCGCCCCCGCATGGTTGACTTTGGATGTTGGTGGGGCACTGGGGCCTCATCTGAACGAACCCTGGCGCATAAAAATGGAAACCATTATTTTCAGCACCAGGCTTCACAGCGAGTTGAGAACTGTGCCCTCCGTAATCAGCAGACAACTCTCTCCTCTCAACAACCCGCGCCACCCACCAGCACCCGCGCCGCGTGATTTTGTTGTGTTCACTGGCCCAAACCGACATCCCGAATGAAAGAGTTGGGTGCTGCCCCACCACGAAAAGCGCGCAGAACTGCTTGCTGCACGCCGTCAATTCGAGGCTTCCACCACACCCTTTTGTGTCGCCAAGTCCGAATCGCCTGTGCGTTGCCTACCCGGCCAGCTTTGACACGACACTAGGCAATGTCAGGACTACGGTGCGGAGACCGGAGATCTTGCTCCCTGCCTGCCATGCGAATTCGAGCATTCGAGCATCTCGGTTGGCCGCCAGCCTCCTGCGACGAGCTTGTCGCCTATACCACATGGAGAAGTGCTCCGCAAGCCAGCGGGGCCCCATCAGACGACAGGGATTACTCAGGACCCCAGACCAAACCACATCGGGCTCGAGAGTCGACACATCAAGTGGCGTCCGCCGCCGAGAGAGATGGCGTCGCCGCCTCCAACCATGTTGGGGCAGATTGGGGGCTCGTTCTCCCCTTGGCCGCAGCCGCCAGCCGCCTCCGAGATGCTGACCATACCTGGATTTCTTCCACAGGCAGCGCTAACTGGTTGACGGCTTTCACTTTGTACATTACACTGCTACTCAGTACCCTACATTGCACTACCGGATACCTCCCGAGCTACTTTGCTTCGTCCCCGTTTGAGACGAGCTTTGACGGCATTTTCAGAACCCGTGGCCCCCCTCACCCAACCCGGAAAGCTAGGCGTTGCAGCACCATACAGTAGCGGACACTTTAGTAAAGTGATTGAAGCAGAAGCTTGCCATCGCGACCGAATTACTACATTGGGCACGGGCTGCCATGGCCAATGGAGGGGACGCGCCCAGAAGCTGGGAACAGGTCGTGGTTGTTCCTGGTTCCTGGTTTTGCCTAATCCTGGCCCCCCCCCCCCCCAGGCCACCCGAACCGAACTGGCTCCTTGCCACCCGTAGCGTGATAAGCATGCAGGCCCGCGGCTCTCACAGACTACCGGTTTGCCGTCTGCCTATGTCTTTTCTTTTCCCAACCCTATTTCTATCCCGTGCATTCCCGCTGCCCTGGGCCCGCCGATATTACCTCCACCAGCCGCTTGTTCGACGACAGATATCCGCACGCCACAGTCCGCTCTCAAGAGCCCACACATGCCGGGCTTCATCTGGCCAGCTTGATCGAACGGTCGCACGCGCCAACCGCCCGGCGCAACGCCACCATGAAGGGTATTACAGAAGAAGATGCGGACATTATGGTCTCCATCGAGCGTGGATGCTCGGTCGTCTCGCTTATGGGATGCTTGTTCGTCCTGGTGACTTTCTCATGTTCTTCGGCATTCCGACAGAGGGCCATCAACCGTATGGTCTTTTTCGCCACGTTCGGTAACATGTTGACCAACGTCGCGACGCTCATGACGAGGACATACACCAACCAAACGGATTCCTTTGGTTGTCAACTACAAGGCTTTCTCATCCAAGTGTGAGTCGCCACCAACCTCTTGCTCCAAGTATCTCTTACTCATTACGTGTACAGATTCATGCAAGGTGACGCATACTGGGCGCTGGCCATGGCGGTCAATGTGTATCTCACCTTTTACCACAAGTTCGACGCGCGGGCATTGCGTCGGATGGAGATTCCATACTGGCTGGCCTGCTACGGGATCCCGTTTGTCCCCGGCTTCACTTTCCTTTTCGTGAAGACGGAGAGCGCTGGTCGGCCATACGGCAACGCAGTGCTTTGGTGTTGGCTCAGACCGGAGTGGGAGATCTACCGCGTTGCAACTTTCTATGGCCCCATTTGGTGCGGAATATTCCCCCCTCTCCCTTTCCATCACCGCTGACCGTAGCCAGGGTTGCCATCGTCATCGCTATGGCCATCTACATCCGAGCGGGTCGGGAGATCTACAAGAAGCGCAAGAAGACGCTGAACTTCAGCTCCGGTGATGGCATAGCTACGAATAACAACGAGCCCTTTTCCCCTACGACCGATATTTTTGCTCCGGCGTTCAAGACCACCGAGGTCGTCCAGACCACAGAGCTTGCACATAAGCCAGACTCAACAACAGCCGGCATCCCTAACGAGACAGGTCCCACCAAGAACACTAATGTGTCATACTCGGTGACGATCTCGGCCGAGGCACCCATCAATGACAACGATTCTCTTGATGGCATGGACGACACCGATACGGCCGCCGGCTCCGTTGGGAGCACAGCCAAAAGCGCCAACAACGCCCGCACCAGTTCCACTATCCAGCCTCCTCCCACTGCCGTCGCGAACATCCAAGCACGACGTCGCTTCCAGCGCAATCTGGAGGCACACAGAGCAACTTGGTCTTACGCCAAGTGTGCTATCCTCTTCTTCGCCGCGCTTCTCATCACCTGGATCCCCTCATCAGGTAATCGCGTCTATAACATGATCAACGACGGCGATGTCTCTCGTCCGCTCTTCTTCGCTTCTGCCTTCGTTCTACCCCTACAGGGTTTCTGGAACGCCATCATCTACTCGGTCACGTCATGGTCGGCCTGCAAGGAGCTCTTTGGCGGCATCCTCGCCTCCATCATGACGCGCAGCCGACGGCCGATTGTTGAGATCACGGCGGCGGCCCGCCACCACCATCGCGAATCGCGGAATCCGGGCATGTGGAAGAAGGCGGAGGAGACAACCAGCATGGAAGACCTCACGGGAAGTAGTCGGACGCTGCGCGCCGACCGTGTATCGCCTGTATAATGTTGCGCTTTTATGACTTTTCCTTTTCTATCATTCGCTTACATACTTAACCTTCATCCCCTCTTTTGGGTCACGTTGAGGGGCGGTCGATATACTTGAGCGAGAGGTCGCTCTTAGAGACATGGCACCGGCGGATGGTTAGCCCGGTTTGGTGTTGGAGGGAATACTTGCAGATTAATCTTGGATACCCCTGGTGCGATTTCTCTGTCACGAAGTTGACGGCCGACTACCCCTGATGATGGACGGATAACTTGCTAGCTGGCAGGTGGCGGGCTGGAGTGGGACTTGGCGGCGCAGATTACGGACATGTGGGACGAATGGAGGCCGGCGGGATTTCACCTGTAGCCTGGAGGCCAGAAAATGTATATATAGTCAGCACCCCTCACTGAGGCGTAATACAGTCCAATACACGAGCACTGTCCAACTCGGTTCCGGGGATTTCAGTCAACGCGGGATACAATTTGGCCCCCTGAGAAATTATTGGTGTGGCCAGTTGTTGTCAGTGTAGGCTACATGGAGGCGGTGGTTGCATGGCGAGTGCATTATGAAGTACGTCCGGATATATGTGGAAATCAATGAGGTTGCTGGACATTTACGTTGACCTGCCGCCTCGCTAGATTAATGATAACACTGGGGATAGTTCCCAGCAAGTTGCTCATGACTTCTTTTGCGGAGCTTAGATTAGATAGAGTTGGAGAAATAATCATTGTCGGATTGGCGTATTTTATCATTCAGCGTCTGTCCTGTGCAGCGACTGAGGTCGGACAGAGCACCTGAATTTGCGCGAACTGGCTACGCGCACCAATCAGAATCCCCATGAGCAAGTTTGTTCAAGAGTTGCGGTGAGGCCATGCTACCAACCACACAATTCGAAGGTTATTTTTTCCATTTTTTTTTTCCATCGGTAACAAATCACGTGCCGAGGTGCATTATATCGTCTGATCTCCAACACTGCAATTCTCGAGTCTCTGGGGATTGTGGCAGTCACGAGACATGGAAGTTTTCTGCACTTTCATCACAGCTTGACCCCCTGTCCCTAGCCCTGGTCCTAACTTGCCGTGGTCTTCGGGACCTCTCATTGTATTGTACATACTTCGTACCTCTGATTGCACCTCTCCAATCCAACCACTGAAAGTTTGCTAGCCTGGGACTTGGTGAACAGGTCCGGGGGAAGCGGTTTTGTGGGGGGCTCAAATCAAGAATATTTAGGTCTCAGTTCTAACATTCAAGGCGCCTCGAACTTCTGTACCAAGGCCTCAAGTTTCCATCATAAGCCCTTGAAAATAGAAAAGAATGGCGAGAGGAAGTTAGCCTAGAAACTGTACCCAAACCGTAAAGTACCGCACGGACAATCTTTCAGGGGCTGGACTGTAAGCACATTCTAACTGCACATCTTTGGCACGCTTCTTGGTGTTCTTATTGGTGCACCTCTAACTGCACTTCATGCTTCCCGTTCATGTTCCTCTTCGCGCACCTCTTGGCGTGCATTTTGGCGCATTTTCTGCAGTGCTGATTCGCAGGATGTTTGAAGCCACCGCCCCACTTGCCACCCGAAATGTAATCCTTGATGTCCAGAGCATGCCAGCCCATCGCTTGCAAGGCAAGGCAGCCAACTAGCTTGCTAGCTCTCTCACCGCATCCTGATTTTTCTCTATTACTCTCTCTGTGCATGGAAACGGAAAACCTTTTTATGTTCGTTCGAATTCGGCCAATCAATTAATCGGTCACAGAGGGGCCCTGTCCTCGCCCTCCAGTCCGTCACGGCGTTCGCCGCCGTCGGGTCGGTTGGTCGGTCGGGGGTCGATCGCGGGTTTGCAAAAGCTGACATGTACATGTTACGAAAGTAGAATGGGGTTGGAACTGGGGAACTGGGGAACTGGGGACCGTACTCACAAACATGTCGAATGTCTGTCTGTCTGTCTGTCTGACTGACTGTCTGTCTACTTAAAGGTTGTTAGACCTCTTTAAAACTTTCTCCCCATGTCACTCTTAGTTCTCTCTCTCTCTCTCTCTCTATCTCTCTCTCTCTCTCTCTCTCTCTCTCTCTCTCTCTCTACTTCTCTCGGCGCTAAAGCCCCCTGCCCTAACTACAATTATAACATCTCGAGACACGGCACGATATGTCACCCATTCCCACTCCCACTCCTGGACCGGTACTACCCACTACCATGGTAAAAGTAGAAGAGCCTAGAAAGTACGCAAATACTGTGCTGTTTCATTTCTTTATTGCCTTCTTCAAACCTCTTCTCAGTCACCGGTTCATATCCAGTTCATCTCCAACCCATCTCCCAACTCCTATCTGACTCCTGAGAACGAGAATGAGAACGAGATGCAAACCAGGCGAGCTGACCCCCACACCCCACCTAGGACCCCCACAAAGCCTTCTCCCCCTTCTCCTCCTTCTTCTTCCCCTTCTGTAATGCTCGAGCATTACCTCGCGACTCCCATGCAGCCTGTCGAGCTCTTCTCCCTGCAGGGATTCCCTTCCTCTTCTCCTTCTCTTGACAGGCTCAAAGAGAAGAACAAGAACGGGAACAATAACAAGGACAAGTCCAAAGTTGGCACAGCCAAGGCGAGGGCGAAGTAATACCTCGAACTTTGGGATGATAAATGGGAGCGATCGCAGACATCTGCTTCAAGATAGAGGTCAGACGGGATGTACAGGGCAGGTACCTCTCCGTGTCTGAATGATTAGTCTATTCCTGTCTGTTCATTTACATAGGTATTGTTCCCTAGGTATCCAAAGCCTCCACTGTTTTACTTGGGTTGATGAACCTCCCCCACCACCCCCCCGTTCCAGCCCATTCCCTCCCTGTGGAGTCACGCTGTGTGATTCAAGAATCGCGAATCCAACCCCACCAATTCCTCCATATCCAGTCTCACACAGCCATCCGCTTCATCATCATCTCTGCCTCCAATTCTTCAACCTCGGCAAACTCCTCCCTTTTGATAATCTCCCCCACCAGTATCCTGCCCATATGAGGTAAAAAGACGTGGTTGATTGCGTATTTGATAAACATTTTTGCTGACGGCTGATGGCTGGTCGCGTTACCAAGCCGTTTGCCACAGCGATTGTTTGCGGTTGGATGGAGGAAACTGACTGCATTGTCATATAGTTGGGTGCAGATGGAGAGAGGCAGGACAAGATAGAAGTGCGAAGTTTTCGAATTTTAAAAAGCTAAACGGTTGAGGCCGAAATTTCTGGCCAACCTTGGCTCCCTCGAGCAAACACCCAGCCAGACCGAGGTGGCAGGGAAGTTCTCGGGCAGCAATGGCAAATCATCAAATGGTAGGCCTCAGTGCATTCGGGCCGGTGGGCATTGCGTTTCGGGATCAGTCGGCGCGACGAAGAAAGATGGGGACGCAAATTTCCAATCCCACAATCAACACAATCCACCCAGTCACAATGCCAAACCCAACATGTAAACAGGAGACTCCATGATGTATTGACAACTCATTGTCTGATATCAGCTAATTTTCACATCGACTGGACGGAAGGGCACGCATCTCTGCAGCTCCAACACATCTCAAACAGGGAGCCGCAGCAAGCTGCCGGCCCAGAAATTGCGCGAGGCGATAACAAACGCAATGGCCATGGCTTGAAATGCGGCCGCCGGCTTGGTGGCTCATAGGAAGGAAATGCTCAAGTGTTTGCTGTCTCACACATGGGTTCTGTGAGCGTGATCAGTGTGAGGGAGAAATCTGCTTAGAGAACTTGGGCGAACGGTGCGACGTCCTTGGCAGGTTCTGATAGTGTTAAGTTGCAGCTCGAGGAAGGCGTGAGGCAAGATCTTAGGGCCCCTCAATTTGCTCCTGCCAACATAGTCAACACCTGCACTAGCAGAATGGCGGGCCTTCCGTCTAAATATGCATTCTTGACTCACATAGGAAATTCAACTGCGCTGTATAGGACCTGTCTGTGAAGTATCAAGCAATTAGAGGTGATAGCAACCTATCTGGAGAGCAGGTGTTTAGGAGCCCAAGCACCACCAGTGTGGGACATCAAAACCACTTTAGCTCTATCTTCATTGCTCCTCATCAGTGCGAGGATACTGCAAACTGACCAGGAAATTATGTGGGTTAGTGTTGACACTGTTGAGGAAGGGTGCCATTCGTGCATACAAGCCAACCCCTGAATGGTTGTTAGCGCGGGACTTGGTGGGTTTTAGTGGGGCTTGTATGAAATATTTAGGCCTTGAAATTTACTTCTTAAGGCATCAAGTTTCCCTTACAACCCCTTTAAACCCAAAAAGAATACCCCAGCTTAGCCCGGAAGCTGCAGCCAAGCTGTAAAGTACTGCACGAATAGTCTTTCAGGGGTTGGATTGTACTTTACAACTTGGCTACAGTTTCAAGGCTACCTCCCCCGCTATTCTTTTCTATTTTTGGGGGCGTATAATGGAAACATAAGGCCTTAAGGAGTAAATGTCAAGGCCCTGAATGTTAGAGTCCAGGCCTAGATATTCTGGCTTAACCCCTCGCAAAATAGCTTCCTAGCTGTTTATACTATACAAACCCTACCCTGCTGGATACTCACCAAGTCTCACGCTAACAATCTTTCCGGGGTTGGATTATTCCACGCAAACAATCTTCCAGGTGTCGCCAAGGCCGCTCAACTTCTTGGCATGCACGGGCCAGTTGAGGCTTCGGGCAGGCATGCGGTGGGCAGGACGTCGGCGTCCAATCTTCGGTAAAGCCAGAGCGGCGGGTTGCTTCTAGGCTTCGGTCGAGGTTAATATCGCGGAGAGCTCGCCTGGAGATGACTATCGGGTCTTCGGTGTCAGCTTACCTATCCAAGTGGTTTTTCCGGCATGTTTACCCACGCGTTCGATGGCGTGGGTTGCCCAAAATTGCCACCGTGGGAGCCAGCGGCCCAGCCTCTCGCCAGCAACCCACGACATACAACAAAGACCGAGGACGCAACCGAAGCGAGACGTCACTGGTGCAACATCCACGAACAAGCCGTCGGTATTTTACATTCCTCTTCAATGAGCGCCAGATGGCCCATCCATCAGTGAGCTCAGGCTACTCCTAGATGCGGAGTCGCCCTCTTCCCGTCGCATTGACCAATCAGCGATCGGGACACAAAGTGCAGACAGTCAGCGAACCCGTTTGTTCGTCCCAAGATCTGCCTACGCTGACCGGGAAGACGCTGATTGGGTGGAAGCAGGAATAAGCATCCCGTTGGCGGATTGGGGGTGTCCAGAGGGTTCCTGCATTCGAAATCTCGAAAAGGGGCGGAGACGGCTGGTTCCTTCGGCTACTCAGGCTGATATGGTAGCAATATCAATCAACAACATCCAGACCGGTGGGTCCTCCCCCTCATTTTGTTGATGGGCCTTTCTGGCTCGCAATAACACTACGGAGCACCGATTTCCATGGCCCGCAATATCCGCCATTACGACCCGGGGCGTCGGGGGGCACCCCAGGCTGCAACCTAGGCACCTAGCTATCGGCTCAACACGACGCAATACCCACCCCGGTGCGGAGAAGAGAGGGGGACCGAATCCATTCACGTCAGATATATAAAGTAGGGCTGGGGAACCCGGGGACCTTGTGGGGAATGGTGTTCTCGTTTTGTGGTCCGACCTGGTTCCCTTGTCCATCCCGGGAAACCCGAAGCGACGATTTTCTTGGTTTGCTCGTAACGAGAGAAGCTTGACGAAGTAAAAGCAACAATGAAGTCTGCTGCCATCTTCGCGGCCCTCCTGGTCGAAGTCGTCCTTGGACAGGTTCCCGCGCCTGGCGCTGATGGACGCTACACCATCTCCGCCCCAGGGATCAAGGCCCAGGTTCGTTCCCCTTCCCGCGCCTCTCTGTCATTTCTAACGCATTCTTTAGTTCATTCCATATGGAGCGAGCTTGACAAATCTCTTTGTCAAGGACAAGAACGGCAAGGATATTGATGTTGTCCTTGGCTACGACGACGTTGACTACTATCGTAAGATTGCCAGAACGGCCAAGAGAGCAAGATCCGCTAACACGGACGATGCCGCCTGCAGCCAAGGATCCGGGTCACCCCGTGTACAATGCCATTCCGGGCCGGTACGCGAACCGCATTGGCAAAGCTACCTACACCATCGACGGCAAGGTCTTCAAGACCCAGGACAATGATGGCGGCAACACGCTGCACAGCGGCACCAACAACTGGTCTTACCGCTTCTGGAACGTGACAGCCTTCTCGTCCGATTCCATCACCTTTTCCATTGCTGACCAGTCCAACTCGTCGATGGGCATGATTGGCCTTGTTACCTCAAGCGTCACCTACAGCGTCACCAACAACACCTGGAACATCAAAATCACCGCCAACTCGCCCGAGGCCAAGACTCGTAAGTTGACGCATGATCCTGAGCAATGAAGCAAATACTGACCTTTTCCAGCCGTCCTCCTGACCCAACACACCTACTTCAATCTCGACGCCTACAAGAACCCGGCAACGCCCCTCATCTGGGACCACACCCTCTACCTGCCCTATTCCAAGCGCTATCTCGAGGCCGACCAGGGTGCGCTCCCTACTGGCAAGATCCTGACCGCCGACCCTGGCAGCATCAACGACTTTGCCAGCAAGCCTGGCATGCTCTTTGGCCACTCAAAGGACGCCGCCGGCTTCAAGGGCAACTGCGGTGCCAACGGTGTCTGTGAGGGCTACAACGGCTACTGGCTGATTGAGGACGCCCCGAAGGGCGCCTCCGTCCTTACCCTGGCGAGCCCCTTCTCTGGCGTCAAGGCTGATTTGCGCACCGACCAGCCTGGTGTGGTTCTATACTCTTGCTCGTGGATGGATGGCAGCGCGATCCTCAAGAGCACACAGGGTTTGAACAGCACACAAAAGGTGGTCAAGAGCTCGTGCGTCGCTATCGAGGCGCAGGACTACCCTGATGGAATCAACAAGCCGGAGTGGGGCCGTGTTGAGGCTCAGCTTTTGGGTCCTGGTGAGATGTATAACTGGGAGAGCTCGTGGACTTTTGGTCTCCTCTGAACCGGGGGGTTTCCAATGGGGATGAGAGAGAAGAGAATAGGTGTTAGCTAGTATGTAATTTGTGTGAAAAGTACGGAGATATACAATTCGATTTCGAGACTTTTCGCCAGTGCAGGGTACCTGTTATGCGTACAGACCATTTACCTTATTCTAGGATTGATGTGAGACTCTTATCTCAAGGTCGGCTGGCTACACGTTCACATAGCATCAGCAGGAGAACAGCGTGCTAAGTGTCTTCTATATAAGCGTGCGAGCTTTGGGAATGCCGCCTAAGAAAAAACGCTCCTGTCCCAGGAGCACAAAAAAAAACCGACCTACCTCAATCGTCCCCATTATCCCCAGCTGCCAGCCGAATGCCCCGTCTCAGTTCCGGGGACACACCAGCACGAAACGAGTGTATCCTTAATCACTTTTGTAGATGTTGACAGCAACTTTGTAGGAAGTATGTCGTCTTCGAAGTGCTCTGCGCGGACATAGATTTTGGCCGCTGGGCGGGCTCGCACCAGCAAGGATATATGAGATCGACTAGACTCTAGAAGCCGAGGGATATCTCAGCCCAAGAGGTGCTCAAGGTAAACACAATGTTCGGAGGCCATCATGTGATCCTCAAATTCATCCTCGGAGTGCTGAGGATTGCGCACTATCGGCGAGTAGAATTGTGCGGACTCGGGGAAGTTGGGTGTGAGTGGAACAACAGATCCTCCATGTTCGATGCAAAAGCAAGTCTAAAAAAGTCGACTGGTGATCAGCAGGATACTTCAACTCCCAATTTCACGGCACGCATTCCTGCTCTTGATATCGCCGATAGCTGAGTAAAACGACATCTGGATCAATCCGGGTATTGAATAAATCTATGATATTTTGGTGCGGGAAACTCGCAGTAGCGGGCATCACTGGCAAACTCCGTCACATGCTGGGGAAGGGCGCAGGAACAAGGAGGAATTCTGTGCATCTTCCATTCACTGCCTCAATCTAAACGATTCCACACTCGCCCTGAACTAGTTTGTGTGCTACTGAGGTGGTCAGTGAGTGTCTAGGTAGTCTCGTGAGGCACGCAAGCAAACCAAATTTCAAACCAGTGGGCCTACTGCCGCAGGAGGCCCAAATCTCACCCCATCTCGAGCATTCACTAAGCCGGCCACCTGCTCCTTCCAATCTTGTGCCTGCATTCTTTCCCATCCAGACATTTGCATTGCTCATTTCAGGTCTTCTGCCCCGCCTCTGCACAATCTCTTCCCCAACAAAACTTGCGAAACTGCTCCGTTCTCTCCGCCGCTCCTTTGCGATCCTAGAAACCACCATTCCCTTCTTCCGCGCTCGGCGGATCAATACTCCGATCTGAAAAGGCCGACTTGCATCATGTCGGTCGCTGTTGATAGTGACGACACCTCTTCCGACATGCCTGTGGCGGTCGATGGCGTCATGGAGAAGATCATTTCTCCGAACAAGGAGAGAGCCATTTCTAATGATGCCCCGCTAGACCGGGCCGTTGAGGCGTGAGTAGGGAAGGATCTTGTTCGTCTGGCTTGGACTGACATTGGATCGATGGCAGCGACCTCAATATGACCGAGTCGGATCTTCGCGAAGCCAAGTTGCTGGCTGAACAAATGAGCCTCCCCGAGGTGAAACTGGTGAGCAATCTGCCGATCCCGAAGACCACCCGTGGCTAGCCACAAGTGCAGGACTAACACATATTTTAGCTCATGGAAGATGTCTTGAAGATTCACGAGAGGGACCCCAACTTCCCGCAACCTGTTGTTGACAAGATCAAAATGTTTCTCAGTACAGTACCCAGCCAGTCGCCTGCGCTCCCACCATGTTGCTGACACGGCAGCAGGCAATCGAGATGTGTTTGAAACCCCGGAGAACCACGAAGAGCTCATATACGAGGTCAAGCTAGAGGCTGCATTGATCACGAACAACAGCCCATACTCCGAAGTTCGCTCTGTGGTTGACAACCACGATGATCCGAATATGCCAAGCTCTACGATTCGCGTCTGGATTATCGGCCTTATATTCTCTGCGATCCTTGCTTCTATCAACCAGTTGTTCTCTATTCGCATGCCGCCCATCGCCGTCGCATTCAATGTTGCTCAGCTGTTGGCATACCCCTTTGGCAAGTTCCTCGCTAGATACCTCCCGGACAAGGGATTCACGCTCTGCGGTGTGCGCCATAGTCTCAATCCCGGCCCGTTCTCGAGGAAAGAGCACATGCTCATCACTATCATGGCTACGGTGGCATCGGGCACCCCTTACACAAACAACATTGTCTGGACACAGTTCTTGAAACGCTACTTCAACCAGCCATACGCCGGTCAGTTCGGATACCAGATTCTGGTTGCGCTCTCTACCAACCTCATCGGATACGGCATGGCTGGCATTACTCGCCGCTTTTTGGTCTACCCAGCGTACTGCGTCTGGCCAGCTTCGTTATCGACAATCGCCTTGAATGCAGCTTTCCATAACAAAGACAACGCAGCTGTTCGAGGGCCTTTTGGAATGGTGTTTCGCATTTCGCGGTACCGATTCTTTCTCTACGCATTCGCGGCCATGTTTGTCTACTTCTGGTTCCCTGACTTTATCTTTCAGGCCCTCAGCAAGTTCAGTTGGATGACGTGGATCGCACCTGACAACGTCGTGTTGAATGCCATCACTGGTTTCAACTTTGGCCTTGGCTTCAATCCTTGGTCCACCTTCGACTGGAATATTCTTTCCTTCGGCGGCACGGATCCATTGATGGTCCCGTTCTTCAGCACGGCTAACCGGTTCTTCGGATCTTTTGTTTCCGCCTTCGTCATCATTGGTATGTGGTTTTCCAATGCTTGGAACACTGCCTACCTCCCAATCAACACCAACGGCGTCTTCGACAACACAGCCCAACCCTACAATGTCTCACGCGCTATCAATGATAGAGCTTGGTTTGACGAGAACAAGTACGCATCGTACTCCCCCGCGTACCTCGGAGCCGGTAACTTGGTTGTATACGGCTTCTTCTTCGCCATGTACCCTGCGATTCTCACCGTAAGCTGCGGGGACCCGACCCTATCGTCAAGCATGAGCTAACGCGTTTGCAGTATATTGCTCTGAACCACCGATATGAGATTAGTACGGGGTTCAGAAACCTGTTCAGCTGTTTCAGCACAGCAAAAGATCCTAGTGCAAAGTCGTACACTGACGTGCACAATCGGCTAATGAGCCGCTATCCCGAAGGTAAGAATGCGATTACCCTGGGAGACTTGTCAATCCGGTATCTGACATACGACTGCCGATTTAGCGCCGGAGTGGTGGTATATGATTCTCCTTGTGCTTGCCGTCGGATTCGGAGTCGGCGGTATTGTAGGATGGGAGACCTACACCACGCCTTGGGTTATTCTTTTCGGAATCGTCTTGTGTGCCATATTCGTCGTGCCAATCGGTATCGTCACGGCCATCACCGGCATTGAAGTAACCCTCAACGTTCTTGCCGAGTTCATCGGTGGCTCATTCGCCGGAGGAAACTCGCTAGCCATGAATTATTTCAAGACCTATGGGTAAGACACGCTCTACTTTCGAGAGATGACACGGGCTGACCCGAGACAGCTGCATCACCTGTATCAACACCATCGGATTCGCCAACGACCTAAAGCTCGCCCATTATGTCAAAATCCCTCCTCGCCAGACGTTCATGGCGCAGGTAGTTGCCACAGTGGTGTCGACGTTTATTTGCACCGGCATCCTCAACTACCAAATGAACAAAATCCCCAACGTGTGCACTCCCGAAGCTGCCGACAACATGTCCTGCCCGGGAATCAACACTTTCTTCACGGCTTCAGTTATGTGGGGTACCATTGGCCCCGCGAGGGTTTTTGGTGCGGGTGGCCAGTACACCGCTCTGATGGCCTGCTGGCCGCTCGGCGCTGCGGTTGCGCTCAGTGTCTGGTATGCCCAGAGAGCCTTTCCGGAGCAGAAGTGGCTGAGGCAGATTCACCCTGTCCTTATCCTATACGGCGGCCTGATCTGGGCACCATACAACCTCTCGTGGGTGTTCCCCTCGGTCTGGATTAGCTGGTTGTCTTGGATATGGTGCAAGAACCGGTTCCTCGGCTTATGGTCCAAGTACAACTTTGTCTTGTCAGCTGCCTTCACTGCCGCCATCTCCATCGCTGGTACCCTCATTTTCTTTACCTTAGAGATGCAAGACATCAGCCTAGACTGGTGGGGCAACAGCATTACGGACCAAGGCTGCGAGGCCAAACCCTGCGTCCTGAAGCACCTGGCTCCCGGTAAGCACTTCGGGCCAGGTCCGGGCCAGTTTTCCTAGGCTGTGGTGAGGAAGACTGGAGCACATGGGGTTGGCCCCCATAACCGCGGCAGAGTGCGCAGCACGCAGCATAATTTTGATGACAGCGAAGATATTCCTAAAGATCATGGCCCCTTATCGAGGGTTGTCTATGGTTGCTCTGTCAATATACCTTCGGGTGTTAATAGTTGAGACTGAATCATCGAATGCAATACCATTGTTACAAGATTTTGTTCTCATTGAGCGACTTATGATTTTGACGATGTTCATGTATTCATTTGACCTGTGTGGCCCAGCTGCAAAATAATGTGACTAGAGTTCCAATATGGATTATATATCCCATCCCGATAGGAGATAGTCTACAAGCCTTTATACAAGAAACGTAATACAGACGTGGCAAAAACACTGTGGCCGATGTCCAAGCCGACCCGGGTGCCACGGAAAACAGCCTCCCGAAATGCAAAACCCTCCCGTGACTCCTCTTCCCCCATCCACCCATCCGCCGCCCAATGCAAACATGGAGATGCAGATAAATAGTCGGATAAAGATTACTGACTCATGTCCTGTTCCTTCAGTCATCTCATTTCTTTCTTTCTTTCTTTTTTATCGTTCTTTGCTGCAGTGGCAGTGATTCAAGGTAGCCGATGTTTCATCGGATGCACCATCATGTTGGGCGCATACACCTTTCCGTCATGCTTGGCCAACAGCCAGGGGAACGCTATGCCTTCCTCGAGCGGGCGGCCTTGCCAGGCGTCGTAAATACGGCGGGGCCAGTCTGTTTCCCACCAGAAGGTTAGGCCAATGCCGCGTGGGTGCTCTAGTGAATCGGGCCCAACGCCGTTGGAGCTGTTCGAGGGTCCGCCTTTCCACCACTCAAGTTGGTAGTTGAAGTCGTCGTGAACTTTCCAGAAGACGGGGTGCTGCGGGAAGCTAAGTTTGAGGCCGTGCCAGAGGGCGAAGCTTGGGGGCGTAGCCTCGCTAGGGACGCGGATGCCGTGGTCAAGCTGGGCTTCGTGGATGACGAAGAGGAGGGCCCGACTCGTACGGGTGATGGCGGGCGGGCAGAAGAAACGCGGCGTGTCACGTCCCCATTTGAAGCCGTGGAGCCAATCACGGAAGATCCAGGTGTCAGCGGCGGTTACGTTGTTGCAAAAGGATGTGACGATAAGATCGGCTTCTTCGCCGACTCCCCAGTGGAAGTCTTCTTCGCGTGCGGTGCGAGTCGGTGGTTCTGGCCCGATGGGGCTGACCTCGGGGATGCGAAGCGGCCCCCAGATGTAAGCATCACCTTCATTGGATCGATCAACGGCCTGTTTGAACTGGTTGTAGTCGCCAATTTGTTGTTGCATGTGCTGGAAAGTGGCGCGCTCCAGTGCCTGCTTACGGGGCTCCCTTCGCGCGAAATCTGACATGCGATCCAGGAATTTGCCGGCGTCGCCGGTAAAGCGCATGTCTAGCTCTAACTGCCAGAAGTGGTCAAACTCTGGGTAGTGCAACGCGAACAATTGCATCGGTTGGTACACCTGCCACATGGTCCTGCGAAAAAGGGGCTCCTGTCAGCATGCCATTCCCGGGCGGATTGTCGGGTCTTACCTGTGTTCCTGAATGCGAGGGTACCACGACTTAAGTAAATGTTCGTCCCACAGCACGGTAATTGACTCGAACTCGGGCGGGACGCCGGAGTTTTCGAACCCCTGCTTGTACCCATCCTCCGATGCAAATATATTCTCGAGTGACTCTCGCATGTCCACCAGCAATATTACCTGGTACTCCCCGCCTGTCTTCAACACTGTCTCGGTGATGAGCGATCGCAGGTAG
>Ga0247765_1000867_pt1 | contig 18984 bp, 18 predicted proteins | sample UWRJL106311C6_FD_179949 | JGI IMG/M metagenome (GOLD analysis project Ga0247765, IMG submission 179949) | Plant litter microbial communities from Arlington Agricultural Research Station in Wisconsin, United States - UWRJ-L106-311C-6 | ecosystem: Environmental > Terrestrial > Plant litter >... | reverse complement strand
TCTTTGTTTTTTTTTTTTTTTTTTTTTTGGACCAAACCCATTTGTTTTCAGTGCCACTTTTGTACCCTCCAAAAATGGAAAGGCCGCATCGTTGCAGTGCACCAAAGTGATGAGACTTGTTTTCAGAGGTGTTTGTTCAACAATCCGTCTAGGGTATAAGTCTTTCCTCCCTACTTCTCCTCCCACGCTGTCCAATCTGCCTCGGTAATCCTTGTAAACGCGTTGAGAAATATGGGAAACCCGTAGTGTAACTCTGTCCAGGGCGTCTTTGCATCGACCATCTGAAAGCCAAATTGTCGCATCAACTGTGTCCACATCAAGTCAAGTCAGCCCCATCATTCCCCTCTTGCAGTTATGTCACTCACCTCAAAAATCGCCTTGTTCAACTCAAACATGGCAATCTGCTTGCCACTACAAGTCCACCTCCCTCCACCAAAAAGCACATCTATCGCCCTCACCCTCGCCTTTGCCGTTTCCGCATCACATCCACCCTCCTCTTCCCCTCCTTCTATAAACCGTTCCGGCCTAAACAGATGCACATCCTTCCCAAAGATATTTGCATTCCTGGTTAAAGCCAACGAGTTATGTCCAATCGCTGTCCCGCCCGGTAAAAACACTCCCATAATGGTATCACCCCCGGGAGGCACGGATTTATAGTTTCCATAATTCACGGGGAAGCGCATACGCAGCGCTTCCCAGACAATGGCTTGTAGATAGGGGATTTTCGACGCCTGTTCAAAGGAAATGGGTTTATCCTCCGAAACGGCCCCGCTGGTCACAGTATCGTGAACGATGCGTTTAAAGCGCGCGTAGGCATGCGGGGTAGTAGCGAGATGGACAATGGCCGAACATAACGTGTTGGAAGACGTGTCCGACCCGGCGAGGATCTGCAGGTTTGCTTCGCCTTCGATTTCCCTCGCCGTGAGGCCATTGCGGATAAACCCGCCAATCATGTCATTATAAGCTTTCATGTCACCTTGCATGTGTTGGTCGAGCCGTTCGGATACAATCCGGCGGATAATACCCTGGACGCGTCCCGGGCCCGAGGCATCGGTTTCTTTGGGTCCAAAAAGCCGGAGACCCAAGGGGGAAAAGAGAATGCTGCGTAGCCAGGGCACGTCGAGGATTAAAGACATGTAGCGAAGGGCGGGGTCAATACCGCTGACCCAACCGACGACGTCTTCGCCTTCGGCGAGATGACCAAAGGATTTACCGTATCCAAGGCGCGTGATGACGTCGAGGGTGAAATACCGCATGAGGGTGCTGATATTGACGGGGCGGATGGTATCGGCAGAAGAAAGAAATTTGCGACGGAGGAGGGAGGTTAGCGCGGCGATTTGTTCGTCAATGGCGGGTTCGAACTGGGAGCCGGTTTCGCGACCGCTGTATCCGCTGGCGGTTTTGGCTTTGAGCTTATCGTGTTCGTCGTTGTCGATGATGCAGACGAGATTCTCATATTCCGGGTGAAACCGACCGCCTTTCCACCAGTCATCGCGCGTATAGGGGTTGCGCTGTCGCAGTGCCGCCACATGGCGTAATACCTCGGGATCATTGGTGACGACGTATTTTGGTGCAATGACCACGAATGGACCGCCGTTGGCGTATCGGTTATGGATATCTTCGTACAGAGGTCCGCTTTTTCCCCGGAGAGCGTAGGCGTACACGTGCCAGAAGTAGGAAATGCGGGCGAAAAATGGTCCGGGAATGTGCCGCAGACGGTACCAGCTTTGGAATGAGTGACAATGTACCACAAAACAAATGCGCCGGAAATCCAGGTTCCCAGGGTAGATATGGGGATGTTGGTGATCAACATGTTTGATACTGTGATCCGATGAGTACAGGGAGGGGAAAAGTTGTAACACAGACAGCCCAGTCCCCCAGTCCACCCCCAACTGGGCAGAAGGATGGTAAAATATCCCGTTTTCCTCTGAGACAACCCAGGGCCTAGAACGGGGGAAAGGGTTATCACATCCCTCGACTCTGCAGGCTCCCTGCAGAGTCTGGATGTTTGATTGGCGGGACTGCTACGGGCTGCACCTAACTAGGTCTCCAAGTCACGCCAAGTCTGGCCTAAAAGAGGGGAGCATTATTCACCAGTCAGTGCCTCTGACTGAATCTAGAGTTTTCGGCTTGCAGGATCTGTCGTTTCTGGCGGTTTGGCACATTCGGGGCCCGGATGTGACCCTGACGCGACTGGGCGCAGGTTGTTGTGACTGCTGCAGGTTGCCACCGACCAGCAGGTTTCGATGATGCTGCAGAAGCGAACCCACCCTCCTACCTAATTAATCCCGTTCCCTTCCGTCGGAAAGCGGCCGATGCATGATGCCCTGCACGGTTGACAGCTGTGCACCTGCACTTTGCATATAGTGAGGTCATACGGTTCCTACGTTCAAGCTGGCTGCTGCGATAACTGGGCATTCAACGCAAGCTTTTCGGTCTAGACCTTGTCTACCTGGTCACCACTCAAGAAATCGAACTATGACTCTTTTGAGCTGAGATTTTCCTCGACACTTGGACGCGAATGTTTTTTTTAAAAAGAAAAGAAAAGAGGGGGGAGGTACAACGATGACTCTATTTTTTCCTGGTCTCTCTAATAGCAAATTTAGTATTTCCTCTTTCCGTACGTTCACTACCCCTCATCGACACCAAGTAGTACAGTTTGAACCTCAAGTGCAGTGCCTGGCATGTGGATTCCATCTCATCTAAACTGCGTTCCCGCCGACAGTCTTGATTCCGAAGAATACGAGAATCGTAGGCGAGACGTGGTCGTAGTTTGCTGCGAGAGGAAAGAATTTCGAGGATGCTATGCAGAACAAGTATTTGGTGACCTTCAGACCAAATGACTTTATGTTGAGTTATACCCCGAGATTATTACTGGCCCCTTATTTGACAGGTCTTCTTCACCTTGAGCTCACCGATAGCCTGATCTGTCTTGGCATATCCTCTTTCGACCCCGCATCTGGTGTCGTCCATTTTCTGTCCTTATCTTTCGTCCACCTCACGTCCTATGGCGAACCAAACACGGTATTACTTCCTCGCTCCGACGTGGGACTTCCCACCGCCACTAGTCGGTCCCATCCGCCTCGGCAATGTTATCGCCTCCCTGAAAACACCCGAGCGCGCCCTTTTTACCCCTCTTTCCTCAACTGATCTGAACGCCTTCTCTACGGAGCAACACAACGTCACCTTCTCGACCGAGAAGCTCCGCTCTGGCCAAGTCTCCATCTTGACTCGTTTTCTGAGTTTCGTTCTCGGTGTGGGCATAGACGCGAGTAGCGGCTGGGAAGGGAGGTAAGGCATGGCCTCTGGTAATAAGAGGGGGGATATGCAAGCTCATGGCTGGCAGTGCGTTCACCCATCTCCAGATCCCGACGCTCGCGACGACTCAGTTCAGCCCCACTCCGGATTATATCGCAACTTGTATCTCTTCTCCTGTCGTGCGGCGGTTTCTTTCAAAAGCTAGATACAACAAGCCGGTGTATATCATCACCGGGCTCAAGATTGCTCACGGTGGGGCGACGGCCAAGAGTGTCAAGGGGAACATCATCGGTGCCAGTCTTGGGGCGGAGGTTGACGCCACCGTCTTCTCTGCAGTCCCCATTTCCACCGGGCCGGAATTCAGTGTGGCGCAGGGAAAGAAGACGGACGTATCTTGGGAGGGAGGGAGCGATTTTGTGTTTGCGTTTAGGGTCAAAAAGTTGGTGGTTGGGAAGGGAGGTGTGGTGAGAAAGGAGGATGACTACACTAGGGGTGCCATATTAGGATGTGAAACGGTTATAACGGCGGAGGAAGAGGAATTGAGGGTTGTAGGGGAGGAGGAAGTTGGGGAAGAGGAGGGGTTCGAGGTACTGCAGTTGGACGGGGAGGACCACGCTAGTTGGGTGGTGCCGACACAGCTGGAAGATATTTGATGGGAAAAGTTATATCAAGTTTATTGGGTGCTTTCTCAATGACTCAGTAAATCTCTGAGGGTCGCGTCGATGAACTCCTTGTCTCTGCCAAACAAACTGTCGGTGTGCAAGCTCACATCGACAAAGTGGTAGCCGTCTCGTAGCTGATGTGCCGACCCAGACCCTTTCTCAGCAACTCTTTTCAACACAGCCTCCATCCGTTTCTGACTCTTCATCGCGGATGCTTTGTCTGGTAGGTTCGCCCTTGCGTACATGAGGAGAAAAGCTGCAATGCCGACAAGAATAGGGGTTGCGAATGAGGTGCCAGACTTTGTCCGGACGCACTCGGGGTTCGAGTCTTCGTCGCAGAGCTGTACTGGCCACGCGGACTCAACAGCCTCGCCAATAGTAGCCAGATTTGTACCGTCTCTATGGGGTGTTGGGCTAAACTTTGACCGGTTCCCGTTGGCGTCGGTCGAATGAACCGAAATGACAGTAGGCTCCCTCGCGGGAAACGAACGACCAAGCTGACCACCGTTGTTAGAGGCTGCTGCAAACAACAAGACGTCTTTGGCGTAGGCGGTTTTTAGTGCCTTCTCCAACTCGGAGTAACCATCAACGTTACAGGTCGGGAAGCCAAAGGACATTGAGATGACGTCAACAGCCCATGTATCTACCGCGTGGTTAATCGCCTGGATGAAGCATTTAGCAAGGCATGATGAAAATGTGAGGGCAGAAATACCTCAGCGACGGTAGCAGGGCTACACGGCTGGTCATCAGCAATCTTGACGATATACAGCTCGGCGTCGGGCGCGAAGTCGAGGATGAGGCCGGCAGCAAAGGTCCCGTGACCATTTCTGTCATGGACATGGCGCGCCTTTTGGTTGGCCCAGTTGTGTTTTCCCTTAATGTTACCGGGTCGTGCCATCATGTCGGGATGTGTCAAGTCGATACCCGTGTCCAGGATGGCAATCTTGGCAGGGGAGAAGCAGCCACAACTCGTAGTGATGAATTTGTCGTAAACCTCGGTGTACTTTCTTTTCCAGGCTGCGTAAGCCCGGCAGCTGTGACAAGCAGGGTTTAGTGCAATTCCTCTGTGTAAGTGACGTATGGGCTAGGAAAGTCATCAACCTACGCTTCGGTAGAGTGTGCCGCTGTTGCAAGTTCGTCGTCGAAAAACCTGGGAGCCCGCAGATCCAGTGGTGAATGGGGACGTTCACTGGCGCCTGGGAGAGTGCTGTATCTGGACACGTCCAGATGGTAGTGGATCTCCGGAGGTTGGCGGAAAAGCTGATGGAGGAATGGGACCGGTGGTGAAAACGGTGAAGCGCAGCTGGACAGTGGGCTGCTGCTCGGTGTGCTTAGGAAGCTGGTCGCCATGCTAGAATCGCCTGTTAGCCCTTGGTGTGTGTGTTCTTGGGGCAGCATGGGCTGGTCCCAGCTCGCAAAGTTAAGTGCCTGGGCGTATCTGTCGAGGTCGTGAATGGGGATGGAGCTATAAGCTTGCGTTAACTCAATCTCAAGCGGTTGCACAACATATTGGTAAATGGTGCTTCGCATGGTTGAAGCATTAAGTGGCTCTCCTTCATCGTCCTCCCAAACCGTGGGATCCAAACACTTTTCCACGGCGTAGTGGAACTGTGAGTTCTCAGGAATGTCACCGCGACAGCTTTCAAACACCAAGCTTGCGTCCAGATACTGTGCGCTTTTTGGGGCGGCAAGCTTATCCGCCAAAGTCACGCCGTACCTGGCAGCCAGCACGTCGAACAGTGCTGCGAAGTATACCTCCAGCAACATAATCGCCAAAGATACCAGCGCTGGGCACGGGTGTTGCATCACGTCGTCGGGATCCAGATCGTCTGGGTCGATATCTTCCGATATTCGGCTAGCCGAGCCGTCGTCGTCTATATCCTTGCTTGAAGAAGTCACCTCAGGGCTGAGGGTGTTGGGGATAGAAGTACGGAGAAAAGGGCGCAGGGGAATGCCAGAGCTTGTCGCTGGCAGAAAAACAACATCGGATGAGTCCCAAGTAGACGGTAACCACTGGGTGTCGACGAGGTGAAGCACAGCTGAGCTGAGGATAACAGCGAGAATGCGTCTTGTCTTTTCGGTGAATGACCGTGGGCCACCTCTCAGGAAACTCTGAAGAGAAAATGGGTCTTTGGTCTTGTCGAATGGAAACGTGCTTCTTTGGGACTGGAGCTTGAAAATCTCCCCACTGCTGACCTGGAGCTCGAGTCGGTGAGAAGACAAGGCTCCCATTTTGGCAATAGGCTCACACAGTTGTCGTACTCGTTGCTTAGGCTTCTGCTTCCGTTTTTTAATCTCAGATCCGGGGTCCCGCGAGCCGCCGACTTGCCAGCGCACAGTGGTTTCTCTGACAACCCGTATCCTTGCCTCATGCCACTCTTTCTCCATAGAGAGGAACATGTCAAAGCCAACCTCATCCTCATCTGTTTCGATGCCTGGAGCGCACTCGGGGACCCGGAAGGTTCCTAAGAGTAGCCGGGTGCTGAATTCGTGGTTTGGCGTGCATTTGCAAGCTTTGCAGGCCGTCAGTGCTACCAGAATAGCTTTTGCCGCTTTCCAAACCGCGTGAGATGGCTCCTTCATCTTCTTGGAGGGAAAGAAGCCGTCGGCAGCCCACTTTGACGGGTCATCGGGATACAGTGATTTGAGCTGGGATTCGTATTCCGACAGCGTGTGGATGAAGCGGTTTCTCGCGTCCTGAGTCGACTCAAAACGCACATGGCGTCCCACAAAGTCGGCTTTGCTTGCATCTACATGCATCCCAGGCCAATGTCTGATGAGCTCGTCAAAACCGCCGACGGGAAGAGTGAAGAGTGACGCCAAGTGCTGGGATATGCTCGCTCGTAGACTGGCGTCGATGCGGTGTCCTGCCTGACTGATGCGATTGCAGTGGTCGCGGATGATGGCACAGTAAGCCGTGAGGTCGGCGTAGAATATTTTCAGCTCGCCCTTCCCTTCGTGCATCCGCAGAAACATGGCAATCTCCTGTGTTGTCTTGAGCAAGCTCAGCAGCTGCACGGGTATCTCCTTGGAGATTGCTGCATGATGATCCATGTTGGGTCACTCGATTGGTGCATGCGGTAGATTGGACCATGGTAGTCTTCGAAGCCGATGCATGGGTTGTTGACGTCTGCCGGTGGCAGTCATAGTTGGGCGACGCCTCAAGCCATGTTGTCGTTGCCATCAAGTGTTGGAGCGGGGTCATTGAGCCCCCCAAGTTACGCTGCAGCCATGCCTGGATTTTGAGGTTGCTGCATAAAGAACCAGTCATCTCGCGTCTGGTGCTTCCCACGCTACCCACCTTCCTCCTGGTGCGTGACTTCCATCTCTGACCCCGCTGCCATGGTCCCACTGTTAGGACCGTGAAAGCCTTTTCTTGCCAGCGACGGTCATTCTTGGTTTTACTATCGTCTAAACCTGCTCGGTCCAGGGAACCACCGACGATTGGCAGTTCTTCATCGCCTGCTTCTCCTGTTAGGGATGAACGCATCAGGCTCAAGATGAGCGCGGCCGATAGCGCTGGAGTGGACGCTTTCCCCGCCCCCACAATCGCCGCACTCGCCAAGTCATGCGTCGACTCATTCCAAGATTGCTTAGACAAGGCAGCTCTGATTCATCCCAGAGAGCAGTCCCTCGTCGAGGATCAACTTGCACGGTTCTCGCTGTGGACAGCTAACATTCGCGTCTTTTCACCTGGCCGTGCGTCGTTGGACCACCGCCTCCGCGAAGCCAGCGAGGTCCAAAACATTGTTTCTGGTCTTCTCGAAGCTTTGAACTATCGCCTCCAAGCTTGCGATGAACAACTCTCCTCCGGCACCCCGGTGGAGGCTGGCGGTGGATTGCCTACGGTGGATGACAAGCTCCAGCAAGTTTTTCATGGCATTGCCGACGAGATTGGGCTCCTTCACAAGTTCTCAAACACGATTCGACGCGCAAGCAAAGTCACGCAGAATCTCAACGCCATAAAGGAGTACCAAATCAAGGATGACGAAGGAACAAATGTTGAGCCTTTTATTCTTACAATCTTTGACAATTACATCCTCGATCACTTCCCTGCTCTTCGAGAACATGAGGAGATCCGGCAGCGCCTTAGCACTACCATGCTCCTTCGAAGAAAACGGATTCTCTATCGACGAAAACGCTATGGGGGAGCACCCATTGCGACTAAGCAGATATCGGCCGAGCCTGTGGTTGTCCGCTCTCCAGTAATGCACACAATCCCGCAGCCGGGGCAAACCGAGATGGAGCCTGAGCCAGTCGAGACAAAACCGTCAAGAGCGATATCACATAGCGGAGTGGCTCATACTGCGACAACCCTTTATCCGGAAAACTTCCAGAAAGCATCAGCTCCTACCGTCATTTCAACATCGAAAACAATGCCGCTGAACGCCCATGAAGAGTTTCGCTTCCCGCCTTCGCCCTGTGATGCCATCCGACGAAAGTTTGAGCGCGTCAGGAAAGAAAAGGAACGCCAGTCCCAGCTTACCGAAGACCCTTCACTACGAGTTCAGGCAAGGAATCTGGCGGGATGGAACGAAAAGCCGGAATACGACTGGCAAGAAACCCTGAAAGCTGTTGGGGAAGTCACATGCCCCTTTTGTTTCTACACTCTCTCCGCGCAGGACGCCGCAAACGAGAAGAAGTGGAGGTAGGACACACCAAAACCCTGCACCAAGGTGGTTTGAGCTGACAGCAGACATCCTTCTAGACAGCACGTCCTCAGCGATCTCGACCCGTACGTCTGTGTCTTCGAGGGCTGTGAGACACCGGATGAGCTCTACGGTCAAAGTCAAACGTGGCTTAAACACATGAAGCAGCACGCCTTGCAGTGGCGATGCGCATCAAAGTCGCACAGCATGTTTACTTGTCAATCACGAGACGAGTACATATCCCACATGAAGACCACCCATACCGTCAAGTTTACCGAAGCACAGCTCCGCATCTTGGCCGACAAGAATGCTCGCGCCACAGTATCATTGTTCCCGGCATGCCCCTTGTGTGGCGCTGAGGAGGCAACCGAGACTATGGAAGCCCACCTCGTCGGTCATATGCGCCTCCTAGCATTGAAGTCACTTCCCAGCTACGAGGACAATACTGCTGGAGCGGAGCCGACAGAAACTGAGACTGGAACATCATCTCAGCCTCAAAGTCGAAGCACAATTAAAAATGATGAAGAAATGGGACCCAACAACCCGCCACCACAATTTGATGATAAGGGAATCACCAGTTTCCCACCACCAACTGTGGAAAGAAATATTATCAGTTCAGGATTTGAGCCATGGGGCGGTCTTCATAACTACCTCGCTTTGCTGGATACCCCCAGCTCGCCACCCAAGTTTCCTCCTCCTCTAAGCCCCAGTGTTCTGGATTTCAGCTTCGACCCATCAGCAGACTTCATCGACACAACCACATTGCACGAGGTGCCTGCGGAGGATTGGATGAGATTTGAATGGGGCTTTATTCCAGAAACACGGAGCGATCCCGACAACGACCCGGTATTGACAGCCTTCAAAGAAGCACAAGGGATGCAATCGGGCAGCACTAATTTGATCAAATATGACCCTGTATGCGCGATTTGCTTCGGCCCAGCATCAATCCTTTGCAACTGTGAGGCGAAGGCCGTCGAAATTGCGCTCCGGCAAGCTGAGGAGAAGGTCATGGGACCGACTTTTGACAGGGCACGAGAATGGGTCCGGCGACATGCTGAAAATGCGATCAAAACCGAAGCCCAATCCCGCGTGGCATCATTGGAAGACCCTTCAGAACACAAATCGTCCGAAATACCAAACCAAAAACCGCCGATGGAGGCGGCGGAGCAAGAATTGTCCCGTCAAAACGTCCTGAGGTACTATTACTCTTTGGTGGAGTATTGGCTTCCACACGACGACGAAACTGCGCATCCACCCCACGATCTCGACGGCGAGTTAACACTCGCCAAGTTTAAACGCATATCAGCTGGCAAGAACGTAAACAATCCATTCCTCCCTCTCGATCCTACGGCGAATCCTGAACAGCTTGCTGAGGTCGCAACCCTGGGCCCTCGTTCCGATGGCATCCAAGAACCTCCGCAAATTGAACGAGCTTACGCAAAGTACTTCTGGGGCTATTCTGATGCGGAGCCTCCATCCAGAGATAAGCTTATCTTCAGGCCTCCTGGTGCACCTCCCACGGCCGATTACCGCATATACGCCGTAGCGGACTCGAGGCTATTTTCTTTCAAGTACATAGATCCGAAAAGGGACATCCCAGGGCTCTCTCCATTTTCAAATTCACCCTCCGACTAGTAGATGGATAAGAGTCTAGGCACTGCCGACTAAGTTTCGGATAGGAAGACTCTGGTTCTTGATCTGGCGTGGATGACCTTTATCGTGCGGCCGTACGGCCACAGGAAACTCAGAATTCAAAATTAGATCCGAGCTATCAAATTTATATCTCTATCTATACCACCAGGCCGATGGTCTTTTCCTTCCCAACGCCACGCAAAACCAATCAGTGATCTTTCCACCACACCTTCCGCTACACTGTGGAGACACCGCCCACATCGCCGCCCGCGAGCGACCCTAGGTACACTAACAGATTCATCATGGCTCCTCCTCAATCACCTCACGACGCCAACACATCTGACGTTGAATCCTCATGGCATGTCGCCTTATTGCAAGATGGTTTCTTGTAGACAACACGCAATATGGTGCTAGGACTACTCCGTAGGGACTCAATGTCTGGCAAAACTTTCAGTCAAGAGGGCTCACTCTGAAAACAAATACTGGACGCTTCGAGAGTTTCCTGACAAATCTACCGCTGAATCTCAGCAGGAGGCTCCGCTTTTCTCACTGCGCAATCGGCTCAGACACTGGATGGGTTTTGCCTGGGGAAGCTCAAGAAGCAGCTGATTTCCTGGGCTTGGGGGTCATTAATCATGCCGACAATTTCATATTCGTCTATGACCCGAAGAGGCCTAGGCCGCATGGAAATAAGCATTTTTGAGAATAAGAAACCCTTCCGACTTGTCGTGGTAATTTGGCCGATGGAGTCTATCACTCTGGACGATAAGGCGGAGAAGAGGCTGTTCATTTTCAAAATGAGGACCAATTTTGGCCATCTTTATATATGGGACCAATGCTGGACCCACTCGGCTAGAGTTGAAGCCTGAGCAAATCCTAAGTAAATCTTGAGCCGGCCCTGAGCCGGCCATGAGCGAGCTGGGGTGAGCAGTGTCACGTGAGCGTGGTACAAAAAAGGAAATTTCGTGCGCCCAGATTCGTCTCAGATAACAGTGCTAACCCTTGTCATCCTCCATCGAGATCATGCTGTCGCCCCGATGACAGCATTGTCACTCCCACCTACCCATCGCGGTGGTGAGGGCACCATCTTTCAGTCACTGCATCTATGTGTTCATAACGTATGTTGGAAGCACGCCTGCCTGCATGTGGGTTGCCATAAGTTCATGTTCCATAAGGACCAAAAGCAGTTGAGCGTCACCTCAAGCTGTCAACCCTGTGAGCCCATTGGCGGATTTCTTCCGACATTTTTTTACAACCACGAAGAGTTGAGTCTCGTCGGTTGGAGTCGCGCGGGGCTGCACGATGAGGTTTCACTTTTGGTTTGTTTGCGTAGCACTTAAGTTAACCTGTACTGCATACCGTATAGCTTATAGGCACGTCACGTGCATCCAGCACCTTCGTGTGTGAATACATCTCTCGATACCGTGTGGAACCAGCCAGCTCGAGGCTAGGCCATGGGCTATGCCGCAAACATCAAAAGATGGAGCTTCCTGCCCAGATCGTCCCAGGTGAAGTCATACGATAAGCATCACATCCGGGACAACGTGCAGGATCCTAGAACATCAAGCCGTGCCGTGAGGCATTCTGTCATTCTTGGGCAGATGCCTATCGACCAACCCATCCACGTATTCCACCATTGATATGCCAAAATATAAGGGCGCTACGCAGGGCAGGACCCAAGGATTGCCTCTTGTTTGGCATTATACCTTCAGAGCTCATCACAGGTCATGTGGAATATGCCCGTCCGAGTTACAACTCACATAGATCACATGTGCAGAACTCTTGTACGGATACGTGCCACAACAGCCGAGGCGGACACTGTCTCTCTGGCGGTTGGCCTAGTAATTGTACTGGACTGTGTGATATCTCTGGTGGTTTCGTAGCACCTGTACATGTACACCATGCAGGCATATCTTCGAGCACGTGCCAATGAATTTACCTCTCTCGATATCAGGTGAAACACCGACCTTGGGCTACATAGACCGTGTATCCCATATAGATCGGCTTATCTGGAGTCATGTGATTGACGTCATCATCTAGCACAACGTGTCCCCATTAGTTGTGAGACATTCTGGCCTTCTCATAGAGACCAAGGACTGTGGTCGACTGCGATAGCCCCTGTAACACATCAGACGTCTATAGCTGTCCGCTCAAAGCCGCCCGGTAATCCACATATCCCATTTCCTTCAACGACCAGACCAAAACAAAATGGCGAAGTATCATTCTCATGCAAAATCTGTTGTCCCCTTTGATCCTGCATATATCAACAAAGATTCCTGTTGTCGGCCAGATACTATGGCTCCACACCATGAAAGAAGTGAAAGCTAGAGCTACAGACCTGAACAATATCCCACCATGCAATGGCCTATACGGCCATCCCGTCGTCGTCATTTCCGTGTCAGGTGATCAGTTGCATGTCAGGTGCTTGGTAGTAAGTACGACATTAACTGGGATCCCCTGGAGACAGTTGAGGACTGATGAAGACAGCGGATTAACTTTGCTCTACTAATAACTGACATGTACATACAGTTGACCTCGTTCAACAACCAAACCCTCGAACAAAGATTCGGGTACAACATAGAGCTTCGGAAGCCCTACATCCCCATCCACCATGCCCCTGCCCATCCAGACACCGACGAGCTCCTACATCTTGAGCGCGAACGCCTGCTTAACAAGCCGTCGTACATTAAGCTCCAGAGCGGACATGACTTTGAGTGGCAGGTGCTGAAGCACTACAACTAGAAGGACGATTTCACCTACCAGTTAGACAAGCCATCCATGGAACGTCTACACCAGCGGCTCTCGGAGGCCGGCGTATCTCTCCACGGGACTAGCCCATGCACTGCCCCATGTCACTTGTAACTGTTCCGACGGCAGCCATCAACATGCCACTTTGCGTACATTCAATCTAAAACACCTTTCCCAGCTTGCAATCAATACCAACCCCACAAACGCTACACAAGGTAACCGTAGGAATTTAGTTGGCTGCACATGGGGCTATGGTAGAGATACGGACATGGTGTACAAGAAGGCATCTACAGGTTCAGTGTGCGTTGCTGCTCACATGCGTAGGACTCGTGGGCGGATATGTATCAGAACAGCCAAGCCGGGCAGTGTCTCCCCAGCGGGTAGCCTAGGCAGTGATCGGATTACGCTGTGTGATCGGACTAGACTTTGTGGCATTTACATAGGTTTTCGTCCCACTCTTGAATACCAGATAGTCGTTCAAGCATTGTACGGCTTGGGGGATACGCAAGGATGTCGTGGAACAACGAAGCGTTAACTCCGTGTGTGTAATGTCAATGGTAGGCCTCGTCATCCACATAGAACGTTACCGTCTTGTTGAACCGTGAGGTATTCTCATCATCACCAGACACTCCAAGGACTACGGTTGATTGAGGCTATCTTTGTAGCACTGTAGATGGGTATAAATATCCCCTCATATCCCTCCCCTGGCCCATCTGCTCCATGTTGTTGAGTGTTTTGGACGAGCAATCAACCTGCAGTGATTTATTTTCTTTCATCCCCTTGATATAAATCCCTTCCATCGTACAATACCACTTTTCCCCAGGACGGAAACAATACAGAACTCCCAATGGGCTTTTCAAAGCTTTTCCCCTCACGGCAAGTCAACCATCCGAAGGTGGCGGCCAGCAATCACTGACTGTAGCATTGTCGGCACAGAGAAAGACCAACCATCCTACATTATGTTCCAGAGTACAATATTCCGAGCCCGACCGCACGCACTCGTTCTTCTGCTCGTCCCCCATCGATGCATAACCCCCCGGTTATCGGCCAGATAGTGTGGATTCCCTGCAAGGAAAACGTGCAAGCCGCACACCCAGATGCCGCAAATCTTCCGGAAGCCGAGGGCGTATACGGACACCCTGCTGTGGTTATTTCCCATTCACCTGGAACTGAAAACTTCAGATGTTTAATGGTAAGATATGACCCCCAATGACAGCTAGTATATTGACATGCATGTACATGTAGATAACCTCGTTCAATGACACTACCCTTCGAGATAAATTCCCTCACCGGTACCAACGTGAGAAGAGATTATCCTATGTACCCATTCATGACGCGCCAAAACATCCAGACACCGACGAACTCCTATATCTTGAACAAAACTACACCCTCGCCAAGGAGTCATACATCAATCTCAAGAGCGGACACGAGTTTCTATGCTCAGCGATGTATTGGTTCGGGAAACACCTGAATGATGACAAGTCGTACGTACTGGAAAGCAACTCCGTTGCCCAGCTATTTAACCTGCTCTCCGCGGCTGGCGAACCGCTTGCCGGGCCAAGCCCATGCAAAGCCCATTGCGGGGACGAAAGGCACCAGCATGATGACGGTTCATGTTCCAACCCGAACAGCTGTCCCAGCAGCAACAGCTCGGTAGCGCCTCAGACGACAGCTGGAGGAGTGGAGTATTATGGAACGGTGGACGAAAACGGCGATTTTTTCGGTGCACAATGCTACTAATCCAGGCAATAGTCGTGGGAAGGAAGTGTCTTTTTGTCCTTTATCTGTGCTTGCATGTGCATCACAGGTGTTGGGATCAAATCTCAGATAGTGATTTGTCTTTTTTTTTTTTTTTATTTTTGGTTTTTCATCTGATATCTTTCCGCTATTTTTTGGTATGTGTGTTTTTCATCATTTCTCTCTACCTACCTGACATCTTTCTCTTTCATTTTTTTTTTCTTTTTCCATTCCATTTGTGTTTCATCTTTTTTTTCTCCTCTGGAATCTCGTTTCTTTTCTTGAAACACACAAAAAAGGAGGAAGGGCGGGAGTTGTATGCGTTGAATGCAGGAAGTGGCTTGAGCAAGGAGCAGACGGAAGCAAGTCAGGATTTCATTTTAATCGGAAACATCGTCACCAGCATCAAATGGCAATCAGAAAGAAACTGTTCAAGATTCTTCCATCCCTGTCATGCTCCCGATTCCAAGACCAAAGTCCGCCTGTCGGTGAACCATCCAGACAGACCCCCACCCAGGTCGCCACAGTCCTATCCCATGCTCAATGATCAAGAAGAAAAAAAAGTCCAGCTCTAAGTATTATCAATAGTAAACGTTTTAAACACCCCTTCCAAGAATCGAAAACCTGACCCAACCTGAAAATTGAACCCTCACTTTCGCCACGTGCAAGACCCTTGCTTGATAATGCCCCAATACATGACCAGTCCCATGCTGACGAATATTGTAATGACTATTTTGTTGTCTTTCTGTCAGAAACCAGTTTCGGAAACATAGGTAGGCATGCACCCAACGCTAGTGTGAAACTCATTGTCGGAAAGCTTGACTGGACTTACCAACCGCAATCGTCTCCAGCGCCGTGTGGTCTACCGCTCGTCGGACCAGGACATGCATGCGACCGGCTCCGACAAGGCCTCGGGCAAGGAGGTCTTGGGAGTTTGGGACATTATGGAGGACGAGGACCGGGATGGCGGGCATTGATATGATCGGGTTTTTGGACTGCCGGTTTTCTTTTGGCGGGAGGGGAGACGCGTGTTTCGCTGCCGGCCGGCTCGCGCGCGGAAGAGCGAGAGGGCGGAACGAAGAAAGGGACGGAACAGACGGGTCGTGCCGGAGTTTTTTGCAACCGTCCTGCAGAGCAGAGATCCACCAGACGCCGCCGCTGCGAAGAAAAGAGGTGGGGGGGGGGAAGGTAAGCCGCGAAGGCAGCAGCAACAGCTGCAAATCTCAGATCGTGGTGATAATTTGGAAGAAAATAAAAATGGACCTTCCCTCGTAAAATGGTGGTTTGTTTCTAGAATATGTAATTCCCGGCCAATTCTTTCGAACCGTTGGTAAGGGGGCATTTCTCGCCCCAAAACACATGTCGTTTTGACCCCTTTGCCATTTTGGCCTCGTTCTTCTTGGCAATTGGTGGCGCTCGTCAGACGGGGGACAGTGTTTGCCTGCAAATGTGTCCGCTCGTGGTACGATATCATCGAGCCAACACCCCATTTGGCGTTTCAACACCCAAGAAGCGCCAGGCCAAGGTGACCAAAAGGTGGGGCCGCGATGCACCGCCGCCCATCGGTGGGTTTCAGATCCGCCCGGGGGAGCATGGCTCAGCCCCAGAACCGCCCCAGAACCGGCCCAGACCGTCCCTCCCCTTGACTCCCCAGGAACCCCCAGGAACCCCCCTTCCTTCGCCCCACTTCTCCTAATGCCGTCTTATCTTTGAACCATTTCCTCTCGAGGAATGGTTTTCTTTCGGTCCCTGATCAAACTACCTAACTGGAACGGCTGAACACCAGACAAGAAGCAATTTTTGGCGATAATGCCGTCCAAGGTCAATTCGGGGCGAACTTTTAGCGGGTTTCTCATCTGAGCTTCACAAGACGCCTTTGTTTACGATGATGATGATGCCGGCCATCGAAACCGGAAACCCCGAATCGGACACTCCGCCATTGGATGGAATCATGTTTTGGAAATTCGAATTTGATCGATATCGTCAATCAATGGATCAATGGGAGTTGAGGAGATGACTTTTTCGACTTTCTTTTGGATTTCTCATCTTTCGTTGGATATCACGTCTATCAATTCGGGCCCCCGACTAGTTTTGACTAGTTTTGACCAGTTTTTTGACCAGTACATGTAGCACATGAGAAGAGGTCTGGTATCGTTGCTACTGCACGCCGCCACCTTGACCCCAAAACTCCATCCATCCATCAAACATCAATCCGATCCATCCGATCCCATTTGATCCCAGTTCCATCCATCCATTCGATCATGTCACAATTACATATGTGTACATCATTCGTACACTGCACTCCATGCCAGCCCAATTCCTCCCAACATAGGTATTCAATCCAATCATGATTCGGTCCGTTCAATCATGATCAATCCTGCCCGATGACGTCGATGTCGATTGTCAATGTCGATGATGATGCCCCCCACCAAAAAAACCTCCTTCCCTCCCACCTCGCCAGAAAAAAAAAGAAAGAAACAAAGCGTCAAATGGAGACATGAAAAGAAATTCTATATACCAATAAAAGGTGATGACACAAATTTGATGATGATAATATGATAATAACAAGAGAGGATGTCCCTCTCTCAGAGTCAAGCTGGTATCGATATGTGTGGTGTGAGTGTGAGTGTGAGTGTCATATAACATTTCCTCCCATTTTCTTTCTCTGTTTCGCCAGTGACTCTACCGTCGTCTCGTTCGTTCCCAAACCCGTGGTTTCATCGCCGACAAACGGTTCCCAAGTATCGGAATGTTGACTTGGGTCTCCCGTGTTGGTGCGTTCCAGCGAGGGAGATTGTAATTCCATATCGTTTGCTTTTTTGAGGGGAAAAGTCCCGTCTTCTTGCGTCACGCTGACTTCATAGGTGACGAGGATCCGGTTCCAAGCCGTCTTGATTACCGGCCACAGGATGGGTAGCGCGGCGCAAATGGCGGCGAGTAAAACTTCAAAGGACGCGAGGCCCATGATCGTCGGGTTGTCCCACGTCGGGTCGAAGCTGTTTCGGTCACGGAGTTTGGCGACGTAGACGAGTCGCCAGAGGGAGCAGAGGATGGCGCTAGATAACCATGTCAGCAACACAACACAGCACAGGGTAGTAGAGATTTTAAAAAAGACATACGATAATCCCAACACCAAAAGACACAGCAAACTAAGTCGCGTGTTCCTCGGCGTGGAGGGCTGAAAGTACAGCCAAGTCGGGATGATAAAGACAACCATGTCCAAGATATTGGTGACAGCCACCTGGACGATGCTAATCGTGATAAACTCGACATTATTCCGCGATGCAAACCCCCAGCATTTGGCGTTGCGGATGGAAAAATCCCAAAAGGCGGCGACGGGGTAGCATGAGAACCAGCTGCAAATGGCAAAGGCGGCGCCGTTCACGCTGGTGATGGCGATCATGATCTTGCAGAACAGGCGAATCTTTTTTCCCGTAAAGGCGCGGATGTATTGGAGGAGAAGCGAGATCTTGATGAATGCCGAGGAGAGCGCGTAAGTCGCTGTGGCGATGTAAATGTACTGTGGGGGGGGATTAGTTAAGCCATCAAATGCGCACAACTGCGAAAGAGAAGTAGGTACCTACCTTGAGAATGTTTTGAAATTCGACGAGGTTGAGCATCATAATGGGTTTGCCAAGTCCCATGTTCGTCACTTTTTTTTTGTTTGTGTCAGCGCGCGGCGCGACATTTGAATGAGGGGGTGTTGGTGTTATTACATCATGAGGACTAGGGACTAGGGAGGGAGGGAGATCGAGGGAGATGCGGCGCAGATGATCGATCGGAAAAAAAGAAGAAACTCACTGGCGCAAAGAACGACAGAACCCAACGTGGTTAAAAGCAGGGCCAAAATGACAAAAAAATCATCCCATCCGGGGGCCCGTTGGACATGCAATCGCGTGTAAAGACGGAGCAGCGAACATATCCAAGCAGACACGATCAAGGTGATGATTAAGCCTAGCAAAGGCCCGCGCTGGTTGAGGATGGGAACTTCTCGGTAGGGGTCGTTGGGCATCAAGTTGAGTTGTCCGGGTGGTGGCGGCCTGGGTTGGTGGGACTGGGATGCTGGTGGTGGTGACGGAAAAATCTGGCCACCGGTCCCCGACGACGACGACGACGAGGACGGCGATGGCGGTAACTGCCCAACCCCCGTTTGCCTCGGCGACAACCACATGATGGTCAATTCCGGCCGGCCGAGGTGATGAAAAGGGGGGAGGGGGTAGGGGGGACAAAATCGTGGAACCGGCTTGCCGGGTTCGTCGTCTCTTTTATTTGCAACATGAACAAAAAAAAAAAAAAGA
>Ga0247765_1000866_pt1 | contig 18993 bp, 31 predicted proteins | sample UWRJL106311C6_FD_179949 | JGI IMG/M metagenome (GOLD analysis project Ga0247765, IMG submission 179949) | Plant litter microbial communities from Arlington Agricultural Research Station in Wisconsin, United States - UWRJ-L106-311C-6 | ecosystem: Environmental > Terrestrial > Plant litter >... | reverse complement strand
TTTTTTCAGGCTTTGGAGTGAATGAAGCTGGGTGGACAAAGTAGCATCAGTTGGGAAGGCTGTTTCTTCACCGATGCCAAAAGATATCCACTTCAATTCATCACGCAGCAAAACCACATACGCAGCAACCTTGCGTATCCAAAAGACAACATTGCGCATCTAACGCCACATGCGCGACTAAGCAGCGTACACAGGAAAATCCCACCCAAGACCAGAAAATGGAGGCTCACACTTATTTGGTGCGCATCCGCACCAACCGCAACCGCAACCATTCCCATCAACAACGCAGCATGGCTTTGAGCATCGCCGAAGGTCTTGCCAATTGTAAGTATCTTGCAGTCTACAAGGGAACAGGGAACTCTTCTGACCAACACTCCAGACATCATGCCCGAGGAGATGGCCATGGCACGCCATGAGGCACTCCCTCCTGTTGCCGTCCACGACGAACTCCCGGATTTTGGCCTCGTCTCGCCGAACCATCTCGCCATCCGTGCTTCCACAAGCGGCGCCTACGATATCCACATCCCTCTTCACCTCTCTCACCTCTCTCCGCAGCTCGCTGAGCAGGCCGTGGCTGCAATCCGCGCCACACAGGAAATGGGAACAACAGCCATCAAGCTCGAGGCCAAGTCGAGGGCCCTCCGTAATATTATGGTCCCGGTGATTGCGGCGATTGCCCTGGTCTGGTTGGTTCGCCGTCGTTCGCCGGCCTAGCGCCAGGGAGGTGGAAGAGCGCAAGCAGGAATCTTTCTTAGGGCCGAACCAGGGGAGAGCAACCTTTCCAAGTCGCTTACTGCAGAGGCTAACTCTTAGCTTAGCGTAAGGTAATCTCTAATGATAAGAGGTAGTCACATTATCCTGCTGAACTATGAAGAAGCCCTTTGCTGAAGGTGATCCCAAATTGCCGAGTACGACAAGGCTTGGGCGTTCCGCGCCAAGGAGGCAGAGGCCACGATTGGTGGTGTCCGTGAGGCTTGGATCAACATCGTCCGCCTCCACGGTGCCTCCAAGTCAGTACAGCTGTCCTCGATTCCGCTTTTTCGATCCGAGGCCTGACGGTTTGTGACGCGCCGACGAGACGAGGTTGCACTAATATATCCTGGCAAAGAGAGCTTTCTTCCACTTTGCCAGTCCTTGGTTGGGTGGTGTGTGATTTAGCGCCATATGTTCTCAGTCTCGGAATACGCCGGGCCATAGTCCGTCTAGGGCAAAACTGTTGCGTTCATCGCAAGGTTTAGATTCCGTAACCCCTTGTGTTTACTTGATTAGACGAGCGAAGAGCTTCCAGTAGTCCATGAATCTAGCTGGCCGGGCCGGTTGTGGAATGGGAAAACCTTGAGGCTCTCCTGCAGTCCGCTTTCCAGCAAGTAGGCCTCATCCTCGGGACTTCCAGAAAAGACATACTGGACACCAGGCCGAGGTTGTTGTTGTTGTTGTTGCTGCTGCTGCTGGTCATTGGGTAACATCAGTACATGCCTTTCCGATACCTGTTCCCAAGACGCAAGCCTGTGGTATATGATGTATTACCTTTTGTGGAAATTGTTCCTATCACAAGAAGCGCGTCTCGATACTTGGCCAGGTGGGACGGAAGGTGCTTTCCCCTCCTGAAATACCAGATTAGCTGCTTCCACTCCGGGCTTGGCCAGTAGATACGTTGAAGCGCCATTGTGTGGTTTAAACTCTCAATAGCTGCGTTCCTTATTTGGAAACAAATAATCACCACCGATTCACATTCAGCCCGTGCTGCTGTTAAAACTGCTTTGTCCTGGGCCAAGTGGTTGTTGCGATTGCAAACTGTTACCAGTCGTTTGGTGGCTTCCCTGGCAGCGCTTGTGTTGTCCTTCATCGTCTCCTCAACTGATTTTTTCCTCCCTCGTGAGAGACGTGCGTTGCATCTCCTCCAAGCCGGCATAGCGCATTCTCATCGTATCCTCGATCCAGTAAAAGCCAGAGCAGGAGAGCCGAAGAGCTTTGAATTCAGGATCCATAATAGCATTCTCCACACTTTTTCCGAGATGCCGCAGCCTCTGATATAAGTACGCCACTGGGCATCGTCGCTCTCGTCATCCACATCCGGGTAAACTCCACCTCCATGTCACAGTCTTGGTCAATTTCATAACGCCCAATTCCATCATCAGCATCCCAATGAAACCAAAGATCCCACAGCGTAGCTGCCTTGGAGTCGGAAAGCCCGAGATATTTCAGCGTCTGATGTGAGATGAGCATGTCGGGGATTGTGACATGAACCTCGTCAGCAAGCGGGGAAGTGAGCGCAACGCCCATGGGAATGTGCCTGTACTCATCATCACTATCTCCGTTTACCAGACGCCTATAAAGCCGATGCGCTCCATGGTTGCTTAGATGAAGCAACCCTCGAGCTCGCAAGTCGTCGGCGTCTAACGGGGGGCGAGTATTGTGCCACCTCCAGACATGCTTTCAACTTTAATCCTCTTAGCGTGATAACGCGGCTCTGGCTCTAGAGATTGTTGTCGGAAGGATGTGTGACATTGATAGCCTTTTAGATAGAGACCAGGTGTAACATCTTTGGTGACGGTGCAGGGATGGTAATCTAAGCCTGCAAACTTGGGGAATGACATGACCGAGATGTAGTTTTTTCTCTCCCAAGACAATAACCGGCGTAAAGTATCTGAATTGTGTGGGGGAGCAGAGGGAGGTGGATGTCTTTGTTCTTGTATACTGTGCAGCACAAACCCATTGTACAAAACGTCTAGCTGAAAAACAAGGCCTCCCCCCCGATGAACAGTGCGAACAATACGGAATGTACTAGACAATCGCTGCATAGCCTCAGCATGTCATAAAACCACTCAGGCTAGGCAGCGCAACTCTCAGTTACCAAACATGCTCGCGAGTCCTCAGTGGTGGTGTTGGACGTGTGATGGCGGCAGCCCCCATATTTCAGTGACGTAATCGCGGGCAAGGGGACCCAAAAAAAAAAAAATTCGTACCGCTTTCACAATTCTGCTGTGACAAAGGAGGTCTGGGCTACTTGGTGACATGTCATTTGCTGTTCAGGGTCGGCTGGAGTGCCTGCTGCCGAAGGACCAGCTCCTACCGACGGTCTCGCGTTTGAAAGACCATTGCACCAATCCGCGCCGGCAATGGTCATACAATAACTGGGGATATGGTATCTCTGGCGCCGTGATTGAGAAATTGTCGGGCAAAAGCTTCGCTAACGTATCTAAAGGAGTCAATTCTGGACCCCCTTGGCCTTGAACACACTACCAGCCAGCCTGACTTTTGGACCGGATGACAACTTTGCCGACGCTCATATCGCGCTTTGCGATGCCGCAACGTTGCTCGTCGACAGAACGTGCTTTTTCAAGAATACTTTCTTCGAACCCGCCGGTGGCCTGTAATCCAACGTCGACGACATGCTGACCTGGGCCAAGGCAGTCTTGCAAGCCGGGTCAAGCTCGTCAAGCGGCCCGCTTCGGAACATGCCAACAATTATCAGCAACCAAGTGCTACTCGATCCTATTTTCTCACGAATTCCGGCTTCAGGGGGATAATCCAGACTTTTTTCCGATCCAACATCTTCCCGTGCTCGGCGCTGGCACCTCACCGACGATGGTGTATTATCACCAAGGGTCTGTGCCAGGATACTACTCAGCTCTTCTATTGTTCCCGGAGACCGAATCGGCAGTTGTGGATTTGATAAACAGTATTCTCCTGAATGACGCCGTAGACTGGATTTCTCGGCCGTATGCTTCCGCTCTTTTCCAATTTCCGGAGCCTGCTGAATACGTTGCCCTGGCAAAGGAGAAGTTGGCGAAGGAAGGTGGGAAGGAATCGAAAGCATCAGAGCTAAATTTGACGCGATTCGACAAGACCATTCCCTGATGACGGATCCCCAGCTCTCGCTGAGCTCCTACTGGGGAACCTACGAAAAATGATGCCGGCAACGTCCTCATGGACGTCAGCGAGCGCCGTGGCTCGAACGAGACGTCGCTACTGCTCCGGCTTCAGGGAAAGAAAAGCCAAACCTACGAGCTTCGTCATCTTGGTGGCGATACTTTTGAATGGGCCTTACTTAACCTGCTCCGAATCGGCCTACCAGGGCAGAGCTCCGATTCTGGACCCCAAGTACTTTGAAGTGCACTTTGACGTAGAGAGTTGGGTGCGGAGAACCCCGAGTCGCTGCAGTGGGCAGGCATCACCAACGTTATAGAAGGGATTCGGATGAAACGTCGGGGCGGCGCCAAGGCAGGACGGCATGATGGAGCTCGATGAAGAGCCTTGACATAACTATCTAAGCGTAGGTAACGAATTGATCCTCAACCGATAGAGAGATCCTTTTGCATGGGCTGTGCAGCGTCCTGTTTCCCAACTTCTGAAATCCTGTCAATATCCTGGTCCAAATCCACACACATCTCCCACTCAGCGGCCGCGACTTTTTCATTTACAACGAGCACCACACAAGCATTGGTAACCACTTTGGGAGACACCTTCCTCGAAGCTCTCACTCTCTCTAGAGTCCGCCTCACTCCATCGTGCCTCATCAAACTGGCCTTGTCCACGGCTCCGTCGCCCTCGAGGATCCCCGTGTCCACGTTCCCCACAGCTGGAGGTAGTAACTCCACACACCCCTTCCATCCACCTCCGCCTCCACAGCCTGGTGCATTTTCAGCAGCAGCAGCAGCAGCAGCAGTCCTATCTTCGCCACCGAATACGCACTTGGTGTATTGAATATCAAACGCGGCATTGCGGCTCCCGATGCTGATGATGGTGCCCTTGCCCCGGGTTAGAAAACGCCCCGGCGCCTCATCCCTCTTGTTGCGCTTCCCCCCTGCCTTTGTCCTTGGGTTGCTGCGTGGCTGGCTGGCTGGCTGGCTGGCTGACCGGCGGCGGCGGCAGCTTACTGCTGGCGGGGTGGTGGTGGTGGCGGTGGCATCCCTTCTGGCCAATGGCCAGGGGCTGGCGGTGCGGAGCATGGCCGGCTTATAAGGCAGTTAAGATACTGAAGGGCCTGGACCGTAGCAGGGAGGGGACGTAGAAGATAAGACAATGGATAAGGCTTTACGCCAGGTGCAGTGGCTGCACCTAGAGTAATAGTGGTGGTGTTAAGAGGAGGAGGAGGAGGAGGAGGAGGAGGAGGAGGAACCTGCTGTTTATATTCGTCGGTGGCGCCTTTGACGTTGCTGCGTCTGCGGCGCTTGTTGGTGGGCTGAGCTGGGTCCATCTGCGGTCACTCGATTGGGGGGTTGCTGTGTTCAATTGATACCAAAGGGATGTAAATATGTAGTTTGTGTGTGTTTGTGTGTGTGTGTGTGTGTGTGTGTGTGTGTGTGTGTGTGGGAGATGACTTTGAGCGCTTTAAGACGTCCCTGCTTCCCGAGCAGAGAGGGCATGTGAACGACAGCTGAATCATTTTTACACGCTAAAAAAGAACGGCCCATTAGGCACGAAGTGTTGGGGAGGGAGCTGTCAAATCCAAAATCGGGCTTGCTTCTAATGATCGGCACAAATTGAATCGCCCGTCGGCAAAGGGAACAGATCCGGGTTAGACACGAGTCAGCCAGCGCATCGGTTCTGTTTTTGCGTTTGGTGGCAGAAGCAAGACCCATCAGCAGTCTGAGAGAGAGAGAGAGAGAGAGAGAGAGAGAGAGAGAGCCCGAGTTAGCTTCGACCAACAGAAGGGGGCTTCACTCGGGCTCCGGTCAGTCCTGAGTTTTGATACGTCACGTACGCCATGCCTCCAAATCTAGACCAAAGCTCACGATAACGTCGTCGCCCAGAGGTTGAGAATTGACGGCTTATTGCCTTCAGCTGCTGCCCAATTTGTAGCTACATGCACTTATTTCTCTTGCATCATCATCATGCTGTCGCCGCAGGGGGGGAGGCTTAGTGTGAAACAAAAAACTATCTAAAGGGACGGGACAAACCGTATCTCACGCGCCGCCTCGAAGCCAGCTTCTGCAATGGATAACGCCTGCGAATATGCAATCTGGAAATTACGTCCTGGAGACATGTATAAGTGTGTCCGATGTCCTCCATACAGCATCCGCATCCCCCCCGGCTCGGGACTCGCTGAAGGAAAAAAAAAACACCGCAAGAAAAGCTCTACTTATAACAGCAGCCCCCCCCCTTAGGTACCAGAAGGGGGGGCGGGGGGAAGGAAGGGCTGTCATCACGCCGCCGCATGCGTCGGGGCCGGAACATGCGTGGGTACTGCCTGTCGGTGTTTCGGCTGGGTCGCCGATCCCGCCGATGCCACATCGGCGGCGCTGGTACCGCCGGTGTCGATGCCACCCGTGCCGCCGATCCGTCGATACCGCTACCGCCGCGGCTGCTACTACTGCCGGCCGATGTAGCTTCAGGGGCACCCCAAATCGTGTTTTCTTTTCTGCCATCACCGACATCAGTGCGCGCATTTGAATCTGTTGTCCGTCGAGGTCGCCGTTTATCTCGCCACACGAAGGGGTAATAGCTGTGATGGAGGTTTGACCGTCAGGGATAGGCTCAATCTGGCTGTGGCTGAGTGGTAGGGGATGCCCGTGGCTAGGGAGGGGCAGGGGCGGGTTATCCCTGCTTACGATGCCGTACTAGGAAAACACATGTTAGTTAGCGCCTGGGGAGATAAAAGAAAAGGAAGAATTACCAAAGTTGTAAACATGACCGGCCCTGAACTGCTCCTGATAGCACTTAGGGTTAATTCGTCGGCTAAGAAAACGGCATCGTCGTAAGGTTCTAGGCTGACAGGAGAGGCGACTGGGGGGGAGACAGGAAGGTCTGGGATAAGGTGAGGAAAAGGCTCAGAGTCAAGGGAAAATACAGCCTCTGTGTAACGAATGGGGGACATGGTGGAAAGGCGCAAGAGAGGGATGGGAGGGAAGAAGAGCCTGGGGCCTTTAGGTTTAGGGCAAAGTGGGCATCTATATACCAGCAGAGGGGGGCAGCCCCTGTTACTCGGAAAATGAGGGTGGGGATTTTCGGTGTGGTATTAAGGCGCCAGTGCCTGCCTCTTGCGCTGACATTGCGCCGCTTGCCATGGATCGATGTTGGCAGGAACCAAAGCCTCTCGCCTTATCGGGTCGCTCTCGTAGAAACCCTAGGGGGCAGGCCCATCGTCAGCACCGGTGGGAGCGAGGCAAGGCTGTCGAGAGAAGGTGAGGCTGGCGAGGTCGTAGAGGGAGGTCAAAGGCGGCGTTAAGGAGCTTGAGACGGGACGTTAGATGAGCGCTGCGTCGGTCTAGGCGTGGGTGCGCAAAGGCTTCTTCCAGGGGCGGCCACCTACCCTACCAAGTGATGATGATGTCAACGCCTTGTCTCTCAATGGGGCACTGCCTTAGGTGGCGCGCCATTGTTGCTCGTCAAGATCCATGTCCAGGCCCAGTTTTTGGTTCCATTGAGCTCTCTTCGTCCGGCTCATCCAGGCTTGCCCGGCTCGCCCATGCGGCGCCCAGAGGGGAAGAACATGGCGGAATCACCGGCGTCTAGGCAAGAGCGGGGCAAGCTTGAGGCTGTAGAGAGTGGTTGTCGGGAGCGCGGGGCCTGGCGGATTGAAGGGCGGCGTGGAGACCCAATAAGTGGACGCTATGTGCTTGGCCTGCTTTGCTAAGTTCAGCCCCCGGATCGGCCGTAGAGGCGGGGTGGATTCGGGACTGCCGAGTTGAGGGAGAGTTCAAGCCCGAGGAGATTGCTTCGGAGGGAGCCTGAGCCACCACAGTTAGTACGAAGACTGAATCCCACAGAAAGGTTTATAAAATAAAGGGGTTCTGGCCTCTGGTCAGAGCCTCAACAAGCAATCCAATCAAGCAGTTGCAACCCCCATCAATTCCAGTGATTCCAGACTGCAGTGTTTCTGACAAGTCTTGCGCGGCATCGCCCTCAAAGTTAAATGCAGCTCGCCCAACAAGAGCGACTGTCGCGCCCTCCTCCGTGTCCTCTGGCCGTGAATGCATCGGGCAAAATTGGGAGAAAATTTTCATACCCGTGTGTGCGCCAACGCTGCAGTGAGGCCTTCGACGCGGGATGGCATCAATCAGAGCGCATCATGTCGGTCTGATGATACCTCCTTGCCGTTATCGTGCGGGGGTGCGCGAGAGCACACCGAGCACGAGCCACCGCTCGGGGGTAACACGAAAGTCAAAATGTTGAGTTTTATGGAAAGGTAGTCGTAGGACGCGCGATGCACCCTTCCTTCTTCATGATGGTGACGTGCATTCATGCCGAGGTTGCCAACTGTCTCCTGTCCCACAGTGCAGAAAACAGGGGCGCCGATAGGGGTAAACCGGGGGTGGGACCTCCACCAAACAGCACGCCTGGCAACGAGAATGGAGACCTGGGCCACAGGGCAGGAGTGCCTTCCTGGGATTCCTTAACTTTTCGTCGCGACCCTCCATCAGCCTCAAGACTGCCAGCTTTACTGGGCCGCTGAAATGAGCGCTCGCCAATCAAGTACCGTATTATTTGGGTCTCCCATTCTAGGCTCGCCGTAGGGTCAGCTAGGAGCTGAAAACGACTTATCCGAAGACCTGATTTTCAGAAATGACATGGAGGGAGAGTCACAAGGTTCTGTGTAACGTCCGGCCGACCCCGCTCTGTCCCTTGGCTCCCCCGCATTCCTCATGTCTTCGCAGCCAACTTGCTCATTGCTCATATGCCATATCATCCAAAAGATGCGGCTCTTAAACGCCAAGACCCTCAACATCAAGGAAATTCATCGGTGGCGCGATACCAGCATACGCCATTTTATCGCACACGTGGGGAGATGAGGAGGTTACCTTTCAGGACATGCTGGACGGGGACGGAGTACAGCGCAAATCCGGATTCATCAAGGTCAAGAAATGCTGTCTCCAGGCTTTGAGGGACGGCCTGGAGTGGGTTTGGGTCGACACATGCTGCATCGACAAGACGTGCAGTTCGGAGCTCTCCGAGACCATCAACTCCATGTTCAAGTTCTACGAGCAGTCGATCAAGTGCTATGCCATTCTCAGCGATATCAGCAGCGACCAATGGATGAAATGGGTTGAGGCAAAGGTACAAGATAATCATACACAAGATCAATCAGCCATCACACCAGAACAGGTCGCCCAGTTTCCCATCTTCTCGTCTCGGTGGTGGTCTCGCGGATGGACCTTGCAGGAACTCATCGCACCATACGACGTGGAATTCTACAGCCAACGAGTGGCACTATCTAACGAGCAAGCAAAATTGCAAACGATTGATCCACCGGAAATACGGCATAGCCTTGGGAATCCTTGACCATTCGGCGCCTTTGGCCTCAGTACGTGTGGCGGAGCGCATGTCGTGGGCTTGCTGTCGATACACCACCAGGGAAGAAGACATGGCCTACTGCCTCCTCGGCCTCTTTGGTGTCAACATGCCCCTGCTGTACGGTGAGGGGTCCCGCGCTTTTATCAGACTTCAGGCAGAAATTATCAGCTCCACCGAAGACTACACCCTCTTCCTATGGGGTCTCTGGACCCCCCGACAGTCTCGTCCACGTTTTCGCAGACGAAGTTCCTTCATCCTCACAGCGCTCGCGGGCTAGTGTATCACAAACCCCCCTCGGGAGCATCCTCGCGGGATCTCCTCGCGATTTCAGCAACAATCAATCTTGGTCTCCCTGGACAAACATCCGCGCCAACATGCCTGTCTTCGGCGAGCCGCTCCAGCTGACAAACCGTGGCTTACGTCTCACACTCTTCGTCAAGGAAATTACGGCCCAAGACATGGAAAACGCCAAAAATTCCCTTGCTCACTCCTTAAACGCCTTCTTCCGCTGCCTCTCAGACGACGGCTTCGCCGACTTCGTAACTCGCGTCCGCCCTATCCACGGGAGCTCCCTCCGCCCTCTCTACCTCGGCGCCTTCCAGACCTACAGCCGACTCCCAGGCTCCCACCAACCCTGCGTCCTCCTCTTACGCCTAGCCACGCCCCTCGACGACTCATCCGACCATGCTACCACCACCACCACCACCACTACCACAGCAACTCTCGTCTTCGTCCGCCTAATGTGCTTCTCCACCATGCTCCCCCGCACCGAAATCCAAACAAACCCAGAATGGTCCCTCAAAACCTGCTACGTCAAGACAACCAACGACACGGAGCTTTCCCGCCGCGGGCTGAGTCTAGGTCACCAGGCGAGACCATCGATCTCGTATAACTTTTGGACGTGGCGCACACCGTCTAAGCACCTACGACAGTTAGCGCTCAATGTGAGTACGACTGAGGATGAGACGAGGCCGTGTCTTCATGTGGGGCCGGATGGGGAGCATTTTAGGGCGTGTTTGATTAGTGTTGCGGCGAGGAAGGGAAGGTATTGGATTGGGACTGAGACTGGGGCGGGGATTGAGGTTGATGAGGCGGCCGAGAGGTTTAGGGGGATGGATTTGGAGGAGGTTTGGGTGAGTGCGAGGGAGGTGGGGGTGATTGGGGTGGATTCGTGTGAGGTTGGGCCGAGTGGGAAGAGGTTGTGGGTTACGTTGGTTGTGGAGAGGTTGGGGGTTTTTTGATAGGTATAAGGTTTCATTGGCTGTTATGCAGGGGAGGGGGGAGGAGGGGGGTACTGAAGTGGTATAGAGGAGAGCTGAGGGTGAGATGCTGGGTTGAAGTTTGCGAGGCTGAGAATTTCCCCGAACGCTTTGACTTCAGAAACCTTCAGAAGAGCAGATGTCGGGGATGGCGGCGATAAGTATCTCCCATGGTAAGCGCCCTAGAGCACCCCTTCCTTTTCTACGACAGGCTTCTCCCAAACAATTATTTTCAAGGCGGTCTGGCCAATCAGAGCGCATGCTCACCCCCTTGGGGATATGTTTTGTTCTGGTCAGGCTTATCTAGGAGGCACGCGTTGACGCGTTCTCTGTCACACACGTCCGGGAAGGCAACTCTCGCTGTCACCAACCTCAGCCCGAGGAAGCTTAGGATCGCCTCAACCCTCACTCTCAGCCTAGACACGCCTTGCTCTAGGGCTGCACCCGGCTCTCTTACACGCGCGTGGGAGCAAAGGCAACGACTCCGGATCAAGCGCCTTCTTCATCCGAACCTTGCATTTTCCGCTGTCGCGTGCGACATCAACTTCTCTCGCCAACCACGCTCACCGCGATGCCCGTCAGCCAAAGAGGTTGCGCGCAGCAAGCCACCGGCGAGTCTGAAGGGAAATCAGCTCTGTCCCCGTGGCATTCAATCCTCGCATCAAGAAACCATGCAGGCAGCACACGCGGCACGCCTGAGGGGAGGCAAAGAAAACGGATATTTCCTCCTGCAAACCTTTCCGCTCCACTCGCGCCCTGCCTACCTAAGTACAACCGACTATCAAGTACCGCTGACTCCGTAGGCCCTTCTACATAGCCGTCACAACAGCCCCGCAGCCGCCGTACACCTTCTTGCTGTAGAAGCGCTTCTCGATGCCGATCGGCCAAAGCACCAGAGACGCACTCGCTGTGCCAAACCAAGTCGCAAATATGTTGGGTTCTGCCTACACCATTCTAGTCACTTCGATAGTGCTGAGTCTCTGGGCCATTCTTTTTCGCTTTGAGCTTTCTCCTCCGCTTTCGGCGTAGCAGAGAGGTGACTTCTGTTTCCACCATCCTTTGGAACAGGAAAGCCACTCTGAGAGACACGTTTGATCGGTGTCGTCCTAACTGCGGCGAACATTGGAGACAGTGGTGGTGGTACTTGGTTGTACTCGCTGTCGCTGTTTGCTGGGTCGCTCAGATGGCCATCTCCGTCGCCATCCCAGCCTACATTTTTATCGGCAATGCAGCCCCCGTCAGCTCCAGCGCCATTTTCGCACCGGGAACCTCGGCCGGCCAGACAACGATACTCGGCGCCTCTACACTTGATGCTCTTCCTATCGTCCGCGCCATCAGCACGGCACAATTCATGCCTGTGAGCCTGTTGCCCAGGCTATCCTTCCAATCAACGATCCGAGGAACACGGAGCGACGGCGAGGGGATGCATAGCATCGAATACGGGTATGATGTGCAGGGTGCCGACCTCGTTTAACAGCACTTCCCAGACCTCTCACTCTCTGTTACAGGTGGCTGCATTACTGAGTATTCATGGCTTCTCAACTCCACGGATAGCCTGGGCGCGACTAACGATACCTACGCTCTGTTCGGCGAGCCGAAATATGGAACGGGTCTCACTCACACTATTCGACGGCACCACTCCTATTGCATACTTGTATATTGGACCCGAGCGAAAACAACCAGGCAACCTGAGCTGGGCCATATTCGTATCATCGGTTGACCGCCTCAGCTCTACCCCCAGCACGGACCCATTCTTCAGCACCATGGCATCACAAACGCCCACCGGCACCTATATTGTAAGGCCAAGGCGGCCAGCTCTTTCTTGCTGGCAGCAAAAAGATCTCTGGTCCTACAAGGGACATAGCAACACCATCATCGGCCTGAACAGCACTGCGTTACCAGGACTTGGCATGTCACTGGGGCTGCAACTGATCCTAGCCCGGTATTTCGGTACTCGGCGCATTGTGAGCACCGGCAGACTACTTGGTAGCTCCGCCCTCTTAAGTAACGCCACAGTCGTCGGCGGCATTTTCGACGCCCAATCCGTCAGCCTCGCCAGCGACGTCGAGCGCCTCATCAAAGCCTGCTGTCAACGTTCTGACAGATACGACGCTCTACACCAGCCACAACGGCCTCGAGAACCTTGCCGTAGGCGACGACGGAGAGATTAGGCCTGGCGTGGACGACTTTGTCGTTTGGAGCCCCGAAGTCACCACTCTGTCTGTCAAAGTCATCATTCTCATCCCCGTGTTGGCAGCGGCAATGTGGCTGCTGGCCTTTGTTCTGTTACGATGGACGCCATTGCGCATCGCCAACTCACTCGATGCGGTTGTGCTGCTCAAGACACTCCTGGGGGGAATACCCATCTGCCGCTCCCCTTGAAGACAATGCTTGGAGTCTTGGGTTGGCGAGTCCCCCCTTCGGATGTGACCCCGGGCGCAGAATCTAAGCGCAGTTAGATCCCCTAGGGTCGAGGTTATGCATACTGAGGAGCATCTCTTGGTGGTACAGCATACCTACACAGAGAGTGTAAAACAAAAGGTCGAGCTCCAAGTCAAAGAGAAACGGAAATAAAAGCGGAAACACCCTTCGCCAGGACCCCGACGAATCAACATCAATCCTCCCCCCCAAGCAACCTCACACTCCACCACCCCCTCAATCTCCTCCCCGGATTCCAAACTCCAACTGCTTTCGTGCTCGACTTGGCCTTCGACCGCGCCGTCTGACCGGCATCGTCACGTTTCTTCCGCGAGAGGCCTTCCACTGCGTGTATCGCCCGCCACCACCATATCGGTGGGAGGTCACTGTAGCTACGCCTCGGAAGCTGTGGATGGCGGTGGTGGCATGGGAGAGCCTGAGAGGTGTCGGGCTCGGGGACTACTACACAGCACTAATCGTTTTGGCCCACGCGAGGAAATTTGGGCCGGCGGCGCAGGAAGCGTCCGTCCCGATAGGGACCTTCATAGCCCGCAAATTCCTAGGCACGTATAGCGTCCAGTCTCCGCGCCGCCCTTCGCTTCGTCAGGCCCTATCTCGAAATTTGCCTCGCTTCCCCTTACGGGCGCCCATGAGGAGCAAATGGCCCCTACTCGATGACTTTCTCAGAGACGCCGAGGCAAACCTCTCTGCCACTGTCAGAAGGGTGTCTATCCGGAAGATGTGGTAGTCCAGCCCACCCCGAGGGAACCCCAGGAAACGTTGAGGAATACCTCCAGGACGTCATTGCCCATACCTATTACTACGCCTTTTACCATTCCAGCAATGAATTCCGCCGCGTGTATGCCGAAGCCCACGATGGTCATAACTGGGGCGTGGGACGTTAACCCACTGTAAAAGGATAGCCGCCTGTAGAAGGCCAATCCCTTGCATCCGAGGCCTCTAACTGGCTAGATGGGTCCAAATTCGGGCTTCAGGGGCCTGGTTCGCCTTCCGGCACATAATCAACTGCAGCTTCGACCTTTGGCTGCCAGACAGGGGTGGTACCGCGGGACCATCACCTTCAGTTAGACGTCAAAGGCTCATGCAAGACCGAGTACGGCTGGCTTGCCAACGACACGCAGGGTTTCGAGCTGTACCACCTGTGGAAAGACCCCAAGTACCCTTTCTGGGTCTCACGCGACAACGTGTGCTCCCCGTGCGTGCTAGCACGATGCAGACGCTCAGGAACCTGGACGATTTCGAAGCGCGGCACGGCTGACGACCCGGCACGGAGCCGCCCGGCGTCCACAACTTCCCGGGCCGACGGCGGACACTCCACCATGGCCAAGCCCCCACGCCGAGTGCCAGATCACCATCGTCGACTCCTCAGTGGACAAGATCAAACGTCGAGGAGCTCGACAACAAACAGCTTATCGATTTTCTCAAAATCATCGGTACGTTTAAAAACACTTTCTTTACCGAACCGACCGGTTTCTTTAACACCGCAGAGCTCCTTATTAACCAAGTCCGCCTCTCTCCTGGAGTTTCCCACGTGACGGCCCCGGCCTCTTCCTCCTGCTTAACAAATACGCCGAGACTGTCGACCAAATTAATAAGGGTAATCTTAAATACCGCGTCAATACCACCGACACGCTCACCTCCCAACCCCTTTAACGATCACTCTGGCAAAATTGTTAAAGGCATCTCTAATCACTGGGACGAGACGGTGGAGGAAATGTCTGCAAACTTTGACGAGACCGCGAAGAAAATATCTGCTTTAATTACAGACAGGAGGCAAGGAGGCAGCGGAGACGACGCATCAGGATGCAGCGAGGATAGCGTGCAAAAAAAAAAAAAAAAAAAAAAAAAACCATGACAATCGTGCAAGTTACATAAAGGCCGACAGAGGTAAGGATATGAGGAGGGTCTGTCTGAAATCGCTCCGATGGACCCCAAGGGTCCTTTGTCTCTGATCACAGATCCAAGGGACTTTGTCTCTTTCCGAGCACCCGTTCGTCTTTGTCGCTCTCTTGTTGCCAGTGACTTTGTCTGGCCATGGTTTCCTTTTTGCCTAAAGAAAAAACCAAACAAAACAAAACAAGCATCCCTTTTCCGTCCTTATTTGGTCTAATTCCATTCTAGCTACTATTACGTTCCGCACCCTCCCCCTCATACATTTATCCCAGTACTACGCCCTATTCTACCTAATATACCCTTTTACCAAAAGATTTCCCGGGAGGGGGGGGTTGCGTCGGCTCGCATGGTATTAGCAGGGGAGAAAGTTTGCCAGGGTGATAACGGCTGGGAGAAGGGTTTGCCACGGCCTTGACTCCTTAATGTTTCCGGGTGTGACGCACTCCCAAGCGGACACCTTTCGTGTTCCATAAATTCTTGGCTGGGAACCATCGCCAGACCACTTCTCCAGACTGTTCAAGTGCCATCTCAAGACTGTTCAAGTGTCATCGCAAGGCTCTTTCTTCTCCAAAGATCATCCGACGATTTCATACATAAGAAGGACTCTCTGGCGAAGCCAGAGAGTGAGAGGCAGGCTTCAATTAATCACTTACTAACCCTCCTATTATGCAAACCACCATCTTGCAGTGCGAAACCCTTATCCTCGTCAACCTAACGCATCCTGCGTTACACCTTACCAAATGGCAGATTTACTTAGGATTATTAGACTGATTATAAGTTAAGGATCTAGGCTGTATAATCCTACAATAAATGGTTAACAGGTAAGCTGCTGACAGTAGTGTTCCAGCACGTGATGTATAAAAGCGTATTAGCTTATATGTGCTCTTGCTGAACTGGGTTAGTGACTAAATCACTGCCAGTAAACAGCTAACTAGAACTTATATTGTAATTGAAGCAAAGCTCCGTATTAATTGAAGAGTTAGTGAAGACTGTAAGTAGTTATAGGAAGGTGTCTGTCAGAAACACTGCACACTAGAGAACTGTGGAATTGATGGGGTCGCAACTGCTTCATTAAGTTGTGTCAGAAACACTGCACACTGGAAAACTGTGGGTTCCAACTGCTTGATTGAATTGCTTGTTCAGGTCCTGGCTTTCACCTTCTTTATAGACCACTTCGTAGGATTCGGCTTCGTCAACACCATGGCTGAGGCCGACCACCAGCGAGATCCGAGTTGGTTGGCTGCCGGCACTCTGAGCGACCCGCAAACAGTCGCGTCACGCAGCAAATGGCACGCAAATTCCGACCCGACCCGCGCCGCACGGGATCTCAGCGACCAATCATCCACAGCCGCCCCCACGGCTTGCCGCCTAAATGCTGCGTGGCGCCCAGTCCGCTCACCGCGACCCAAACAAATCTTCGCATCTGCTCACGATAAAACGAACAAAACGAACAATCCTGGGGCTCCAAGCTGGCCTTTCTGTCGGCCAGATCGGTCCCAGTGCGCGACTCGTCTCGCATAGGTAATAGGCCCTCACTCCAAGGTCCAAGCCCCTCGGCTACCGCTATCGCGGCTATGCTGTAGATGTCGAGGGTTCCGTAGCCACACCTGATGTTCAAGGTGTACCGTCACGTCGTACGCGCTCTTGGCCAAATTCTGCTTCTTGGGTTCTTGAGGCTCCGTTGGGGGACTGCGAGAGCCCCTATTCCTCTTAGATCGGGTGACGCTTGGTGTGCTGAAGCTTGACCTGAGGCTTGTGAAGCTCATGGTCGGTTCCACGGCGCCGAGAGACGTAGACTCCTGGCTGTACTCTTCATCCTCGGCGTAATACTGAGAAACCGCAGCGCCTTCGTCAACATGTCGAGACGATGTAGCAATGGTCTCGCTAGCAACAGCCCCCGGTGCCACGTACTCCTCACAGTCGACAAATTTGTCAGAACCCGAGTCTTCGTACTGCTGAGTCTCGGGGTCGTCGACCAGCAAGGCACTAGACCGACTTGCCCTTGTGTTCGCGCTCCGGATGAACTCGTCGCGGTGGCGTCGCGCCAAATCCCTTGCGTTCCTGAATGCTCCAATGCCCTGTACACAGGTCTCACGGTCGCTTGTCAGCGCATAGGCTTTGACTTGCGTCATGTGGTACCCTGGCAGTCCTTCTGAGTCGGTCGGCGCCGTCGTGTGGTGCGCATATAGCTGGAGCGTGCCCGTCCCTGAGTGATAGGTCGAGCTGTAAGTGTAGGCCTTGCCGTCGTACACGGGCTCCTCCTCGCCATAGCTCTGCAGGCTGTGCATGGCGCGAGCTCCATACGCTCCATCGAGGCAAGCCTGGCGTCGCGCTACGTGAGCACTACCTCCCGGGCCCTTAGCTTTGAGGAAGAAATTCGGTACCACCGGGATGTCGGCGTGCTTTGTCGGAACAATTATCTGGCTCAGATCCTCTCTCACTGACTTGTCGATATCGCCCGGTAAAGCGCCGTCGAAGAAATCCGGTACTGCGTTTACTGTAAGATCCTTAGTTAAGGATTTAAAGTTGGTAAACGGGAGATTGCCCTCGTTCGGAATACGGGCGTTGCCGGTGATGATAGGGATCACGTTACGCATGATGGTGCCTTCCGACTTGGTCTCATTCCTCTGTAGAAAATCTTCGAACGCGGAGTCGTCGAAGCGGGAAGGTGAGAGTGACGGCCGGCTTGCCGAGAGCAGACGGTGAGTATCATCGAGGTTTGGTTTGGGGGCCTGGAGGTTGCGTAGCGGAAGATAGATGTTATAATCAGTAAGGTGCTGTTCGAAATTGTCGTCATATGCAGATGATCTTCTCGTTTTCGAGGATACTGTCGTTGCGTTTGTAGACTTGGTGCGTCTGGATGATGCGGAGGAATAGCTGGAAGCCATTTCGAGCTGGGCGTCTCTCGGTTCAGGGCACTAATGGTGGTTAGTCAATGATCACATTGCGCACTATGCGGCCGCACCCCTCGAAGATGGCCAAGATCTGGACCCCCGTGTCTTGCAAACCGGGCAAGATCCGTTGTGTACACTACAGGCGCTGGGGACTTCGGGGCTGGTTGGACGTCGTTCCGCCGATCGAGTTCTCGTAATGCGCGAGGGGTAAGCCAGACCTTGGACAGGCTGTCCCAGAAGTCGGGTGGAAAATTGGAAAGGGTCTGGGCTCTGCCTCCCGCCTTACTCTTCTTGCTGGGGCGGCGGCGCTCTTGCGGAGGTTCGTCTGCGCGTCTCTTGCGGTTTTGCTGTATCGCCATGTGCCACTCGTGATGTTAGTTGGTTCGGCCAAATGCTTGGAATGGTATCGAAAGCCGTACAAAAGGGTTAACATCGACTGGTCGAGATGGGTAGAGCACGTGAATTGAAGGTGCCGTGTCGGCCAAATCGCCGCCGTCAGCTTCGCCCCAATTGAGAAGCTGATTCCAAGAGCCCCACCACAAATAAAAACTTCCGACAAAGGGGGGTTCAAGGCTCCGCGCTAATGGCAACACTTATGTAAAGAACTTTGTTCAGGAGCAACATATCAACAACTGGTTGGTGTTATCAAAAGACTGCCGTACAAATACGCAGACCTAATTAGCGAATGACACGTCCGACGTCTGCCGAAGCGGGAGAGCACATGCGGACAGCTAGCCATGCGTTCGTGAACCTCATCCAAAGACTTTCCAGCCTCGCCGTCGAGAAGCGCCGATCCGGATCGACAATCAACATCGTGAAGCCCTCGGCTGGTAGCCCGCCAATATCTTGATCGCCCTGTTCGACTATGTTGTGGGCAACACGTTGTGCAGGAGAAGTCGATTGGCGCCCAGATTGATTGGCTCGTTGGCGAGAAGCCTGACATGAGGCTCACACGCCATGACCACATTGGGAACTCTGACTGACGTATCGCGACGGGAGGGTTCCGCGCCGGCACTAACTGCGAACTATGAGTCGGTGAGGTGGGGTGATTGCAGCCGGGCACAGATTAACCACTCCCTTCCACCCCGAATGTGTCATGAACAGAGGTGCCTCCTGCAAGTGCACTCCCAGTGACTGCCTCACATCCTCCGGCCACCCCTAGTGCCCGGCTCACGTAACCGCGTGACGGCCAATCGGTGATGTGTCGCACTTTCCCGGCAGGCATGAACACTGGGTGAATTCTGGCGGCTGGCGTATGCGCCCTACAACAC
>Ga0247765_1000865_pt1 | contig 19013 bp, 22 predicted proteins | sample UWRJL106311C6_FD_179949 | JGI IMG/M metagenome (GOLD analysis project Ga0247765, IMG submission 179949) | Plant litter microbial communities from Arlington Agricultural Research Station in Wisconsin, United States - UWRJ-L106-311C-6 | ecosystem: Environmental > Terrestrial > Plant litter >... | reverse complement strand
GACTTTGCTTCGGACTCAACCGAGCCATGACTTGGAGAGTAATAACACTGTTGACATATACTAGAGATAACGTATGCTTTTCTGGTATTCCGTGGAAGCGAGACAACCCCCACCCATCCCGGCCTCGCTTCCAATATCCCGTCATGCGCCGTCCGTCATAAAGCTTGGGTAGCTTACGCACTTCTCTCCTCCCTTAGGTATTTTCTGCCCAGCGAGTAAGGCTGGGAGGCAATCTGGGGAACGCACTTGCCAAGGTGTGGCATACCCTACCCAGAGCCAATTTGCCGGATGATAGTATGACAGCTAAAGGTTCGGGATGTGGAAAATCTCTTCCCGGTAGCACAATTCAAGTAAGGTACTTTGCATCCGTGTGTACCCAGAGTATTGCGTTTTCTCGTCAGCAGAGGCGGTGTGCTGGTGTGACCCGGAAAGCACCCTCCTAGGTTAAGTTGGACGTCTCTTGTCATGTTACTGATTGGTGGTGTGGTTGCAGATGGCGGCGCCATCATTATTGTGTTCGCCTATCCAGGAAGGGTCGTTCGGTTCCAAGGCTTTATCTATGAATGCATATAGGTCGTCCTTGCCCGACATCCGTTCAAACCCGAGACCGACAGGATCGCTTCCGCGGCAAATTGTCTGGAGGCTCAAACGGCCAAAGATAGGAATTATCCCATCAGACTCTTTTATCATCTTCTTGCCAACAGTGGTAACTCGGGTTGTCGTGCCAGGCTGCGGTGCCCTGGCCTAGACAGCAAAATGATTCGCGTTGTCACAGTTCTGCTGCACGCCACCCTCCTGTTCTCTGACCTCGCAGCCGGAACCAAGCTCCAAAAGCTCCAGGAGTTATATGGAAAGTTCCCGCGGATACGTCATGAGCAGAATCAACGCCAAAAGCATCAGACGAGACGTTCCGATGCTTCGCCGTTTTTGAACGACAAGTCTGCTAGTTAGTCAAGCCGTTGTTTGCCGTATTGCCTTGATGCGTAGGACTAACCTCCTTTCTGGTAAAGAGTTTGCCGTCAATGGAACTGGCATCCCCGATGTAGATTTCGATGTTGGCGAGTCTTATGCTGGACTTTTGCCCATAAACAACAGGATAGACGAGGAGAGAAACCTATTCTTCTGGTTCTTTCCGACAACACATCCGGACCGACACAAGGAGGTGGTTATTTGGCTGAATGGCGGTGTATGTTGGCTCCCTTTCTCCTTCTCGGTACCTACCACGCCTCGTTGCTAACGTGTGTGGGATTTGAACATAGCCCGGCTGTTCCTCGTTAGCAGGCCTTCTTCAAGAGAATGGCCCCTTCCTCTGGCAGTACGGAACATTCAAGCCAGTGGCAAGTCCATGGAGCTGGCACACTCTGACCAACGTGGTATGGATCGAGCAGCCCGTTGGGACGGGTTTCTCAACAGGTAACCCAACGGCTACAAGCGAGGAGGATGTGGCAGCGCAGTTTATGGGGTTTTGGAAGAATTTCATCGACACTTTTGCCATGCAAGGGTATAGGGTCTACCTAACAGGGGAATCGTATGCGTATGTTTCACCCCCTCTCACATCTGAATCGATATCACAATGTTAACGCGCTTGAATAGCGGCATGTACTGTCCGTATATCGCCAACGCCATGCTGGATGACAATGATACTACATACTTTGCTGTTGGGGGCATGATGCTCTACGACCCACTAATTGCAGATGACATCTTGACTGAAGTGATACCGACTCTTCAGTTCGTCGACTATTGGAGTGGCTTGTTCCCTCTCAACGACACGTTCCGCGCCTCACTACGAGCCCGCGATGCGGACTGTGGGTTTTCAGCTTTCGTAGAGAAGCATCTCATCTTTCCGCCTCTCGGGCCTTTGCCCCCTCGCTCGAGTCTCCCCGGCATGGACGCTAGGGGGACCCCCCGGGCCGAGTGCATAGATCTGTTCGACGACGTAGTCAAGGGTGTTATGGACATCAACCCGTGTTTCAACGTCTACCATGTCAGCACGGCCTGCCCGTTACAGTGGGATGTACTCGGCTTTCCAGGGTCGTTTCCCTACCTGGCTCCAGGAGCTAGGCTATATTTCAACCGCAGCGATGTGAAAGAGGCAATCAACGCCCCGCAACAAACATGGGAAACCTGCCGCCTCTATGAGCCTGTCTTCGTCAACAACAAGGATAGCTCACAGCTTCCGGTGGAGAGGGTATTGCCACGGGTGATCGACGCAACCCAAAATGTTGTAATCGCCCATGGGGCACTCGACATGGTGCTGTACGCCAATGGGACACTACTTGGACTACAAAACATGACGTGGGGCGGCCAGCTGGGGTTCCAGACCCGGCCGGAGCAGCCATTCTATGTTCCTCACAGTGTTCTTGGTGATACATTCGAGACCATGGCAGCAGCTGGCGTATTTGGGAGCTATGTGACCGAACGAGGTCTCACTTACATCGGCGTCGCACTCTCCGGACACATGGTCCCCCAGTATGCACCCTCGGCCGCATACCGCCAACTCGAGTTCGTACTCGGCCGTGTGAACTGCCTGAATTGTACCGTCCCTTTTACCACAGATGGGGAGCCGCCACCTCAAAGTCAACAGCCGTTGGGTACCGGAACGGCGCCCCAGGGATGGAGTAACATGGCGGTTTTTACAGAGATGGGACCGGCACAAGAGTGTTGACGCTTTTTGTTCTAGAAGTCACAACCACTAGGTATTTAGACAGGCTGGAAAAATATGCAATCAACATCACGCGCTTGCGTCTGTAAAATAAGAACAAGTTCCATTGTGTGGTAGCTGCTGCTTTGCCTTCCTCCCATTTTGCCCCGCCAATTCATTTACCTGGCTGGGACGTTAACCTTCCTAGATATACCTACACAAAGAGTGGGATCAGAACAGATGCCTCCTCGAGTTTCACAAGGCGTTGCTTGCTCCTCCGCGAAGGTGCTGCTTTGATATCATAAGCCAAAACCATCATGACTCCTTTCATCAGCATATTCAACGCCCGCTGTGTGTGTGTCGAAGACGCATGTGAGTAATGAAAACAGGTAATGTACATTTGTAATCACCGCCTAGTTCAATCCCTTGTCGTTGGGGGGGGTAAGAGGGTAGAGGGCGTGAATAGAATAAGGATAGGATGTGATTGGAATCAAGCTAATTCCACACCACGCTCCCTAGCCCGTTTCCTCAGCTCCAGCACGCCAATGATACCGGTCTGCCGGAGTGTCTCGAGGATGATGCGCATTCCCTCGCGACTCTTGCCGAGCTGGTCAAGTGTCTTGGTCGATGCCAGACTTTCGATGCTGCGCTGGATTCCTCGGGCACCAAGCCGCGCGAACCACCCGCTCTCCTGATGCACTGGCTGGTGCATGGCATGCTGGCCCAGCCGGTCGCGGAGCCGCTCCCCGAGCCGCGACCGGAACACCACCTTGGTCTCGACGTCTGTCTTGTCGGCGGTGGTGCTGGGCGCGGTGTACAGCTGCCGCTCGACGACGGAAAGAACTCCCACAAAATTGAGGTTGCGTGACTCGGTGGACATCCACCCCCCGCGCATGTCGACAACGCTCGTCTCAAGAATGTAGGAGGCCTTGTCGGCCGCGCCCCCCGTCAGGCTGATGGGGAGGAGCTTCATGACGGCGGGAGGCATTCGCGACTTCTTGAGGTGGATGCGCGTCGTGTGCAGCCGGCCCGTTTCAGGGTCGACGTGCGACGAGATGGTGTCGGTGCTCAGGACATGACTGGCGAAGGGGTTGAGCTGCGGGGAGCAATAGCGGAGGAAGAACGCGAGGGTTACGGTTGGGAAGGGGTGGCTGTAGGTGTGGTTGGTCGTGTGGGTGAGCACCATTTTGCTTCTGCTGTTCAAGGTCGACGTCGAGTGGAGGTGTTGGTTTGGCAGGGACCGTGTCGTCAACCGAGTGAAGGTGGCAGATCTCAAATGGGATGGATAGAAGAAGGGGAGCTTTAAGTCGTATCGAACGAAGACGCGCAACTTCTCGCAGGCGGAGGAGCGAAGAGCTTCACATTGGGCGGGAGCTCCACGAGCAATCGCAGACAAGTACCCAGTTCGGTATGGAGATCGACCGAGATGGAAAACCTTTTGCTTCTATTCAACAAGTGCGCCAAGGGGCGACTTGGATAGAAGCGAAAATATAAAAACGCACTATCTTTGCTGTTGTCGGTTTAAATCAGGAATGGGGGCAGTTCAATTGATTGAGGTGGATGTGGGAACTGTCTGTGGAATAAGTTGGACAGCGGGCGAACTCTGACGATCAATCGAACCACTGCCCAGAGCTTCGTCAATTCTAACTGGTCCGTGGCACGGTAACTCTGGAAGCAAAGTCGAGAGGCGTCATTGTCAGGTGACGATCACCCAGAACCAGAGGCTGTAAAGCACAACATTGCACGTTCCATACAGTCGCTAGCGAAATCGGCTTCCGCCATTTCTCTCTCACATCATTTCAGCGCACGGACATTTTATGCAGGTAACCGCCCATACGGTGCGAACCGCACGTGGTCGAGTACCCGGACGGCTGGCACATATGTGGATAATGCAACAATGCGGTATAGAATGATGATTGTCATCCAAAAATGGACGACGCATATCAGCCAAAAGTGGAGGCATGTCAGCTAAGCAACTGGTGATGATGACTTCTAGTTCTACATATCTCGAAGCCAGGCGGGGTCTCGTCTGAGTCATCAACTACGCCACACTAACTGTGGCTGGAGAAATGGGTGAGGCTGAAGCACTTGATCCCTTGTGTGTGCTGCAGGCTTTGGGCAGCAATGTTCAGCCGTACCGTTCCAGTCATGACGAAACCTCACTGACAACTTGACGTTGCTCTGGATGCAACTAACTCAAACGCCAGAGATGTCGCCGCCAATGTAATACACATCTTTTAGGTTGATCAACGATCTACCGCCCGGTAAGACTGGCGCCGCTCAAACTGCCGGGTGCCCCGCTAACCGACCAGAAACACTGCCGACACCTTCCGCGACCATCCCCTTATCGGGCAGCCCCGACCTCGACCGATGTTCCAAGCCCTCCATGTGGCCCTCGCCAGCCTTGTCGGGGCTGGCCAGTCGCAATTGTCCGTCGAACAAGCCCACCGGATCGTCGAGGCATCGGCGCAACCCCGCCATCAGACATGGAGGATCCGCGGCGTTCCAGCAGGCATCGATGAGGAGGAACTTGAAGATGTTTTGCACCAAAACTCCACTTTGCAACCACCGAACGCCGATTCGGTGGACGATGGACACGATGGAAACCGGATCGACAACAGCGTCCAGGTTCACACATTAACGCACGACCTCCGGCATGGCCAAGTTGCAACAGTCCGCTTCCAACATCTGCCGCACCGACTGTGTACGCTTGCGCGCGGCGACCAGTTGGCGGTCGATGTCGACCTACCCCTGGAGAACACACTTGTTGGTAGTAAAGGAAAGCGCGGCTCTTCAACCATCAGACTTGCTATCGATCGGCACTTCCGTGGGATCACTGTTCTCTCCTCTCCTCCAACTGACAACCATACCGTCGACGTGTTGGCAGTCCCTGGTTTAGGCGGCCATCCGTATGGCTCGTTTGTGGATAAAGGAGATGGGCATATGTGGTTAAGCGAGAGCCTGCCTCGAGATATGCCTAATGCTCGGGTTATGATTTACGGATATGAGAGCGGGTTGCACGACAGTACTAGTTTTGCTGGACTTGACGATCTTGCTGGCTCGCTACGTGTTGCACTTAGTCACTTGTTGGGATCCGGAGAGCAGAGACGCCTCATCCTTATCGGGCACAGCCTTGGTGGTCTTCTAATCAAAGAGGCATTAATGCAGATGGCAGAGTCCCAATCGGAACTGGACCAAGTCAAACGGATCGTTGGGGCACTCTTTTTCGGTGTCCCTAACGACGGAATGGACATCGCATCGCTTATTCCCATGGTCAACGACCAGCCAAACCGTTTCCTTCTTGAATCGCTAAACGCGATAAACTCTGAGGTCTTGCGGTTACAGGGACGGAGTTTCGCCAAGTTCTTGGAACAGACGGCGCTTAACATATTCTGCTTCTATGAGACGAGGTTATCACCAACGGCAGCCCAGGTCAGTTGCTCCTAGCATTCGTAGCAATCATACTGACAGGTAGTGATAGGACTCAACTGGGCGGTGGAAAATGAATGGCCCTCATCGATGTCTTGTCACTCGTTCTTCCGCTACAAGCTGCCTGCCACTTAGTATTCGCTCGAACCATTCGGTAGAACTCCCTCGAACACACTCAGAACTTGTCAAGTTTGCATTCCATGACCCCGAATACGAAAGGGTGAGCGATGTTCTCTGCAGAATGAACACCGCTAAAGGTGGGAGGAACTAGTCTATACTTCTGAGAATATACTAGGCTAAATCTGCTCTGAAGACCAAGTACTATCCGAGATCGCGCAAGATTGCCTCAAGTCGCTAGCCTTTCCGCAAATGCAGAACCGTTCCCATGATATCAGTAATGCTATTGAGGGGACATGCAAGTGGCTGCTTCAACACAAGACGTACAGTAGCTGGGCCATTTGCGACCGAGGTCTGCTCTGGATCAAGGGAAAGCCCGGCTCTGGGAAGTCGACACTTCTAAAATATGCTCTCGATAAGCATAAAACCAGAGACAGTGCTCTTGTTCTCTCCTTCTTCTTCCATGGTCGCGGCGATGAGCTCCAAAGGACGCCTCTTGGTCTCTGGCGGTCTCTTCTTCATCAGCTTCTTCGGCAAGACCCCGGCGCACTGGAGAATCTCGTCAACGAATTTAAAACCAGGCAAAACCAGAATGGCAAGCCGGGTGAGGACTGGCACTGGCATGAGAAGGAGTTGTGTTCCTTCTTTATGTCTTCTCTTCCGAACGTCTTAAAAACTCGTCCGATATGGTTATTTGTCGACGCCTTAGACGAATGTGGCGAGGACAATGCAGTCAACCTTGTCGAAACTTTTAAGTCTTTGCTAGAAAGCCTTCCATCCCAGTCTATCGGCCTCAGACAGTTTCGTATCTGCTTCTCTTGTCGCCACTATCCGATTCTGGCTGTAGACGAAAGTATGCTCGAAATATGCGCCGAGAACGAAAACCAAAGGGATATTTCGACGTTTGTGGATAGCCAACTTACTGGATTCTGTGGGCGAACATCATCTACGATTCCGGCCTTAATCGTGGAACGTGCCTCTGGAGTTTTTATGTGGGTGTGTCTCGTTGTAAAGCGAGTTCTGGACCTTGATCGCAAGGGAATCGGACTGGCGGAGATCGAAGAGGAAATTCATGCTATACCTCCAGACCTTGATGAACTTTACCGAAAACTCATTGGCAGTATGGAACTGGCCTCCCGAAAACTGATCCAATGGATTTGCTTTGCCACGCGGCCCTTATCAATAGACGAGTTGCGATGGGCTATGGTTATCGAGGCCGATTGCCCATACCGGACGTTACAGGCCTGCCGAAGCGCGAAACATTACGTATCCGACAGTGTCCGGATGAAGAGGCAAGTTCAGACTCTTAGCCGCGGTCTTGCCGAAGTCAGCGATACGCAGGTTGTCCAATTCATCCACCAGTCCGTCAAGGACTTCGTCGAGAAAGGCCTCTCAGCTTTGGACGGCAACGTAACGTCGACCGAGGCGGCGATCAGGGCACACTTTCGGTTCTCCAAGATTTGCATACGCTACTTGACCATGGAGGAGATCGGTCGATCAACAACTTACAACGACTTTACCTTCCTGCGTTACGCTACGACCTCATGGGTGGCGCATGCACAGCAGTGCGATGCTAGAAGCGTTTCTCAAGCGGATCTTCTGACGTTGCTTGCTTGGCCATCAAACAATCTCATGGAGTTATGGGCACGCACTTACCAGGCAATAGATAAATATTCAGATAACTGTCCACCATCAGGGACTAGCCTGCTACACATTGCGTCGAGATACGGGATCTTCGGGCTGGTAACGGCCACTCTGCAAAGTACAGACCAAACTACTACGGTTATTGACGTTGTGGATGATGATGGCCGAACGCCGCTGTCGTGGGCTGCCGGGAACGGCCACGAGGCCGTTGTGCGATTACTTCTCGAAGCCGGTGCTACCGTTGATACGGAAGATAGGTACGGCCAAACGCCGCTGTCGTGGGCTGCCCGGAACGGCCACGAGGCCGTTGTGCGATTACTTCTCGAAGCCGATGCTACCGTTGATACGGAAGATGATAGGTACGGCCAAACGCCGCTGTGGTGGGCTACCCGGAACGGCCACGAGGCCGTTGTGCGATTACTTCTCGAAGCCGGTGCTACCGTTGATACGAAAGATGATAGGTACGGCCAAACGCCGCTGTCGTGGGCTGCCGGGAACGGCCACGAGGCCGCTGTGCGATTACTTCTCGAAGCCGATGCTACCGTTGATACGGAAGATTATATGTACGGCCGAACGCCGCTGTCGTGGGCTGCCCGGAACGGCCACGAGGCCGTCGTACGATTACTGCAATGCCATGCCCATACCAGTTGTACACCGGCCGTCACTACCCGCCTCCCAATTCCGCGCTATGATTCGACAGAGCCGGAAACAGAATGAAACCTATTATTTTCTATTCGGATTTGTCTTCTAGGAAGGGTCTGGGAGACAATGTCAATATATAGCCTTTATATGACCACGTTCTACCAGTTTCTGGATGATTTGTTAGGAATCGCCACTTCTACATGTTTGTTAGGTGACTGAACAGGTGGCAATAGCGACTACACGTGTACCGTGGCAACTGTCGTCATTAAGTACATGCAGGCACGGCTGATGCTGCCGACTTGTAGAAAGTTATTCGTGCCTTTGGCCATTTTCAAGAGACTGGTTTTTTTGTAGCTGACCTAAATCAGCAGAGGAAGCGCTTTACCATACGGTTGCATCGCTTAGTGGAGATACTCGGCTACGTGTGAGGGCGCACAGTGGAGATGGTTAAATGCATAAAGCGTCTGTGCGCAGAATAAATGTATAAGAGAAAAGCGGAAGCCGATTTCGCTAGTGACTGTATGCATCGGGCATGATAACTACTATTTTCCAAAAGGTTGGGTGGTCTGCGGCGTGGATCTTTGCAGTGCAAAAATTTTGCTTTGGACTGATCGACGACGGCGAAAAGCACATTTTGTTTGACAGAGAGACCCACTTTTCAGCCTGCCCCAGGTGCCTGAAGGAGTTTTAATGTTGCCTCGGAAATGAGGCAGAAATTCCGAAGCCACACGCCAGAGAGCGAGGATTAGTCATCGAGACATTGCCGCTTCGGTTAGTTAACTCCTCGCTTCTCCGTCTCTCCATTCTCCTCAACTCCTCTCCTTCCTACGACACATCATCGGCGGTGGGCGAGAAGTGAAGCCAGAACGCGCGTCAGCATTTCTCCTTTTTCTATTTGCCCCTATTTCCTGTTCTCAAGGGCTGTTTGCCCTCTCCTGGACTCTTTTCGGCTTCGCGATTACGCATTTGGTCGCGAGGCATAAGCGTAGCAACTGGGAAGAAAATCTATACGTCAGGTGGTTTGTCGACTGCTGAAAATCATCAACATCAACTCCTTTCGCATCATATTCCGACTCTTCACCGCACCGGAAATTTGCACAGTTCTAGTTTTTGGCTAACCAAAGGTGTTAACGCGCGCAAAATTGCTGGCAGAGGTGGTGGGTTGCTATTCTGGAGGATCAGTGCAATTCACGCCATTCATTCACTTGAATTGGCAACCCGAGCTTCGCTGGGGTCTTTGTACTTTTCCTTTCTATTCACTTTACCTCCGTTCATAAAAGCGCTTTTTGTCTCCTTTCGAGTACAATCAGAATTGACTTCCAGTCCGACGTTTTTCTGCAAAGTTCAAGGGAGAAAAGAAGACCGGGAAAATCTGGTAGAGAAGGGAAATTCTCGCGCAAAAAAAAAAGCAATCAAACCTCATCGCAAAACCATCCCCCACCCCCCATTTGTGCGAAACACGTCGCCAAGTCACTTCGATACCAGCCTCGTCGCCCCTTTCCCCTCTTTTTCTAATCCAACAGCAACTTCCCCGAGCTTGTGGAACCAATTCGTACTTCTCAGCCGCCTGAGCAGGGCGCACAACAAACCCTTCAACATGGAGTCCTCGGTTTTCTTCAAGTTCAAGTCGCAAAAAGAGCCGACTCGCGTGGAATTTGATGGCACTGGCATCTCTGTCTTTGAGCTGAAACGTGAAATCATCCTCCGGAGCGGTCTTGGAGGTGGAACCGACTTCGACCTCGTCATCTGCGCTGATGAAGCCATGAAAGAGCGTATGTCTTGCCCCTTACCTCCCGCGCAACAATGTTGAAAGAAAGCTAACAGCTTAGCAGCCTACAATGATGATACCTTCGTTATACCCCGATCGACCACCGTGATCGCCCGTCGCATGCCTCCCAGAATCCCTGGGAGGGGCGGCGCGGCCCGATATGTGTCAGGAAAGATGCCGATACATGCGAAGAACTCGTCGCGAAAAGAACAGATCTCGAAGCCACTGATCAAGGCTCCTTCGCAGACGATGGCGCAATTGAGCAATGCCATGACAGAAGAGGAGAAGATGGCAGCAGTATTTCAGGCCCAAACAGAGAACTTCACAGCGAGAGAAGAGGAAATGGCAACGTGCGTAATATCCCTGATTAATGGCGCAGATCTGCAAACTGACAGAATATACAGACAACAATATGTAGCGAAAGGTGGCCCCAAGAAGGCTGTCAATGTTCCTGACCATGACCCTCCTCAGGGCTACATTTGCTACCGCTGCGGTGAGAAGGGACACTGGATCCAGCTCTGCCCGACCAATGATAACCCCGAATACGACAATCGGCCGCGTGTCAAGAGAACAACCGGAATTCCCAAATCATTCCTCAAGACTGTGGACAAGGCGACAGTACTGAATGCTGACGGCGACGAGTCAAAGGCTCCGGCCGGCATCATGGTCAATCCTGATGGTGAATGGGTCATCGCTGAGCCCGACAAGGCGTCCTGGGAGCAATTTCAGGCCAAGGCTAAGTCGTCCACGGCCCGCAAAGCTGAGCTCGAGGGAGACAAGGAGGTCCAAGAACGAGGCCTGGAGTGCTCCATCGACAAGAAGATGTTCATAGACCCAATGAAGACTCCGTGTTGTGAGAAGACGTATTGCAATGATTGCATCACCAATGCTCTCATTGAGAGCGACTTCGTCTGCCCCGCCTGCAAGAGCGAGGGCGTACTCCTCGATGACCTTAAGCCGGATTCGGACGCCATCGAGAAACTCAAGGCCTTCTTGGCTGAGAAGGATAACCAGGGTAGAGCACTATCTAAGAGCCCATCGGCACCAGCCTCACCTGTAGCCGACTCTTCGGCCGACAACACCAATAAGACAGAGAAGGCCGAGATCAAGACTAAGTCAAAGTCGCCATCGCCATCAGTTGCCGGCACATCCACGTTACAGTCGTCTCTCGCAAAGCCGACCACTTTAGCTCGGAGCAACTCCACAACCCCTGTCAACGGGGACCAAAGTCAAGGCGCCACCAAGAAACGGGTTGCCGAAGACCCACTAGAGAATCCCAAAATCCCTAAGGCGCCCAAAGCCATGCAAAAGCAGCAGGATGTTAACCAGCAGGGTATGATGGATCAGTTTGGCCTGGGTGGAATGAATGCTATGAACGGCATGAATATGGCTAGCATGCCCATGATGTACGGAGGCATGCCCATGATGAACGGCTTTGGCGGTATGGGCATGCCCAACATGCCAATGGGCATGATGAACCCCATGATGGCCGGGGCCATGCAAGGCTTCGGCAACTTTGGCGGTTTTGGCTTCGGAGGTTTCGGACCGGGCATGCAAGGCAACGGCGGCTGGGGAGGTGCCCAAGGAGGTCAGGACATGTCGGGCATGGGCATGAATAACGCCGGTGGCTCCAACATGAACATGGGCAACACCAGTGGTCGCATGAATAACACCACCTACAACCCTCAGCAACAGCAGCAGTTCAACAACCAGCAGCAACCTGGATACAAGAACTTCACCCAACAACCTGCCGACGAGGACGACGCCTACTTCCGGAAACCTGTCAACCCCCACCGCCATAATAACCGACAGCGCAGGGTACGACCGAGCGACTACCGTGAGCTATGAGCTGGTAGTCTTTATCATACTCAGCTGTACTTGTAAGATATACAACGCTACACCGGTTTTTCCCATTCTGCACATACTCCTCTGCCTCTGGTACAAACAACAACACATAATCCACGAACGGAAATACGAACAAAAAGCGTTTGGCCGGCGCAAGGCGTTTTAGGCTACTATTGCCTGTACCTGTTTTCTTATGAACCACAAAAACTCAACACTGGACATTGAGACCAAGCTGCTTCACATGGCATTGCATGGCATCGCGTTGCCGCACCTTTCGAATTTGCTTGAAACCATAGGAGCAGATGGCACAACGGTCTCTTCTTTTACTCACCAACTTGCTTCCTATCGCGACGACCACCAAAGATCTTCGGCGCCAGTTCGGAATTTCGGAAATTTGGAATCTTGGGGATTTGGGCATTTGGCGACTGGGTGATCTGCTTTCTGCATTAATCAGGCTTGTCACGCCTGGCTGGTTGGCGTTCGGGCGTTTCCGGGTGTGATTTTTTCTTTTGGGAAGAAATAACCACGACCCAACCCTATGCTCAGAAAGTGAAACTTGCCTTTCTTCTTTTTTTTCTTAGCGTTGTCTCTGTCTTTGCTTTTCTGGTTCCCTTGGCTGAGCGGGGTGTACAATTTTCTAGATTTGAACTCGCCTGGGATCGAAGCGGGAATGACAACAATTATAGCAAATGTGATTGGACCGAATTGAATTGGGCAGGGCAGAGCTGAGCTGAGCCAGGCTGGAGGGAAAGGAGGCATAGACATAGTCTGGGAAATGAAAGGTATCGGAAATGGAACGGAAATAATGGCACCTATGCTGACATTACATGTATTCCGTGCATGCGCGTGCGTATATCTTGAGGAGGAGAAGTCGAACTTTTTTCGTTCTCTGCATCATTGCTCGAGGCTCTGTAACTCTTGATTCTTGTGGTAGCGCTGTACCTACCTATATAGTTTCTCGTGGTGGGATGAGACACAGTATAGGACAGAAAGGACAATCCAACCCTAGTTGTATAGCAGATGCTACTCTCGTCCTTTCTATTGTGAGGTGATTGTTGGTGATTATGATTTGTTGTCTAGGTGCACTTTTTGCTGTCTGAGGTATGTAATGTTAAATCGGGGGCAACCGCCATTGTGAATAGACAGGTCCATTTAAGCAAGCAATGACACGAAACACTGCTTGGATCATATACCAATGTATGTATTGTAGCATGCCCAATGTAGATAGATGGGTAGGAGAGCAGACGCATGCACTAGTGCGCTGTCTAAGACGTTAAAACCTCTGTTCTTCCGAAGCCACTACTGTTCTCCCTCAATGGGTGCGTCCAGCGCCGGAATGGCCCCCGGCAGGTCTGCGGCCTGTTGAAAGGCTCGAGGGCACTACCCATTCTCCAAGCCAAGTGCTACAGAGCTTCGATATGCCGGCCAGGTTTGCGCTGTCCCTTCACAAACTCAGAACTAGTTTGGCTTGGTGTTTCGCTCATGGACGTTACGAGGGAGGCACAAACGGCTTCACCAACATCTCGCTGAATTTCTCCAAGCGCTCCTTGCCTCGGACTTCCTCCACCAGCAACGGCATCTTGACGACATTAAATTCATCGTACAACTCCTCGATCTGATCAAGGTACTTCTTCTGCATACGCCGGCGCGCTGTGCACTGTTCGCAGTCACTCCCAGGCTTGGGGAAAAGAAGCTGGTTGACCACGATGCTGTGCGTGTCAATGCCATAACTGGCTAGCTCTTGAATCATGCGCTCCGTCTCGTATAGCGAGAGGAACTCAGGAATGCAGACGCAGACGAAGGTCGTTAGGCGCTCGTCCTTGAACTGAGTGTTGACTTCGCTGATGGTCTCACGCAATGCCTCCAGCTTCTCCATCATCTCATTGAGGTTTTGTCCATTAGGGAGACTCCCGTTTGCGCCGAGGAAGCCATTAAGGAGAGGTCCGTACTGGCTTGACAGTTGCGAGATTTTGGCAAGGGCCTTTTCTAGTACGGAAGGAAACTGTAGGAAGCGGAGCGTATGTCCGGTCGGCGCTGTGTCAAAGATGATAGTTTCGTACGATAGAGACTTGACCTGTTTCAAGACCTCGGCGAAGGACATGGCTTCGTCGATACCAGGTATCTAGAAGAGACAAAACCTAGTCAGTTTTCAGGTCAACGTCTCTCTTTATAATAAGTACCTACCGCAAACGCCAGATCCTGCATCATGCCACCCATACCCCCCAGATCGGCCGCATCACCGCCCTCTCCTTGCCCAGCAATGAGGTCTTGGATACTCCCATTGGGATCGATTTCCATAGCGCTGAGGTTGTCGAACCCGTCAACCAGCCGGGCCTCCTTGCCGAACTTTTGACTGAAGGCATCGCTGAGGTTGTGCGCAGGGTCTGTCGAGATCAACAGAACGGAGCGGCGGACCTTGGCCAGCTGAATAGCTAGACTGCACGACGTGGTAGTCTTGCCCACGCCTCCTTTCCCACCAACAAAGATCCATCGCAGTGTCTTTTGGTCAAGGATCGACTGGAGCGTGGGCTCCATGACGTCGTCATCGAGGTCGATGAGCGCGGCCGACATGGCTGTGGCTTTTACGGTGTGGGCTTCAGAGAGCGTGTGGGTTGTGGCTTCGTGATCCAGTCGAGGACTTGGGCGGTGGCGGGGTAAAAATTGCTGTTTCGTGAGGGCTCTTCAGGGAACCTGGCACGGAATGAGTTTGTGAGAAACTTCGACGATATGGAGGGCGCTTCGCAGGGCTAGGATTCTCGACTAAGAAGGCGACAATGCTGATTTGGCTTTGGAAACAGTTCGAATCACAAAGTCGCCGGCTGCTTGTCCCAGCAACCGGTGACTTGCAACGTCACTGGGGGTTGTGGGGTCAACCCTGCAGCCTTGGCGCGAGGCCCGCAAGGAGCCGCGGAAGGGTTAGGGTTATCCAGCACCGAGGTACCCTGACGAGCTACCGCAAGTTCCCGAACTTTTCTTTTGTCCTATATTTGGCTCACGAACTGCAGGAGGCTGTTTGTCCTCGCCCCAAGCTGCTGGCTACCATCAGCCGTGACGTGACGGTATGGATGGTTCCCCCATCGAAGCGGGAAGCGGCAGGCGCTGAAGCCATTTGTCGTTTGTGGAGCCAGCATCTCCCAGGACGGAGACCTAAGTCGCCCGACCCAATTACCTCTCTGCGTCTGTCTGGAGTCCTGAGTACGTAACGGGAGTGGCAGCAGCTGTGCGAGAATAAAATCTTTGCATATCCACCTCTGCTGAGATAGGTTGTCTCTTCTCTGTTCATCTCTCCCAGGGGCTGAATTCCCATTACCATCGACGAGGGGTTCATTATCATTGATAAACCCCGCAGCACCCCTCCCTCCCTCGCTGCCTGCGTACGACTTGGCACTATACCACCCCACTGCCATTGGGTGAAGTCCCACCATTGCCGTCCGCGCTGCTCCCATCTGCAACCTGACAGACTCAAAATCCAAACCTCCAGACAAACAATCCTTCATAATGGCAGCCAACCCAACCCCTCCTACCAAAGACCGCATCACCTGCCACGTCCTCGACACGCGGTTTGGCAAGCCCGCCAAGGGCATGCGCGTGAAACTCGAGCTCTCCGCCTCGGCCACCACCACCTCGCCGCACCACGGCGTCCTGCCCGCCTCCCGGGTATTCGAAAGCCAAACGGATGAGGACGGGCGCATCAAAGTGTGGCTCCCCTATTCATCGGCTCTCAGCTCGGGCGAGGTACCCGTGTACACTCTGGAGGATGTGCTCGGCGGGGTAGATGCCGCGGGGGCGGAGACGAGTCGGTGGACGTTGCGCTTCGATACGGAGGGGTATTTTGCCGGGGAAGAGGAGACATTTTTTCCTGAGGTGACAGTGGTGTTTACGGTCAAGAAAGGGGAGCACTACCATGTACCGGTGTTGCTGTCGCCGTACAGCTATACGACGTATCGGGGAAGCTGAGCGGCTACACCGCAAAAGTGTTCGGATGTTGCGCGCGCATGTGATGGAATTTGGAGTTGGGCGGGATATCATCATGAACGGGGGAAATTACACTATGACAAGGAAGTAAGCGAGAGAGCGAGCGAGCGTGGTAGACCTGCACAAGGATTTTCAACTATTCCCCGAGCGCATTGCTACCTGTCTGATACAATAAAGAGAGTTGGTAGAATAAATTAAAATGTCAATACAGGCTCGCTGCCCAGCCGTCAAAGATGGATCTAGTACAGCAGGACCAACAGTGTCTTAGTGCAAACAAGAATACACTATGCTTTTGAAGGTAGTGTTGCCAATCTCTTGGAAAGCGGACCGGCCATCCGTAAATCCCCAAGGAACAAAAGAGAGTCGTTATCGTCGTCATTTAGATGTTTTGACCTGGTCCAATCCAAATCCGGTTCCCCTTTCCCACCTAACCAGGTGTGTGTTTATCAAACCCATCGCAAATGCAATGCAAAGAGCAAAAGCAACCCATGTACTCCTTGCGCTTGTCCCAGTTGAAATCACCAAGGAAAGAGGAAACACTAATGAAAAGAAGGGCGTGGTGGATGGTAAGGCGTCTACCGGTGTGTAAGCCTCTTCAGAAAGCTCCTTCTCCTGCCCTTGGGGCTCCGTGGTGCGTGGGTAGGGGAGTTCCCTGCGCTCGACCCGCCTGGTGACGACATAAAGACGCTTTCGCCGTCTCGAGATGACCGCGGCTCGACTGATTGCTGGCCAAGATGGTCGGCGCCACGGAGGCCCGCCAGGGCGAGAGAGCCGATGGCGCCGGTAGATGGAAATTTGTCTGTGCTATCGAGAGAGATCGGTGAGGAGCAGTACTCTGTGGTCGGGTGGATGGTGATGGGTGCTCCGAGAGAGAGAGAAGGGGTAGGCTTGCAGTCGGCCAAGAAGGATGCGCGGTGGCGTGCGATGGCTCGTCCGACCGAGATGTCATCCTCGGTGAGAATGACGCCCGGGGAGAGGTTGGCTTCTGGGTGGGGGAGAGTTGTGTTCCGTTCTGGATGACAGTCAGCGCGGCCTGTGAAGAGCAAGGGAGGTGAAGGCTTCAACATACGCCCGCAAAAGGATTCGGGGAACCCTGTGTCGCGGCCACGGATCGAACTCCCAGTTGGGCTTCGGGATATGCCGTTCATAATGTCTTCGTTGGACCAGCTGAGCTGAGTTTTCATGTGTGCGTGTTTGCGGAAGCGTCGTGATCTAGGCATTGTGCACGAGTTTCAGTGGACGCAATGTGATGTCAAGCTTTGCTCAAGGACAGAGCGTGTATTTGAGAGGGGAACACCCAGCAAGTCGTCAGCTTTGACCGAGGCTCGGAGGTCTGCAACGCCCGGCCAAGCACCAAAAAAAACGGCGAGCATGGAGTAGGTCGTGATAGAGTTTGGAGCCAGGGCGGAGTCGATCACCCGACGATCTTGCGTGACAGAAGGGGAAGATAACCCGACACGTAAAACGGAGGACACCTGGGGAAAATCTGTGGGCTGATGGTTGTGATCTGACTGATCTTGAGCCTCGCCGCTCAGTTGAAACCTGCAGGTTTTCGAGGTTCATGAGTCGTGACAGTGCAGATTGCGCCGTCGTGCATTTTCAGCATCGATATTTTACTGTATCCCATGCAACCAGAGTATCAACTGAGACCCCGGACTCGTCCGGGCACTTTCCCAGCAGTTTTTTGTTGTCTCGAAAGACAATGTCCAATAAGACACGAGAGGCCTCAAAGCTTACCTGGGATCGACCCCACAGGGCGCTCGGTAAGTTAATTTGGTGGGGTTTTGCCTGTTCTCCTCGCCGAAGAAGGCACGCCGCAGGCTGAGAAGCGCCGGGCCAGCTCCGTCGCGGAGATGGGAACTGGGAATCTTTGCTTCCAACAAAGCGATGGATTTGTTGTAGGTAGAGTTTCAAGCGCACGTGAAACCAAACGGCACAGTGCCACAAGCCTTGAAATAAGAGACAGGGCGCGTGTGTCTTCAATTCAAAAAGAAAAGGAGGAAAAGGAAAAACAGAGAAGATCCTGATGGTGGTGAGCATGGGGCCATGATCACTTTAAGTCCCTGGAGTCGCCTGAAGCACTCGGCATGACCATGGCGGTTCGACAATCTTGCCAGATGGAGACTGTGATCAACCTCGGTGGGAAAACCAGCTTGGAATTGATTTGGATGAGAGGATTCCACCGGGAGCGGGCCACCGATTGGCCACGGGAATGCTCTGCAGACGCATCACGTACGCAGGCTAATGGAGCCTCCGGGCCTCCGTTGCTTGTGAACCCCAACAAAAACCGTTGCACCGGCGTTTGCTGAGCGGTAGGCAATGGCCAATCCATAGCCGTGGCAGTGGTTAATGACGTCGCCAGCAGCTAGTTATCAGGGCCCCGTACGAACATGCCGTGTATGCCCAGTTTGATTGTGGAGGGTTGGTTTGCTAGGCGTGAGGCAAAGTCGACCTGGAAACACCTAGGATGGGCGACAATGAGCGGTAGGAACAACAAGCCGGCGTCGAATGGAATTCGATCGTGGATTTGGGCATCTGCACAGGGAAGTGATCGGCACCACTACCACTCGAGAGGCTTTGCCGTGCAGCTCTTTTCGACGTTGTGTTAACACTACCTATCTTGGACCAGTCGCGATGGCTTCATGGCCTGCATGTCTCAGTTTGGTGTCATCTGAGTTGCTGATGATGCCTGGTCATTCGGAAATCCAGCAAGGCACACATGCATACTAGTGGAGGCTTTGTTGCAAATGTCGGAGTCAACCACGACAAGAGCAGACTTGTGTTGGGTTCCAACCAGCAAAAGCCGAGAAAATCGTCCCTTCATTGTTCCAGAAGGGCAAGGCGCCGAGGATGTTTTGTCCAACCCAAACGGAGGCTGCCCGAGTCCCGGTTGATTCGCCCTGTGTGGGGTCATTCTGCCGCAACTCTCCGCTTACCAAACCTAGATAGAGG
>Ga0247765_1000864_pt1 | contig 19018 bp, 11 predicted proteins | sample UWRJL106311C6_FD_179949 | JGI IMG/M metagenome (GOLD analysis project Ga0247765, IMG submission 179949) | Plant litter microbial communities from Arlington Agricultural Research Station in Wisconsin, United States - UWRJ-L106-311C-6 | ecosystem: Environmental > Terrestrial > Plant litter >... | reverse complement strand
GAGAAAAAGATAAAATTTGACTCCATTTAAAAAGGAAAAAAAAAAAAAAAAACACTACCTAAGAAAGGACCCAAGGCCACCAGGCCAGTAATTGGGAGTGTTCTTACAAGGAGTACTTGGCCGACTGGACGAATTGGTTGGCAAGATGAATATGGGGGGAAAAACCAATGCTCCTCCAATGGAATGCGACCCAGGCAGCTGCCGGGCGACGTATTTTCGGTCCCCAGTTTGCCTCGCTGGCTGCCTGGGTGCCTGGGATCAGGTCACTTTACCGCGGCTAAATGTCAATTTTCACACTGCACAAGTCCAGAACTTGCAGTGCTGTTCGCGTTCGGACTAGGGACGAAACCGGCTACTCGGAAAGAGAGAAGCTGTGCCACAGTGATGCAGTGCGTGAGTTTGAATTACAACTTTGACATGCACACACACACACACACATTAAGTTACACACACATGCACATGCACACGCACACATGCGCGCACACACACATTAAGTTACTCGAGAGTCTGGTCGCATTACACAAGCCGTGTCTGGAAAACCCACCGCTCACTCGACTTGATTGATGGGGCCCACCCATCCCGGCCCGGCGTAGTGACTCACTCACTCACTCACTCCGGCACATTGAAGTGCCAGGCGTCAAAAAAACTCGTCTGATCTTAACTGGGGTTGCAGTTGCAGCTGCACCCTTGCGATTGAATGATTCATTCATTCCATCACGCGCAGGTAACGCTCGTTGCGCATCCAATCGGGGAGCTTGGGGATAAGGACTGCATATTTCGTGTTTTGCGTTTTGTGTTTTTGTGAGGAATGAATACTGGTTGCCTTGTTGCACGTCATGGTGATCAGACGTGGGGGAGGGGTAGTGATTGAGGGGGTGGATTGACATCAATTCCAATGAGTGGACATTCTCGGACGTTGTTAAGCTCCGAAGGACGGGTACGTTATCAGCGGCAGTTTCTCCGCCTACCACCACCTGCCTGCCTAGGTAGGTAGGCAGGCATCCAGCCATCGCAATACCCTAAAAGGACGGTTGAGAGAGTTCCTGTGCACTCTGTTGACGGACATGGCAATCTTGTGAGCTGTTTTTATTCCGGACGAGTTAATATGCAAGCCCGAGAATTGTCAAATTGCTTCGGAAACCCATCTGTATTCCCCAGACAACGAGTCCGAGCGCCGAGATCACCAACTCTCTGCCTGGAAAAGATTGTTTTGAATGCCTACCTATACATGTACCGGCGATCAAATGCCGAATTGACCTCGAGTTTACCTGACGTTACTTACGACGGCACAGAAGGTAGCAAGCTTTACTCGCTCTGTAGCCTGCGTCAATTCCGGGATCGAAAATCGCTGCAGGACTCGCTGTGTTGACGCCTGATACAGGCAGTCAGTATACAAGTCAGATAGGTACCTAGGTCCCGAACAGAGTACCTAGGTAAATATCGCGACTAAGCCAGGCACTGCACGCGGCAACCTACCGGGACGAAGCGGGAACCGCAAGTAAGATGCCTAGACATATTATTATCTATGAGAAAGGGTAGCTGAGTGATATGAATTAGGCGTCTGGCACATGTAGGCTAGGCTCAGTAGATACACTACGGAGCAGTCTGGCCTCTATCGTCCAGAAACAACGGACTGGATCAAGGGATGCCACGGGACATGCGTGCGTCGGATTCAAGTCGGGGAAGGCTTCTTCCCAGTGTTCCCTTATTTATGCAAAGCGAGCTATTGTTTGCTCTATCACAATTAGTTGTTCTCTCTCAGCTCCCCGCATAACGATCAAGGTCCATCCTAAGAACCATCTCCAAACCCGCTGCTCCACGCACAGATGCATAGGTTAGATAGAAACAAATTCTAACGAATAGACCACTGCCCCCAGTACGACGCATCAACATCCAGCTGGCCCAGCTGATGCGCTTGGAAATTCTCCATGGTGACTTTATGCCCACCAACCGTCCAGTTCACTATCGCAACACCAAACTCAACGCCATTGCGGGCCGGGACCATACTCCTCCCCGTATTGACATGATGCTTCTGTAACCCATCCGGGAACGCCACGTTTTCAATTACGAAATTGCGGTAATGCTGTAATGGGGTGATGCGTAGTAGCGCAGGACAGATGCCTTCGCACACGAGGTTACGGATGGTAAAACCATTGATGGATTTGTTCAAGTCTGTTGTGAATTGACCGTTTTGGGAAGGAGACGCTCCGATGATGGCGGATGGTACGACGTCCATCTCCGATTTAATGTAGCGCGTGTGAATAACGTGGATATCCTGAAGTAGTACGTCCGACACGTCACGTGGCTCCCACCCCATTTGGATTACCGGGTCGTTGTGGCATTTCCAGATGATGGCGCGGGTCAAAGTCACGTTAGAATGGTAAGTCTTGATAGCGTCGTCGTTGACGTGGTAAAACACATCGTGGATCTGGCTGTTAGGATACATCTCCGGGCCGTCGGTCTGGAAAAAAAACGCGCCGACCTGTTTATAGTCGGAAATACGCGTCGTGATATTGTCACTGCCGTAAAAATCCATCGTGTTAAACGGCGGCGCGTTAATGGTCGGGCCCTGGCAGAACCACGTCTGGCCGCCGCCTAGGGAGTAGTGTCCCCACATACGCAAACTCCTGCCGTCGCTTTTCAACCCCTGGTAATACGTGTCCGGGTTGGCTTGATACACGTAGTGCTCGCCGGACAGGACGCCGTGGCCAGTGGCGTAAAAGTCGGCCTTGGTGGTATACTCGATAGCGCCCTTGACGTATGCACCGGGCGCCAGGTATACCCAGTAGGTCTTGGGGTGAAGCTTCATGTGGTTCTCACCAATCCTGGGCGTATCACCCTTTTGGTTCGAATTCATCCAGTAAACCCCCGGCGGGAAATACAAGACACCGAACGAATCCCAGTAGTCGCCCTTGTTAATGGGCCCCGGTGTCATGACTTTGGTGTCCGGCGCATCAATGCGTGGCACCATGTCATCTGGCAAGAAGGGGCTTGCAAAGATGAGCAGCGCGTTTCTCGGCTCGACGCCAACAATATGGCCATTTTGATCCGAGGAGGAGACATATTCCGACCCGTTAGAGCGGTAAGTGTACAGGTCATGGTCGAATTCGACCGAGAACTTCCGGCCGTTGGAGTCGCGCGGCACGCAGATGATGATTCCGCCGTCGGAGGACGGACGAATGTCGTAGCGGATCGACGTCGGGCGGATCTTGACCTTGGATGGGTCCGGCAGCATGTCTCCCTGATGTGGGAGGATTTTGACGTCGACATCGGTCGCGTACTCGAACTGCGACCAGGCCATGGTGGTTCCGGCGCTAATCTCAACGGTGATGCCGTCATTTGCGACGCCCGTGTTGCTGTCAGGGGCATCCCAGGGCGAGTAAATACGACCACGGCCATTGCGGGGGATGGATTCATAGGCGAATGAGTCGTAAAACTTGTTGGCCCCGGCGATGCTCACTTGCACGCGGTATTTTCGCGACTGGCGCACGTTGCCGGGCTTCACCATGGTGGCTCTGTTGATTTCTCCGCTGTCGTGCCACCACGTCCGCAGCGAAGGTCCGTCGGCTGTGTGAGACATATTTTTGTCCCTTTTCAAATAATGAGGTGTATAACTTGAAGAGGTGGCTTTTAGCAAAGGGTTTCTTTTTGCTATCGACTCGGGTTTTTTCTATACGGTCAGGATTTATACGTGTTACAAAGCCCTGGATTGACACAGGCAAGGTTCTGATGCTTGTTGTCGATTTGGCCGAGGGCGTTGAGTGACTCGGGGGTAGGCGGGTCGGCAACTTGCCGGATTGAGATCAATTCACCTGCACGCCGTAGATAGTCCGGAAAGCATCCAGCTGGCCGCAGATGGCCGCAGAGCCAGCTCAGTTATCCCCTTTTGAACACCAACACATGCAGCACGGCGGTGCGGCCAATCAACACAAACGACACCGTCTCAACCCTATTGACGTGGCACCACGGAAGCACTAAAAATGCCCTACGGCGTGACTAGGGTGGTACATAAAAGCGATAGGTACGGCGGAATCTTAGTGCAATATTTGCATCACCAGATTTCCTATTTGAGTGCTTATACATGTGTGACAGGCATCAAGTGACCATCTTGTGAAGCTAATCGACCGTCCGATGCATTCTATCCAGTCACTTCACTCACGAAAACTGAGCCTCCTCTGTCGAACTGCTCGCCAAGAAATTGGAACAGGATCATGGAACCAGCATGACCTATACATGTGCAATTCCTCAACTCACTTGTTTTTTTTTCTTTCGAAACAGAACCTACGCATAGCCATCCAACCCCTTTTGGTGCAAAAGCCCCTCCAACAACTCCCCCACCTTATCATTATCCATATCCGCAAACGCAATGTGCGAGCTGCCCTTCAACCCGGCATCGTCTCCCAGCATGAGAATCTCAGCATTGCCACCGTACCCGTTAATGACCTCGACCATGTATTTGGACATTTCCAACCAGGCGGTTAGTGGATTGCTCAGACCATCTACACCGCGGTGATCACCCCAGACGAACTGGACGGCCGGCAAGCGCGCAATCTTTTTAAAGTCTTCAACGGACAGAACATGCGGGCCGAAATATGCCCCGAAACTGGACGCGCCCATGTCCGGCGCATCGTCGACGGCGTCTTCCGGAACAACTCCCCCGACACATTCATACGCGACAATCGCCTTGATGTTTGTCGAATTACTCGTCGCGGCCGTGACCAGAGCGCGAAGACACGCCGCCGAATTGGTCAGGTACACAATATCCGTGCCGATTTTCCCCGAGTCGGCGACGAGAGCGGCCGTGTTGGCGTGCAGGAGGACGTTTTCGAGCGTGTCGTATTCGGGATACCGCGCGCGCGTCACTTGGTTCCAGGCTTCGGCGTCGTCTTTGGGGAATTGCGTGTCGGGCCAGAACGTTCCCCATTCGGGTCCGAAATTCCAAGCCCAGTGGTTGATCTACCTTCTTATTAGTATTTTTTTTTTCTTTCTCAATACTAATGGTGAAAGGAGAGAGAGAGAGAGAGGAAAGGAAATATACCTGATCTACACCAATTTGTGGAAAATACGTCGTCGCCACACAAGGCCAATTCGCTCGACCGGTTCGCGGTCCCTCCCAGAGATACACCGGGTAGTCCCGACGCAGAAACATGTCTTTGAACCCTTCGCCTCCGTCAAAGCGATTCTGAAATGTCTGAGTCCCAGAACTATGCCACATGACGAGGCTGGTCTTTCGCGGGGACCATGGTAAAAAGTACTCCATGTATCCATGGTCGCAGGACAGAGTTGCGTTAGGGTCGGTCGGGCTTCTAAGGACAGTTCCACCAACGGTAAAACCCCCTGAGCTATCGAGGATGATGGGTTTTCTTTTTGGAGTCGACTGTGCGTTGATCTGGATGGGAAACAAAAACAGGAGACACAGCGTAACTGCACCACGAAGCCCTGAAACTCGGATACCCACAGACATGGAACGATCCATCTTGGGGAAGGATACCAACAACACAGCACAGAGGGAGCCACAGAGCCAACGAACGACTGGGGGAGGTGAGAGGGGAAAAGATGATTTAATCATTTCCCCTTCCCATCAACCCCATCAAACAAACATTGATCCCGAAAAATAACGTAATAATACAGAATTAAGCGGACTCCCGGATTTTACCCTGCGATCTCTCTGATGATCAATGTCTATATGGTCCAGTCTGGTATTACCCGGCATGCTGGACCTCTCACCGGGGTCTGTACAGTACAGGGACAGATGTATGATTAAATATGAATATATCTGCGAGGTTCTTTTGCTTTACCGCGCCAGTCTCAAAGCGTTTCGGCTCCGATATTGTGTCAGATCATGGCAAAATTCCCCCGAGGGGGTATGGTGTGGTCATGGTCATGGCTGAAGGACCGAGGCGGCGCACCCTTTGAGAGAAACCGGAACGGGCCGCTGCCCGCCACACCTTGACTCTGATATCAGATGGCGTTCTGCAAATACTTGCATCGCCCTCAATGCCGATTATGGTGGAACATCTGGCTCACTTGCTTCCTGTCTGGTAAACGTGAAGAGAAGGAACAGGAAGGTGAAAGAAGAGGGGTCCCATCTAAACCACTTGCCTCCACAATTTTCCCGCAAAAGCTTAAATTTTCCCATGGCATGGTAAATCCAAGACCGGTAAGGCCAGCCAAGATCTTGGATCATCAACTTTGAGCAAAGCGGGGCCAAGATGCACAACGGTGGATATTCCGGTGTGGTACAAGCAATTCCAATTTCGAACTTAGTCTCTTTCGGGTCATAATACCCCGCGTCATTGGCTGTCAAATGAACGAGCCGTTTCTTCATGCGGGGTTCTATAAAGGGTTTTTTGGGGTCGTACTGCGGAGATACAGGGCGGTCGAGTTTCACCAAATTGTTTTTTTTTTTTCACCGGCTCTTGTTCCACACCGGCTGGGCTTGTGGGACTTTGCCAAAACACGTCTCTGTACACCAGAGCGGGACCGACTACGGCCACCCGGTTAAAGATCCAGGCTCTGGGTTTACGATCGAAGTCTTCTGGAGGAAAGACAAACCGCTCCAGTGAGATTGATGCGGATCATGAGTTCACTTTCCAGGAATCTCTTTCCCATTACACCGGATCACTTCAGCAAACATCCTACCCTAAGGATTTCCAGATTTTCGTGGCCGAGACACTCAGCCTCTCGTGTCTCTCTGTACGGCTGCCTTACAAGGTTCGTTTCCTCCAACTGGACTAGGCCCAACCGACTGCGCTGTCTGCTACTTAACCGAACTGGTAGGGATGCAGGCGCTAACCAAGCACTGGAATGTTGCACGACTGAAAATTGCCATCTCTGCCTTTTCCATGTCTCGTATCCGAATCTCGGTTGACATTACGGGCACGAAATCTGGCGGGGTCATTAATACCCCACTATACACTTATCCTATTTAGGTTAGGTTATATTTGCCAAGAGGAGCCTGCAGACCAGACCTACTCGAATTCTGGAAATCCACGCCCAAGTGGGTCCTGCGCTTTCGAAAACGAGCCAAGTTCACCAGCTTCATTGCTATCCATTCTGCGATTCCTTGCCATGCACGCCTAGACAAGCAGCGCTTGGACTGAGTCTCGGTTACCAGTCCGTTCATGACCAACGGGGCGAATGTATTCTCCCTCCCCGGCCAGGGGAATCGGACAATTGCCCAAGAGGTCACGTTGCCCGACGATGAGGTTGTCCATCTCCTGCCACCATCCGCCAACCCCATCCCCGGCGGCCAGCCCCCAGGCACCCGTATAAGCCTTCCGCCAGGCCACCAGCATGCGAACCCACCCCATCCTCCTGGCTTCCGCCCGCCCCCGAGCTTCGACCTTTCTAACCTTCCCCCGGCGCTCGCGACATGCTGCCCCCGGGCATAGATCGGAACCCCGCGCAGGATAATAACTCTGGCCCAAGTTCCCATGGACTTTCCGACATAAGTTTTCGGCTGGGAACGCGCCTCGTCTTGGTAACCGGCTCAACCATCGACGGCAGCAGCCACGTCCTCCGCTTACGCCTTAAGCCCAACCTAATTGCGGGCTGCTCGGTGCCGTCGTAGCCCTCCTCCCTCGAGCCACGCAGGCCTGGGCGAAGATACGGTGGCCCGAGTGGTTTCTTCCGCGAAACATCATCTTGAAGAAGCGGAAGCAAGATTGGGAGAAGGAGTTTGAGAACGAGACACACATGTACACGAGGTTGCGCGAGTTGCAAGGCACGGTTATTCCCATCTGCTACGGTCTCGTCGTCGTCGTCACCGTTTATGGTGGTGGTGAGCCGCTGGTGCCGGCGCTGGTACTCTCGGACATTGGAGGATACGAACTCTACCAACCTGAGAGCAGGCGTAATCCCCATGGATAAGCTGGCCAATTTGCTGCGTGATGTATTTGAGGCGCTTGCACGTTATGGTGTCAGTTACGGTGATTTGAAGTTGGATAATTTACACCTTGTTCGGGATAATGGCTCTTTAATGGTCATGGTTGTAGACTTGGAGAGCGTCGAGGACGTTGTTAACCCGACAAACTCGGCCTTCGTCAAATCTAATGTCGACCATATCTTACGAAATTATCGGAATCATTAAGAGTGTCTTATCGATGACGGCTTCCTACCTAAGCAGTAACGAGATTATATCTGGTACTCTTTTATATTGCGACTTGGTAACTGCTTTACCTACCTACCTACCTAGGTAGGTATTTGAGGCTCTAACTGTTAGATGAGCTGACCCCGGAGCCCGCGAACACGGGCACCCATCGGAACACCTTCAATTGGTTGGTTAGCCCGGTCCGGCCCGGAACGCGATTGGGTAGCCAGTCCGCAATGACGATGATGCCGACAACCCCTTGTTTCTCAGCATTACTGCCGTATTAATTCCCAGATTCAACTTCCCCCTTCATCTTTATTCTCTTGGAGACAATGGCTGCACCGTCCAAGATCTCCTTTCCCGGCATTCTACTAACCCCGTCAAAACAACGGGGTACAAAACCGGAACGGACAAAACGTAGACAAAAGAGTACCCCCCGATCGAAAAGGTTACAATATGCTCCCGTACCATACCCGAGAATCGCTCCAGCATCATAACCGATTTCGAGAGTCCCCTATTGCCCGATTACGATAACGATCCCGTACGATGGGCGCAGCCAGCTTTCCCCCCCAACAAACGCTCGTGGCGACTTGAAACCGAGGGAGATTGCAGCGATTGGTTCAAGGCCGAGGTTTCCAACGTCGTCCTAGCCGCCTGGACCGACTATCCAGCCATTCTTCAGGCGTCGCAAGCGAAAGCATTTTCGGATTCATCAAGCAGCGAAACCGTCGATGTTTCTTACACTTTTACCCTTCTAAATCGTAAGGTTCCTGTCATAATTGGCGAGTAGAAGAGGAACCCCATACGGCCCCCGGAGCGGATGGAGAGCAGACTGAGTAATGCGCAGCAAAAGCTCGCCAAGGAGTTGCGAGCGTAAGTAAAAGACAGGCAGCTTTCCTAGAGGAGGAGTTCGGCGGGCGTGATTGTATTAGATGGTACGTACGGACATGTTCCTGATGAATGGATGCAGCAGGTATGCCGACAAGTACCAATGCCCCCAGATATTTTGTTTCGATGGCGAATGGCTTCTCATGCTTCAGTTTCGTGCAGAATCCCCCGAGGGGATCAAGGACCTCAACTGCAAAATCGACGGCTGGCTCATACCGCGGGTGAATGGCGACAATGGCGTGACTTTGCGTTACGCCCTATATCGTTTCCTCGCCCAGGGCTTCAGGAGGTGTTAAAGCTACTACTGGCCCACATCGATCCCCACCCGGGTAGGCGGCTCCTTCTCGAGCCTACCCGTGAATTTTTCTCGGGCAGGCCCACCTGGAAAGCTGATGACGGCCTATCTCACTCTCAGCACCCGGGTGAATTCCAGCGGGCCATATATGTCGAATATGGTACCTTTTACTGGACCCACCACGACCGGTCGCTTCTACCCGCTGAAATTCTGTGGGATACTCAAGCATTCTGGCATAACGGGCAAGACTTCGTCGTCGCCGAAACTACTGGGTACTTGGAGTGTAAGAATTGATATCTTTGATGTTTGAGCTTGGGCGAAGAATACTAGGTAGGCAGTTATCTAGGTGCATTGATAGACAAGAGTCGTTTTGGTCAATATTCCTCCATAAAAAAACAAAAAAGAGTGGTTTGCCTCCGTGCTAGGTGGGCTCCCGTTCTCCAAGTGGCTAGTCCTTGTAGGGAGAAGATCTTGCTATGTCTGGGCAGTGCTAAGCGTAGGTACGTACCCTGTGTGTATCGATAAGTGGTAGATGCATGTGATGGCGATCAGTACGAGGCATTTTCGCGTTTCCATAGTTTCTTACCGAAGTAATGCTATGGAATCCAAAAGCATCCCCACTCTTTTGGATGACCTACCTAGGTACCTACCTAGCCGGCCAGGTGAAACTAGGTAAGTACCCCAACAGGCAAAAAGGGAGTGTATACCTTGGGGTGAATACAAGTTAAGAAGGCGCTCAAGGTAGCTTCGAATCATGTCCGAGAATTTAAAAGGTTATGACCGCCGCGGTGGCCTAACGTCAATCGACGTAAATGACGACAGGGCCTGGACATGGAGTTCCGTCCTGTCTCAAACATTATGTCGTTGGTATAAAAGTCGGCGTTGCCATATAGAAACCACCTACCTACTGTTGGAGTTAAAGACTTCTTCTTTTCCCAAGATGAGTGAGAGATGGGTATGGCCCCCCAATGGGTGGCTACCTAGCAATGCTTGGTTGTCGTACCAAGGAGCTAGCCAAGCCACTTGAGCCACATATGACCACGAACTTGCTCTCAGCCCTGGCTAAGCTCTTTTCTTTCGTATATAAAAACCACAACTCGCCCCAGCTCCTGCTAGGGCTCACACACAACACAATATACCTTCTATGATCTAGCTCTTGCTCCGAGTTCCTTTGGTGACGGCATCACATTGGTTGTGTCCCGGGGTTCGGCTTTCGTTTCCTCGCGTGGACAGTTTATTTTGTGCTTGTTTTTTACGTGAGTGGCCATCCAAAACAGGGTACACGACCGGCACTAACGCAGCATACTCCCACCCTTGGTGGAGAGTCGACAGAGATTTTTGCCCGGGGGGGGGGGGGGGTGGGCAAGTCCGAGAGCCGAGGATTCGGCGTTTGGCTCTCCATATCCCATACTATTTTACGGCTTTGACCGACGGATATTAGCTACGAGAAGGCTTCAAGCTGACTCCCTTTCTGGTCCCTTTTTTGTTGAACCGCGCGGATAACATCGGAATTGTGGATTGGTATCTTGTTTCTGCCACTAGAGAGGGAGAACCTCAGTCCCGACCCTTCAAGAACCACAGGGTAAAACTAAGCAAGAATACACTCGGCGCAACTTCAATCCGGAACTAGTCCAACAGCGTATCCCATGACATTAGTGGCATTGCCCCCGCTCTGACATCAACAGCAAAGCGCTGAACAAGCATGTCTCAACCATCATTGGTGCGCGTGTTTGCAGCCACGAGGCGTTTGACGCTTCGAGATACAACCGCCGAGAAGCAAGGATAAAAAACCCATCATCAGAAGCAACCGAGTCTGAAAGTAGCAGATGATGCCACCCACCCTACAGCCCTTGTGGTGGTGTGTGTGAAGCATGTGCTGGGTTATGTTTGTTCATCACGTTCAATGTACGTATCAAATTGCATAGAACCCATGTCCCCCGCGGAATCATAGCCGCTTCTGGCTGCTACGCCTCAGCTAGCGCGTCTAAAGGCCGTCTAAAAAGTGGGAATATTGGCGCCGCTTGGATACACGTGCTTCCGTGTAACGTGGGTACCTGAGTTGAACAGGTGCGGCGCAGCCACCCACCATCCCATGTCGATCCAATCCCTCGTCTATCTCTGTGCAACAACACCCTGACCGCCTCTCTGGATTCAGGGGCCGAGCGCGGCTCTCGTGATAGACCTAGTAAATTACTCACCTCTTATCACGACGGGATTAGACTCAAGCAAGGGTGATGATGTTATTACGTACGTAGCGCAGCGCCTACTTCGGAATAGAACTGGGGAGGTAGTTACCTAGGTACACAGGCATCCAGGTTGTCAGCAGTTGTTGACAAAAGGCTCGGGGACACAGGTAGATGAATCACGAGGGGAGAATACAAGTATAAATAGGCCAGTGATTTCACGTCGTAGAGTGCTTCAAAGCATCAAACAACATCCAGCACACTTCTATTCCATCTTGCCCTACCTAGTCAAACCAAAAAAGACGCCATGATGCTTCCTCGCTTCTTCACTCAGGGTCTAGCCGTCATCTTCGCCATGGCTCTATCCCCCGTAGTAGTAGAGTCGGCCGCCATCTCCCCCCGCAACGCTGGCCCCAGCTCGGCCGCCATCGTCGCCGTCAGTGCTGCGGGCAACGGTTGTCCCTCGGGCACCGTCAGCGCCGGCTTCACCCTGGTTAAGGACGCCATCGACATCAACTTTAGCAGTTTCAACACGGCCATCGGCCCCGGGGTCGCCACGTCGCAAAAGTCCAAAAACTGCCTAATCACTCTCAGCCTGTCGTATCCCAACGGCAACAAGTACGCCGTGTCCGAGGGCCTGTATTACGGCTTCATGAACCAGCTCGACTCCGGCGTCACGGCACAGTGGACGTCGACGTATTATTTCTCCACCAACGCGGCCAACACGGCCGTCAGCCAGGCCACCCAGGCCGGTAACAGTGCCTGGACCAATGTGAATTACGCCAAGAGCAGCCTGGCCAGCTCGCTGGTCTATCCCAACTGCGGCGCCTCCGCTATCCTAACCGTCTCCGTGCGCTTTGCCATGTCGGCGACGAGCTCGACGGCTTCGGGCAGCGGTTCGCTGGATCGCCATCGCATCAATCTCAACTGGCTGACTTGCTGAACCTCAACTGCGTAGGAGAGAGAAGCTAAAAAGTGTGAGGGGTGGGGTGGTATGTGTGCTTACATAGGTTCCTGGGTAGGCCTTTTATTGTTTCAACACAGAGAGGTGTAGAGGGCGGGGTGGTTTAGTACCTAGGTATCTACGAGTACATGTATCGTTCATGGGAACGCGATATGAATGAATAAATGATTATCATCCTCACCCCATCCATTTCATTTAGTTCTGTTAATCTCCAATCTAACATTGGAGATACGTTTGAGGTTTACTAGACCAAAGTTAAATTTAAATGACGGCTCGCAGAATGAATTATTTTTTGACTTTTTCTTTTTTCGCTTTTACCTCGAATTCACAACTCCTCTCCTTATCCTGGCGATAACAATTTGGAAAGTGCTGTTTTACAACCCCCCGTCAATGCTTAGCAAAGGCCCCCTCTTTGGCTGAAGTTCGTCTGTAACCGATTTCCGGGAATCGATTTGACCGGCTGGCCCTGTTTGAAAAGTCGGATAATCGATTATCGTAGTGATACATTATTCAAGTATACCGAGGTAGGTTGAGACCGGTGTTAAGGTTGCGTTATGAGGTAGGATGAGTTCCATGCACGTATATGTGGTATACCGTACACGAACGGAGCGGGATCCTCTCGTGGGACGCTTTATTAACTTACACGCAAGTTAGTTAGGTAGCTGAGGCGTGCTGCACTTGGGAGCGGCGGCATGGGCGTCCACTTGTATATTGATGAATTTGTCTGGCTGGTGCTCGATAACGCTGCCGCTGGGACATGCCTGCATTAAAAATTCCCAATTTTGCCCTATACGAGTTTCAGTAGACCCTTATATTTTTTATACTATTAAATACTACTGTGACGGTGTGGGGGCTGGGACCTGGGGATTGCCCCACGCGACCAGTGCGCAGGAGCGGTCAATTGCCAGCCCACACCGCCTTGGCAATTGAGACCCACCAACCCCACCACCTACCAAGGGGATTCCACAGCTTGTGAATTCTCTCCTTCTTTTTCTTTTTCTTCTTTAGCTTTGAATTAGCGCTTTTGGGCTACGCTATCGCGCATCAATCTCATGAATTACGTGCCTACCGTCACAACTACTGGCTGTGGGTCTTTGTAAAGGGGTGTTATTAGTACGCTACGTAACTCCCAACAGCTTAAGAAAGGTGAGTTAAGTAATGTAGGTAATTAGATAATTTAACTGTAGCAGTCCTGGAAATAAAGAAGTGGAGAGTGATTGTCTGATTGAACCATTCTTCGGAACCATGATATACGTCTCGTCTCCCCTTGCTGCTAAATCCTCTGGCTGTCACCGTCCATTCTGCTGCTGAATAGTCTCTATCAGCTCCTGGAGTTTCGCAATGATGTCAGCGTCGTCGCCCAGAATTGGGTTCTTCCAGGCCTTCCAGGCGAACCAGCTCTGTAACACAGCCAGACCAAGACTTAGAATGCCGAGTACGATGGAGATGAAAAGCGCGGCCAGAGCTACAATGAGAGCATTGCTCTCAGATGTCTGCCATTTGATCCACCGTTCGAACTTGTTGCGTGGCGGTCGATCGATCACGAAGGCATGAAGCTCGGCTAGGCGCTTCCTCCAAAACACGTAAACAAATCCATCGGCGCCACCGCCTCCACCAAAGACGCTGTAGCCCTTCGGTTGGGTGCAGTCCTCTTCGAACTCACCCTTGGTGATGAGCCTCTCGAGAATTCGATTTGATCTTGGATCGTCAAAGTGGAACAGGACTACCTGGATCGAGTGCAGTGTCTCAGCTACAAGACGCGACGGGAGACAGCCTCTAATCCGTCCCTTCGTTAGTACAAGCGGCGGAAATAAGGGGTTTAATACGGTATGGAAAGGGCTTGCGTGCCGTCTCAGACAGGACTCAGCCTCGTCTTCCCTTCCAAAGTTTCCTCTTTGCAGTCGGCCCATCTGTGCCTTCAGGAAAGCGGTATAGCGAAATATATACAGCGTGGGACCGAATTGGTAGATTGGCAACTCTAGCCGGATGGTCCAAAACAAGGCCCTCTGACTGGATTGCAGCAGCACACACAAGCACACGCGCTAAGCAGGCTAGAGCGGCTGTAGCACAGGTACATCCATAAAAGGGGAAAGTAAGCAACACTCAATTCGTAGCTTAAACCCGTGTGTATTAGTGATGATGGCTCGTATAGGTCATTCTGCGTGTCTTCATCCTCGCTAGCCACATCTTCGTAGTTTTCGTCAACGGTGCTGGCCGCAAACTCCTTCCCAAGTGCGTCTAAGGCCTAAAAGGAAAGACCATATAGGAGCGGATCCTCCCAATCACTATCGTCATTATCTGAGAGAATATCGAAAGAGTCCAAGTCATCAAAGTCCGGGACATCGCTATAACCTTCGAAAGATTCGTCGAGGTCGGCTTCCAGATCTATGGGAATGGTTAGGTAAAAGTTGTAACAATGCAGACGAAGAGCTCGTGGACAAATGGCCACGAAAGGGAGTATCAATACAGACAGCCCAGATAAACAACCCATCAACAAATAAATCTAAAAAAAAGGAGATGGCCAAAACATCTCGAAAATAAACATAAAAGAAGTGAGGTTTAACATACACAGTTCGTGGACAAATGGCCACGAAGAGGATTATCAGCGCAAATAGCCCAGATTAGCAACCCATCGACGAATATAAAAGGGAGATGCTGTGGATTGGTATGTTTGCGCTGCAAAAGCGATGACTCTGGCATCCAACTAACTATCACAAGTTGAAGAAAGGAGGATGTGGGAGATGCTGTGGCAGAAACTGATTTTGACTACCCATCACTGCGGCCACATCTCAACAATTCTGTAGAGTTTGCGCTATTGCCGCTATCTTAGTTACGCATCGACCTTGATATCATTACTAGCGATAGCTGCGATTGAGTTTGCACTAGCAATGCGTTCACTCGACGGAGAGAAGCCGCGTCCCGGGTACCTTATGCCGGCTGCGGCTGCTTGAGCGCATCAACTGGAACATTAAAAATTTTTCACAGGACTAATGCGCGGGTAAAGTGCACTGTTTTTTTCGTAACAGACTCGTCTGTTTCCGGTGCAGAACCCCCGATAACTGAAAAGACTGACCGTCGAGGAAGTCATGTGCACGGTGAAAGGGTGTTGGAAGTTCCGGTCGTCTCCCTACTGCGGAGGTCACGTATGTCCCCATCCCCCTTTTCCGTTTCCTCCAGTCTCAGGTGAGGACATGCACTGACGACGGGACGTGCTTAGCTGCTGGACGCGTGGGGACAAAACACTTTCGAGACCAACCCTTCGGCAAGAATCTACATTAGCGAGGGCTGTGATCAGCCTCGCGCAACAGACTCTTACTACTGTAAAAACTGCTGGAACACTGTGAGTTCGGAAAATGTGGAAGTGGCGCTGTATGGGCAGAATGGTTAATACTAAAGCGCTCTGTTGTCGAAAGCCGATTAGCGACTCGCAGGCCGAGCCTTCGGGATCCAGCTCCTATGAAACTCAAGACGTCAAGCAAGATTACACTCAAGATGAGGTCGCGACATACACCTTCAATTGCAGCGGCTGCGAGGGCACATTCTCCTCGATGACGGAAGAGGCCACATATTGCGAGTGGTGCTTATCTGTAGGTTCCTCTGCTCTATTGCATGTGGGTGATTACAAGGCCGTGTGTGCTAACATTATTTTCTTCAACGCAGTCGACGATTGGATACACTCCCAGCTCTCACGGCCACGGTTACACATATTCTTAGCCCACATGCATACCAGCCTCAATTTCTTCACCGTCATTAGGCCGCCGGCGCTAGACATCAACTTTTCTGATTTGAAGGAAATCTGACATCTGGTTGGTCGGCGCTTGCTACTTTGAACTGTGGTCTTCAAATTGGCGGCCTCTCCATGTGCCTGGCCTGTTGGTACCAAGATGAGTCTTCCTGTGGACAAAAGTAAGGTAAACGAGGAAAGGACGTGCCTCCCTGCTTCAGCCTCAAAAACGGGAAGGGACGTCCGCTGAATGCTGGCATGACCATGTTTCCCACCAAATCAATCCAGAATGTTGAGCAGTGCAAAAGATGGTTGGCGGCCATCATGGCTTCGTCGACGAGTTTTCTTCGCACTTGCAGCGTGCTTTTTGGGGCTATCCACAACCATCGAAGCGCTTGCCGCTGTCTCCCTCCGCGATAACGGTTTTGCACGCCAGGAGATTACTCCAACCTCCACTACCCGTGGTCTTTCGGATTGGTTACCTTCCTCAGTATCACGTCGGCGCTATGGAATCGAGTTTCGTACCAGGGCCATCCGCTCCATGCCTTGGATACGATACAGCTCCGCATCCGCCCATCTTCTCGTAAAACCACGATCGACCTCAGCTACGACTCGATGCTCTCGCCTGTCAATGTTTTCGTTGCTCTGCGGAACCGCCACATCCTAGTCGTCATCCCCAACCTCGCTAGGTTTCCGTCCCATTTCCAAGACAGAGCACCCTTGAGCAGGTGGCAGATGAGGTATTTTCCCTGGTGGGAGGAAGTGGGACTGCAGCGGACGAGAGTTGTTTGTTCCAGACAAAGATGAAGGCAGCTGGAAGTGTGCGGGGTGGCTTGTAAACACTCAATTTTAGGTTTTCTTACAGCCGAGGGCCGCGACAGCGATGTGGTCAGCGGCGCCAACTTTATGAGATGGAGCCGGGCCTACACCGTGCCTATATCTCATCCTCTTCCCACCTCCAAAACACTTACTTTTGCCAAGATCCCAGTCTGCCTCACCCCCCCAGTGTCGCGTCCTCACAGCTATCATGGCCAATGCTAATGCCGACCCGCTCAAAGCCGATGCCTCGCTCTACCACACGGTCATAATCCACATGGTCTCGCAAATTGTTTCAGGCGGAGACTTGGAATGGTTTGCCGAGGTGAGGTTCAACTGCGTCGACATGCCCAGGTTCATGCGAGAGGGCCTCCACTGGACGACGCGGAACATCGAGGCCGACCAGAGCTGGTGGAGGATAAACCCGGATGATTTCCGATGGAAGTTTTCCCGGTACTGGATCACGCGACAGCACCCCGACAAGCCCGCCCGGTATTCTCGCTGGAGAGGACAAGTCTTGGTCCAGTGCAACTCGGTCGCGGCGCTGTCTGCCTTCCGCCTGCACACGCTGAGGAGGCACCACATCGTCTACGCCGACGTCAGGAGCTCGCTGGACAATGAAGTCTTCTCCTACCGCCGCTCAAAGCCCGATATAAACATCAACTGCATCGACGACAGCGACCGCTTCGACCTGTGGTGGCTCTGGCCCATGGAGACTGGAGTCCGCCCAGAGAGCTTGGGCTGCAGGGCGTGGAGGAAGCTGGTTTGCCTGCTCGGGTGGGGATACACGGCGAGCAGAGAGCTGTTTAGGAGGCTCCGCCATCTCCCGCTGTTGCTTGTTTACTTGGCCATACTCTACGCTTTGTGCACCACCTACATCTACCCGCTTCTGTGCTGGGTGGAAGGGTGGGACACTGGGTTTGCGGCTGTTCTCGAGTAGCAAAGGGATACTCTCTAGAGTCCACACATGAGCAAACAAAACAATCGAGCCATTCAATGCATGTCGAGAAAAACTTGGGCTTCTAAGTTTCCCGAGGCCTCACTTCCTCGATTCACCAAGATCGGTCCACAAAAACCACAGTGCAATTTCCGCACTGCTTGAGCTGTGCTTCGTCTCGCCCTGAGTCTCCCCCTGCTCTAACTTAGTTGCTCTTTCTCAAACGACATTGCGAGAGCGGCTTCAAATTCTGAAATGCACTTGCCTTGAGCAGGGACATGACATCATGTTCTTGCCAGAGAGGAGGCAGTCGCTCTCGAAGCAGACGGCTGTGGAAGGCGCTCGGCTGCGATGCGGCAGATTATTTAACAGACGGCAGAGCCCGAGACGATTTTCATCCCCTTTTCTTCTTCTTCAGTCCGCATTCTATGGATCATCAATACCACCAACAAAACCCCAACCCCGCCAGCCCCGTCCCACTTCCACCGATTCCCCCACGGCACCCTGTCACCTCCCCAGCAACACCACCAACCGCACCGACCACCACCACAGCGACCCCCGCAACAACTTCCAGCACCACCGCAACAGTCCACGCAAGCCCGGCTTCCCAGCCCAACGACGCCACTTCGATCCCGATGGCTCCGGAGCCACAACAAACAGATGACACGACTCCTTCCCTCCCCTCCGCGGCGACAACCACAAATTCTCGCGAACTCAGTGACTTCGACCCACGGTCTTCCTCGTCCCCCCCGGCTGACAATGTAAGCCTGTTTGCTATCGCAATTCTACCTCTGCTTCACAACTGTCTCGCCCCTGCTTCTAACCCCCCCCCTCTTGTTCGTGTTTCTTGGGCGTTGGGGCTCACATGGCGCGTGTCCTTCTCGTACAGCAAACCCCTCGAGAACTCGAGGCCCAAGCCGTGGGGGGACAAGACCGTGGCCTGTGGCAGACGATTCTGCGCTTCCTCGGGGGGGGCGTGGAACCGTCTGTCGACAGTCTTCGTCGGGTCACCGGGGGCCGGCGAGCCGAGCCGCGGCGTTGACAAGAACGGGGAGGTCGAGAAGGAGGTGTCGTTCTGGAGTCGCTCCGGATGGCCTCGGGAGGTGGCAATGTCGTTGG